>RCNI01003305.1_pt1 | contig 13824 bp, 28 predicted proteins | sample 2041151 | NCBI WGS metagenome assembly RCNI01 (sample SAMN09708214, study PRJNA481090) | feces metagenome | isolation source: feces | place: Antarctica: Albino Rookery | reverse complement strand
AACATAAAAATACCTCCTTTAGGGTACACTTTGACAAGCCCACCCCAAAAGAGGTATAATCGCATTGCATGACTGAGCGATGACCTCTTTCGGGAGCGAGCCGGTTATTTTAACGCCTTCGGTGTTCCAGCACCGGGGGCGTTTTTATTTTTCAAAATGGAACTCAGGCAAAGTAAGTATGCTTGACCTTCCACTTCTTCAGGGCAATGCCCATCCAGAAACCGTAGATTCCGAGTGTAACCACGGTCAGCAGCCACCACTTGATCCAGTTGCCAAACAGCTGCAGTGCAGTGCCATCAAAATTCAGCCGACGGCCGTTGATGACAGTATGACGAATTTCCCAGCCGTAGACCATGCAGCAGGCCCAGGGATAGCAGATGCCCAGCGTGCAAATCGTAATCAGGCCGCCCAGCAAATACCAGAAAATCAGCTGGAACAGACCGCCGTCAAAATAAGAATCATTCATAAAAAATACTCCTTTCAAACGGTTAATGTACAGAATCGTCCATCATCTGCAGAAGTTTGTCCCGATCCCAAAGCAGTACATGGATTTGCGCAGCGGTTTCTTTGGCTGCGCGGGTGAAGTAGCGATTGGTCATTACAACCGGTACCATGCGTCCGTAATACGCTGCGCCGGAGTGGGCTTCCTGAACAGCGTGATTGCCTACATTGTCTGCATAGCACTTGCATTGGATCGCATAGGTGACCTCATCCTTTTCGGCAAGCACATCGATACCATAATCCCCGCTGGCCTGCGTGACTTCCACATGGGTGAATCCGTTCTCACGCAGCAGATCGGCACAGAAATGCTCGAATGTGTGGCCGTCCATGGTGTCCATGGCGGAAGGCGTTTTTTGTGCTGCAGATATACGCACAGAAGGAAATGTGTCATTCCATTCCTGAAATCGATGCAGCTGTGTTTTTGCCTGAACCTTGGCTCGGTAAAGCAGGCTGCGGAGATAGCGAATCAATTCATAAATGCCGCGCAGTAAAAGGAAGGCTACTGTTGTAGAAAACAGGTTCTCCAGAAGCAAAACAGTATTGTGAGGGTAAAGATTGTTAACGCACAATACTATCAGGATCAGACAGACAACATAAACAATAAAAGGAATTGGCTTAAAGAGCCAGCGAATTGCTGCAGAAACGAAGATCCGAAGATCCAGCATAGCTTCAGCAGGAAGAGACTCTTGCTGATTCAGGCTTGCGGAAAATTGCTCATCCCTGGAAAGCTCTTGAAGGTCAGAAAGCGTTTTTTCCGGATGAGAGAGGGGAGAAGAATCCTTCCCTCGATGTGCGTTCCACTGTTCCTGAGAAATCAATACTGCCCTGGGAGCTACACCAGCATAAGGACCGATGATTCCTTGTTCTTCCATTTCATCCATAATGCGAGCGGCATGATCATATTTTAGACCGAAACAGCGTTGCAATAAACTGGTGGAAGCTTGTCCGGCATCCAAGACACACTGGACACACGGGTCAAACATGGGATCAAGCGCTGCTGGCTCCAATGAAAACAACTCCTTTCTTACAGTCCCCGGCACAGGCCAACGGCCTTGCCCTCGATATGCACATCGTTCATATCGAGGCCAATTTTAATAATAGAGGCAAACGCCGGATTTTCTGGGCGCAGTTCGATATAGTTGGGATAATAATAGACGTGCTTTAATGTTGCTTCATCCCCAATGCGCACAGCCGCAATTTCGCCGTTTTCGACTTCGGGCTGTTTGCGGATTGCCACCAGATCTCCGTCCTGGATACGAGGTTCCATGCTGGCACCTTCACAGCGCAGGGTAAAGTCTGCATTCCACATGACAGGAACAGAGACTAGGGCTTCTACGTTTTCTTCTGCAGTAATGGGGTTTCCGCAGGCAATGTGGCCAATCAGCGGAACAGTGTCCAGCTCCGGCATCGGTTCAAAGCCGGAGGGAATCGTGGAAGCACTGCTATCCCACCCCATCAGGTATTGCGGTGTAGAACGCAGAGCTTTGGCAAGAAGTGGAAGACTTTTTGCAGGCACTTTTTCGATTTCACCTTTTTCGTATCTATATACCGTAGCAGCAGAAACCCCCAGAATATCTGCAAGCTGCTCGGCAGACATTCCAAGTTCCTTCCGGCGTGCCTTAATTCGCTCACCAGTTGTCATGATTGTTCCTCCTTTGGTTTTACAATTTTAATCATAGCATGGGATTTGCAAAAATGCAATCTTTTCTTGCAAAAATGCGAGGAAATGATTGACAATTACAACAACGAATGGTATCATGAGGATGCAATGAACTCGCATAAATGCGAGAGAAGGGAGTGACGGAATGTACGTTAATGTAGCAAAGCTGCGTGGGATTATGGCTGAAAAAGGATATACCCAAGCAAGTTTGTCGCAGGCAATGGGGATTGATCGCAGCACCCTTTACCGGAAGTTCCAAAATAATGGTATGGATTTTACGGTTGGAGAAGTTCATGACATCATCGGGATTCTCGGTTTAACAAACACCCAGGCGCAGCAAATTTTTTTGTTCTAAAACTCGCATTTATGCGAGTTCTGGGAAGGGACATTACATCATAACGCAAGGAGGTGAAAGACCTTGAAACTGACGGTGAATGAAGCTGGAGTGTACCTTAATGAACACGAAGTGCCGAACTGTACTCAGGTAGATGTAGAAAATATTAGCCCCATCAACGGTATGGAGGTGGTGCTCCATGTACATGTTGATGAGGCTGATGTCCGATGGTCGGTTATTTCGAAGGAAGGACTGTAGGAATGATAAACTCAGCGAAATATTTGCTGAGTGACAGCAAACCGTCTGTAAAGCGATCTTCCAATAGCGCAATTGTATCATCCAAGAGTTCACAGTCTCCGCTGATATAAAGTTTGATCAGGTCTTTCCGAGCCAGTTCACATAAGGCATCGGAAAAATCACCAGAAGGCCAAGAATTAAAAGGCGCTAATGATTCCAAATGATCTGTATCGTTTCTTCGAGAATCATATTTGCTTTTTCCTTCTTTTCGTTTTGAAAGGTATTGCTGGTACAGCATGGCGAGTACCTGATCAGCTTCCTTAGTTAACTTGACATCCATTTTTTCACCTCCTTTCCGTGTTCATTGTAGCACGGAAAGAAAAAACAGGAAAGGAGACATCATGGAAAGATTCTTGGTTTCCATTCTAATCGGTGGAGTTATCGGCTGGAATCTCGATGTGGTCTTGGGGAATGTACGAAAGCGCTTCGTCAAGAGAGCCTCCAACAGCTACAAATGCAAGGCCAGCAATAATAAGAAGTAAAAGCTTCAAGAAAGAGTCGTCTTCGCTAGAAGGATTACAAGAGACAGTGGTGTATACCACAATTGCGGATACAAACACAGAGAACGAAATCCAAAAATGCTTCTTGATTTCTTTTGCAGAAAAACGTGGAAATAGGATTTCGGATTTAGTGGGTGGTGGCTTACAGAGCCATTTCCAAAAACGCTTGCAGGTTGCAGCGATCGCCGTGGCCAGTAAAGTCACAATTAAACTTTCTAGCACACTTTCTGCCATAACAATCACCTCCTTTCTCTGCTCATTGTAGCACGGGAAAGAAAAACAAGAAAGGAGCACAAATATGGTTGAACATGCAGCAACGTTGCATACATCCAATACCATGAGCCTGCATGAGTGCTGCGAAGCAATGCGGGCCAACCTCATCAGCATCAGTGAAAGCACTTTGGCGCAGGCACTGGTGGAAGGCAGGCTGCCCTTCGGCTTTGCGGTAGAAGGAAAGCGCAGAACGGTGGTTATCTTCCGGTATGCGTTTTACCAGTGGCTGGAAAGCAATATTGGCAAAAAAGCCATCTGAAGCAAGGAGTAGCACAATGAAACTTACCAAGAAGACGTGCCGCAGTATTTTGCGGCAAGCAATGGGTCTGTCTGGTATCCGGCAGGTGCTGTTGACCGATGATGGCCAGCACGCCACGATGTTTGCCGGACAATATACAGAAATCTCCTTTGATTTACTGTATCCGGAAAACGCAGATCCGGTAATCGTGATGATAGTTCAGCCGGTAGATGTCCCGGCGGAACAGGAAGGCTGTACTTTAGCACGGAAGACCTGAAGCTGATGAAGGGTGGTGAAACGTAATGGAACGTGGCAGATATCAGAATCCCATTAGCCGATATACCGTATACGACAACCGCACGGATGCATTGGTGATTGTGGACGGTACCAGCCGCCAGGCTGCCGCTGCTATGGGACTGACTCTGGGCAGCTTTTATAGTGCCGTGACCCGTGCCCGTCAGGGTAAGCGGCGTCGTTGGCATATCAAAACAACGAAAGAAGGTGAAAGTGTATGAAAAGAAAGCATAAGGCGGGATGGGTCCTGCTTGGCCTGTTCCGGACGGGCAGCATTTTGGGCTTCCTGATCACCATGGACAGTGCTTGCATCGTCGCCGAGTATCCGCAGATGTGGGCAGAATCCTTGATTTTGACGGTGCTGTTTGGCGGCGTGACAGTATGGCTGTACCAGTACAGTGAACGCATGGACCACCGCCTGCATATGACCCGCTTACAGATTTTGCAAGCAGCACAAACAAAAATAGCCGACCACAGCAGCAACTGTGGTCGGCCCGAGCCTCGAAAGGCTGCGAATTGAGCAAACTCGCAGCCTAAGTATAACACAACTTAGGAGGATTGCAACTATGTATGAATTTTCGGAGAGCTTCAAAAAGCTTGCGATGCTGTATCAGCTGAATACAAGCAAAGCAGAATTGCGCGCTACCAAGACCGGCGGGAATTTTGCGGTCGAAGTGGACGGTGCCACTAACGATGTGATTTTACTGCTGGCTTTAGCTGTTGCCAACGTGAGCCAGAAAGCTGCAAAAAACCGGAAGGCGCAGGAGAAGATTATCGCAAAGATATTCGATACCGCTCAACAGATGGCAATGGAGGAGACTGTGGATGAAAGCAATTGAAATTCAGCCGGGTCAAAAGCCCAAAGTCGTAGAGATCACGGAAGACTTGGATGCAATCCGTAATGTGGTTGGCAAAGAGATGCAGGCACTGTGCTTTTATGAGCTGGTTGCCTATGTAGACGCAAACGGCCGAAAGAACAACCTGCCGGCAAACGGCTGCTTTGATGTTTGGCAGTTCCGGGATACGATTTTGCATGGCCCGATTTTGGTTGTACGAGCAGTGCAGCAGGCAGGGATGGAAGACCAACCGGACGATGGATCTATCCGTGACGAAGATCTGGAGCTTGTACAGCAAATCTGGCGAAAGGTACAGCAGGATGCCACATCCTAAACCGGACCAGTGCAAGCACACCTTTGAGATTATGTATCCGCTATGCCGTTCATGCAACGGCTGGAATACATCCTGCCGCTATTTTGCGGTAAGAAAACAGAAGGAGGCCAAAAAACGTGAAGCTGAAAAAAATCCTGAAGCTCTGCAAACAGGCAGGGCAGTATCTGATTTATGATAACCGCCAGATGGCGGATCAGCCCTGTTTCGATCAGTGGATTGGTACACGGGATGCGCTCTATCTGCCGTCCCGGATGCCCTATCTGGTGGAGGACAGCATCTGCACCATGTGTGACCTGTCCGAAAAACAGCGCAATGATTGGGACATCGAACACAATGAACAGTGGCCATTCGATTTTTCCCTGGCAAATGATGTTTCCAGTGACACCCCGGCGGATTTGCTGGGGCTGTCCATTATGGTGCGCGGGGAAGAACTTTTGCCGCTGAAAGTGGAAAACGGACTGGTCTGGATCTGGATCAAGTATCTGACGCCGCTGGAAAATGAAATTGCCCACCTGACCCTGCATTACCGGGAAGTGAATGGGCAGCCGTACATTGTTGTGAAAAACGGCATGTTCGTCACAGCGAGCATCCGACCGGTGGATATCAGCAAGGACAAGTCCATTGTGGACCGCATTGGTGAAATTGCTGTTGGCATGGGGATGCGGGTGTTGAACATCGAAACCGGGGAAATCCTGGAATAAAGAAAGGAAGGTAGCACAATGAACGAAGCAGAAAAGTACATTCAACAGAATACAGAAGAACAGTGGAAAAGACTGTATCAGCAGTATGTATCGAACCGTGAAGGCGCAAAAGAGTTTTTGGAGTGGCTGGAAAGTACTGATTTTTTTGTTGCGCCGGCCAGCAGCCGCTATCACGGGGCAGTGCCCGGCGGTCTTGTGCAGCACAGTGTGGCAGTATGTCAGGCATTGAACAGTTTGCTGGCTGTTCTGAATCCGTTGGAATGCCCGTGGGATGAGGCCCGAAACGCAGAGCAGCTTTTCAGCAGTGCGGTGTTTGTAGCTCTGCTGCATGATGTATGCAAAGCACACTATTACAAGGCGGGCAAAGGACGAAAACGGAAAATGGCAGGATGTGAGAGCTTATTGCGTGGAAGACGCCCTTCCGCTGGGGCACGGCGAAAAGAGCTTGTATCTGGTAGGCAAGTATTTTGACTTGACCGATGAAGAAGCTGCTGCCATCCGCTGGCACATGGGTGCCTTTTATGACCAGAACCGACACAAGGAAATGAGTCAGGCGTTTGAAATCTACCCGCTGGCATTGCTGCTGCATCAGGCGGATATGATTGCCAGCCACCTTTGGAAGCAGTAAGACACAACAAAATAAAAGCAGAGAGCCGCAGACCAGCGGCTTTTTGCATACCAAGATCCGGCAGCGGGGCAGCTGCCTTGCCGGGCTTGTATGAGGTAATAAAATAGCAGCGGTCTACGGTATGGGCTGCTGCTTTCCCATGAACAAGAAAAGGAGGGCTGTCCGTGAAAACGGTAGAACGGGAGAGAAGATGCCTGTGTGGAAAAACCAAGCGACAAGCAACCCGGCAGTACATAGACATCTACTCCTATAACCCCGCCTGTCAGGAAAGCCGAAAAAGAGATAAGGAGCTTTCACATCCACCGGAGTTTCGAGGAACACCACCTGCACAGCAAAAATACAATGACAAGATGGCCCGCAGATTTTTTGCACAGCTGCTGGAAGCAAACTTTACTGAACGGGATACCCACACCAGCCTGACCTATGATGACCCGTTCCTTCCGGAAGATGATGCCCAGGCGGCTCGTGATGTAACCAATCTGCTTCGGCATCTGCGCACGGAATGCAAAAAGAAGGGACTACCGAAGCCAGAAGCACTGATCGTGACAGAACATCAGGAGGCAGATTCGTCCACCGGGCGAAAAGCGGTTCGATATCATCACCATGTGATTTTGAAATGTGAGCTGACCCGTGATGAAATCGAAGCCTGCTGGCACAGGAACGGACAGCGCTTGGGCTATGCAAATGCGGACCGTTTGCGTATGGATAAACAGTCGCTGGAAGCTTTGGCTAATTATCTGCTGAAAAATTGCCGTCGGAAACATCGGTATAAGCGGACCCGGGGAATCAAAGACCCGATTCGTCCTGCGCCCAGAGATGGAAAGTATACCCGGCGGCAAATCGAGCGGTTAGCCAAGGATTCTGCATTGCTCAACAGCCCGGAATATTGGCAGCGAAAATATCCTGGTTGGGAACTGGATAACGTAGAAGCAACATATAGCGATTTTTTGGGCTGGCACATCAGTCTGAAAATGTATCGAATGCGGCCGAAATCGTAGAGGCGTGGCACATGGGTATAGATATCAGCCGACTGGGCCCGGCGGCGCAAGCTCAGATAAAAGCGGAACTTGCTCGACGTGATCGGGAGAACAAGGCAAAACAGGTACAGGAGACGGCAAGAAAGTGTAAGCAGCTGCCACAGATGGGCAGCAAGCTGGAACAGAACTATTATGCTGCGTATATCTGGCCGAAGATCCTGGCGGGACAAGTGGCCAGCTGCGAGCTGCAGAAGCGTTTTGATTTGCTACCTAGCACGGAATACCGCGGAATTAAGCTCCCGGCGGCGCACTATACACCGGACTTTGTAATTACATATACAAACGGAACGGTGGAAGTGGTAGAGACGAAAAATAAGATGATACGAAAGCTGCAGAGAGATTATATTTACCGCCGTCGCCTTTTTATCGAAAGATATGCCAGACCAAACGGCTGGATCTTTACAGAATACATCGAGGAGTAAGAAAGCCAAAAAGGAGGAAACTGTGGAAACGGAAAAATTAGAAAAGCAGATTTCTGCAAGGCAGAGCAGAAGTCGAAGAAGCGCGAAATCCATCCAGGGAAGTGCATGGGAGGTGCGGCCGGATGTCTAAATACTGGTGTAAGTGCGGTCGAGTGGTAAACAAGTCCACCAGCGCTGCTACCACCGGCAATCGTGACACCGCCGGGTGCGAAGGCTGCCCCCATCTGCTGCCGTATGGCCCATTCGCATGGGACGAAAGCAAAGGAGCTTTTGCCCGAGACGTGCAGGGATATGAATGTCGGACGACAAACCACCCGGTAGACTACACCACGCACATCAGCAGTCTGGGCGGCCCAACCGATAAGACAGTTCTTCACATCGAATCTTTGGACTTCCCCTTTCTCGAGGCCATCTCTGCCTGGGTGAAAGAAACCTTTGAAGACGAGCTGACCGGTGGATTCGACCGGGATAACCTGCGTTCAACGGACTATCTGGACGGTGTGCGGGTGTCGTTTTACCCCAGCCAAAACAAAAAGGGCGTTGCCGCCAAACAAAGACTATTCCAGCGGTTCTTTCATCCGGACGGTACCCGCCTGGACATGACCCCGGAGAAAGAAAAAGCCAAGGTGCTGGCCGATATCGAGAAAGGTAAGGACGCTGCACAAAACAAGGAGTGTCAAATGAAAGATAAAGTTTACAAGGATGCAAAAGGCATCTTGTATCGGGTGGGCGAAACCGGAGAGCTGGGCAATGCTGACCGGTGCCGCCTGACCATCCAGCAGCTGGGGATCACGCCCGGCGCACTGTGGCGCAAGAAAAGCATGGCTCCCAACTGGTCCATGGCAGCCCGAAAGGATGCGCTGCAGGCACTGGACATTATGGCCGAAGAAAACGATTGGAAGGAAGCCACCGAAGCCGAGGTCCAGTACAACCTGACCGAGCGTGCCGCTTTGCTGGACGATGACCCGGACGGTACATCCCTGTATTCGCTGGACCTGAGCGAGCGGACGATTCGCTATCTGGAGGAGGCAGGTGTTGATACGGCAGAGGAACTGGAAGGGCTGCTGGAATGCGAGAAAGACAAAATTCAGGAAATCAGTACCGCCGACATGGACAAAATCAATGCATATCTTCGGAAGAACTCCCAAAACCCGGCGGACAACTTGCCCTGGTCGGCTGCTGCCACTGCTGCGGAAAGCCAGTCTGCGGAAAACCCGGAAGCTGCGGCTTCGGAGCCTACGACCGAGACTGCTGTAACCATCAGCGAGAAACCGGGCGATGTGTCCGCACCCGTTCCTGCTTCGGCAGATTTGCCGGCAGCCTTTGACTATTCTGGACTGGATGAACAGACGGTCGTTGATCTGCATCTTGCAGCACACGAGTATACCCGCGGAAAAGAATTGATTGAAATGGGCTTGCACCGGATGGCTGATGGTGTGGCAATTGCTCACGATACATTGTGCGGTGGAGTTGTCCAAGCGTTGGACAACTCAAAACATGGAAATCGCGGTGAAGATACGTTCCGGGCTTGGTGTTCCAGCATGGGTATGAGTAAAAGCTCAGCGTATAGCCTTTTGCAAGTTGCAGAGGCCTATCACCAGAGTTCCCCTAATCAGCAGAAGTTGCTGAATTCCCTTCCCAAAACTTTGCTCTATGACTACGCAAAGCCGTCTACTCCTGAAGAAGTGAAACAGGGAATTTTGTCCGGCGATATCACCACCCACAAGCAGTATCAGGAAAAAGTTGCCGAGTTGAAGCAAACACAGCAGGAAAACAAGACACTGCAAAGCCAGAACGAAGGATTACGTACCCAGAATAAAAGGCTGCTGCATAGTTACGAAACAGAGCATGAGCGGGTGAAGTTAGAAAAAGAACGTGCGGATGCGGCAGAGCGTGAGCGTGACACTGCCGTTCAAGATGCCCGCCGTGCCCAGGAAGAACAGGAGCGCAGCGAACGTCTGGCTGATGATGAAATTGCCCGGGTTCAGCAAATTGCAGACAATGCCACCGACCGTGCCGATGCTGCCGAAGCGCAGGTAAGAGAGTTGCAAAGCCGTCCCATCGAGGTGACCGGCGCAGACGCTGCCGACATTGCCCGCTGGCGGGAAGAAGGTGCTGCCAAAGCCCGGCAGGAGACTGCTGCCGAGACAGAGGAACTGCGTGCCCAGATTGAGGACATGGACCAGCGGGAAGAGATCATCATTCAGAACCTGTTTGCCCAGGCCCGACATGTAGCGGACAGCTGTATGCAGCTGCTGGAAGGCTGGCGGCAGTCCGCACAATGCCTGGAGGAAGAAGACTATATCGACTGCGTAGAGCAGTTTACGCCTCTGCGGGGCGTTTTACTTCGACTGATGCTGTACTCTGTAGACGGGGAGGCAGAAGGAGAGTTGATTCAGGAAGGAGAACGAAAATGTTGAATGTAGTAGCAATTATGGGGCGCTTGGTGTCTGATCCGTCCATGAGACAGACCCCGTCTGGAAAAAGTGTTGCATCTGTGCGGATTGCATGTGATCGGGGCCGTAAGGATGCCAATGGGCAGATGGTGGCCGATTTCTTCGATGTGGTGTGCTGGGAGAAAAGCGCAGAGTTTGTATGTAAATATTTCCGGAAAGGATCGCTGATTGCCATTGATGGGCGGTTGCAAAGTCGGAACTACACCGACAAATACAACAATAACCGAACAGCAATCGAAATCGTAGCATCCAATATCAATTTTTCGGGCAGCAAAGTAAACGGTGGAAGCAAGAACGAATCCCCCAGCGGCACGGCTGAACCGCCGACCCAAAATAACCAATACCATCCGCCGAAAATTGATACTATGGATTCGCACCATAACTATTCTTGCGGACAAGCGGATGAATTCCAGATTATCGAGAACGAAGATGATTTGCCCTTTTGATTTCTGCGAATCATAGATATAGCACACTTGGCAGTATGATGAAAGTAGATTGCTGAACCGATTGGAGGCGTCACAATGAGTCGTGTCCCTTGCTACGAATGTACCCAGAGAAACGCCGGATGCCATATCAACTGCCCGGCCTACCGGGTCTATGCTATGGATCAGGAGACCCAGCGAGCCGAGCGACTACGAGGGTATTTGACCAATACAGATTGTGAGGCATCCCGGCGGCGCATCATCAATCTGAACAAACACCATAGTCGCCGTTAAATAACCATCACCCAGCCCCCATTGGGGCACATACATATTGTTGTGGGCGGCATCGCATCACGGGCCACGGATACATGATCCGACCTCCTCCGTGCTAAAGGTGGCCGCAGACCGCCACCTCCACAACATCCAACAGAAAGGACGACAAAATGAAAAAGCCCCTTTGCACTATGCTGTTGCTGATCGCAATGGCCGTTTGTCTGTGCGGATGCGCAGAAGAAGTTTCCCGGGTGCCGGTGGACTGCCGGTATACAGAGGCATGGTCCGGCGTCGAAACAAAGACAGAGTACGAGTACGATATTTGGAACAGTCGGCATGTGCTGGTTCCCAAAATCGAAACCGTGCATCATCCGGAGCAATACGAACTGCTTTGGCAAATTACATATTCCGACAGCAGCACATCTCAGATTTGGAAGACTTGCACCCAGGCAGAATATGAAACTTTTAGAAAGGAAGTGGAAAAATGAATAAGAAAAACAAAGCAGACCTGGAAGAAATGATGGGCTATTTCCTGGCCGTTCCGCTGATTGCCGTACTGATGGCGTGGATCTTGGTCTTTTGCATCGCACCCTTCGCACTACTGCGTTTGTGCAGCATGGTGCTGCTGGTCTAAAGGAGCGCACCATGGAAAAAGAACAGAAACCCAGCTTCGACGAAACCCGGCTGCGTGTAACGGAACTGCTGCGGGATATGGAATACTCCCGCCTGCAAAGTTTGCGCTGCCATCGCTGCTGCTGGCATAACACCGGTCGTCCCTGTGTCTGGCCGGTGTGTTTGTACTTACTGAAAACGTGGAAAAACGTGGAGAAAAGCAACGGACGGTAGGAAAAGTGAAAGAGTTTCAATAAAGGGAGAAAACAAATGAAAAAGTTAGTTTGTGTATTGGTTGCACTGACAATGGTGATGTGTATGGCAGGACGCTCTGAAGCATCTAAAGTCAATTACAATCTAAACAAGCGGGCAGACTACTTTGATTATGAACGCAAAATCACGGTATAAAATGCGCTGATAGATAAAGCCATTCTGGAAGTCGAAGGGTTTATGAGTATCAGCGACAACAGTGAAAATGAACTTGTTGTGACGTGCAAGACAGGAGAAAATGAGTACAAGAAAAATTATGTGTATCTGAATCAATTCACATTGTATGCCATTGAAGACATTGCTGGTACACATACTGATCCATACCACTACTCTATGTACATTCACGTCTCACCTCCAGCACAGATCGCAGGCATCAAACCGTAACATTTACAGGGAAAGGGGAGAAAATTACATGGAATATGCAGAAAAGCTTGCCTGGCTGCAGCGCTACCTGGACAGTCAGAAGGTGGAACGTGAGCTTACCCAGGAGCTGGAACAACTGCGCAGTCAGGCGGAGCGAATCACACCCATTTTGTCTGCTGTACCCGGCAGTGGAGGAAGTAGACAGCAGATGCAGGTTATTGTTGAACGAATTGAAGATATTCGTAGCCGATTGACAAAACGAATTGAACAGGGTCTTGCGGTACGTACAGAGATTGAAACTGTAATCGATCAGCTGACCGATGCACAGGAGGTTGCTATCATACGCCGACGATACCTATTAGGGCAACGTTGGGAGCAGATTGCTCAGGAGATGCATCTGGATCGCAGTTGGATTTTTCGAGAACATAGATACGCAGTAGAAAAAATCAACATTCCATTGTGAATAGCTGTTTTTCAAAACAACTATATTTCAAACTGAATGGAAAAAATATTTGCGCAGGTTTCACAATAAAAATTTTTTTCACCTTTCTTGTGTACAAAAGGAACCAAAAAACGTATAATATTATATACCATATTCGGCAATCTGACGTTTCCACAAGCACAAGAACAAGCACAAGAACAAGCACAAGAACAAGCACAAGCACAAGAACAAGCACAAGCACAAGCACAAGAACAAGAACAAGAGTAAGAGGAGGATGCATATGAAGGTTTTAGATTTGGCTGAATATGTCATTCGCCACGCTAGCGAAAAAGAAAAAACGATAACCAATTTGAAGTTGCAGAAAACGCTTTATTATTTGCAAGGGTACTCTCTTCGTGTTTTCGATGATCCGGCATTCGATTCTGACATCAGAAACTGGCAGTATGGACCTGTAGCACCGACAGCTTATTTTGCTTATAGTAGCTATGGTGCGTTCCCGCTGGAAGAAAATGATGAGGCTGTGATTGAACAGCCATCAAAAGACAAGATGAAGCTGTTCGATAAGGTAATAGATGCGTGCTTAAGAATTCCAGCAAGAACACTTGTTCAGATGACGCACAATGAAGAACCGTGGAAAAACACACGTCCGAATGAAGAGATTACTCAAAAAGCAATTACAAGATTTTTCTGTAAAAACAATCCATTAGATCTTAAGGAGGATTGATATGGATTCTGGACGTATGGAGAAATTAGAAAAATTTCTTACTAAACTGATTCAACCGGAAAATCTTGTAGATGATATTAACGATATTGAAGATGCTGAGAAAGAAGCATTTTATCAAGAATTGGAAGAAATTTATGAAGGTGAATTTCGACATCAGTATTCTTTGATTTCCTCTTTCTTGGAAGCACAGTCAGCAGACGTATATCC
>RCNI01001276.1_pt1 | contig 13835 bp, 7 predicted proteins | sample 2041151 | NCBI WGS metagenome assembly RCNI01 (sample SAMN09708214, study PRJNA481090) | feces metagenome | isolation source: feces | place: Antarctica: Albino Rookery | reverse complement strand
ACTAAAACTTGCAGATTTATCAAAGACTTTTATAAACTAAATTATTGAATATCAATAGATAAAGATGTTCTTAAGGGACGACTATTTAGATGGTTAAGATTGGAATGCAAAGGCAGTACCATAATGCTTGGTCCTAAGCTGATGAAAAAGAGGGGATGCACACGACCCATGTGGAATTTGTAACGGTCGCAGCAGTCGTGAGTAGGAGTGTAATCCTTGAATAAGCAGGAAGGTTGAGTAACAAATACAAATAGATTTCCGATGCATTGCTATTCCTTCGATGGAGGACAGGCAAAACATTGGAAATCTATTGCTGTCTGAAGATTATAAGTTGACAGTCACTTCCACAGGGCAGTGGTCTGAACCGAAAATCTCATTATGAATCTTTGCCCCTTCTAATTTTTCTTCCAATCTGGAAGAAGCCAAGAAATAGTCAATACGCCAACCAGCGTTCTTTTCACGGGCTTTGAAGCGATATGACCACCAAGAGTAGGCTGCTGTCAAGTCTGGATAGAAGTGGCGGAAGGTGTCGATGAATCCTGCATCGAGCAAGGCCTGGAATTTCTCACGTTCTTGGTCAGTAAATCCTGCATTCATTCGATTTGTTTTAGGGTTCTTCAAATCGATTTCTTTGTGAGCTACATTTAAATCTCCGCATACAAGAACCGGCTTTTTGGCATCCAGTTGCTTGAGGTACTCTCGGAATGCATCGTCCCAAGTCATTCGATAATCCAAACGTTTGAGTCCGTCCTGTGAATTGGGTGTATATACAGTTACGAGATAAAAGTTGTTCATTTCCAATGTGATGACTCGACCTTCATGATCATGCTCTTCAATACCCAAACCGTAGGTAACATTCAACGGTTGCTGGCGTGTAAAGATAGCAGTTCCTGAATAACCTTTTTTCTCTGCATAATTCCAATAAGATGTATATCCATCAAATGCGAGGTCTAATTGACCTGCTTGCATCTTGGTTTCTTGCAGACAAAAGAAATCGGCGTCTAATGTCTGAAAAGACTCGCGGAATCTTTTGTCGCAGCAAGCACGGATTCCGTTCACATTCCAAGAAATCAGTTTCATAATTTATTATTTATAGGGTTTAAATCATTTTATTTCTTCAAATCAAATAAATAAGTAATCTTAGCACAAATGTACGAGCTAGCTGAACGTGAAAAATAATCTTTCTTTGTACTGTTGTAGAAATCGCTCAAACCGAAATAGTAGCGAGCTTCAGCCAAGAAATTACCGATACCTGTACGTATTTCCAATCCGCCTCCACCGATGATACCGTAATCAAATTTATTCTCGGCCATTTTTCCATATTGTATATTCGTACCATTCGGGCGATTGCTGGGGTTGAACGGATTGCTCATGCTTTCTTTTTCATTCAACAGGAAACCGATTTGCGGTCCTAAATTTAGGATGAAGCGGACTCCTTTCCCTTGGTCTTTTCCGAAAGCAAGATGGGCAAGCAGAGGTATTTCCAGATAGTTCATTTTACGGTTGTATGTGTCCCCTGAGCCATCTTCAATCACTTCCTTCCATCCTCTTTGTGAATAATTTACTTCGGCTTGAATACCACATATCATTGCAAAATATTTTTCTGAAATGTAGCGTGCGGTAATACCGAATGAAGGACCAATCAGCTTGCCTTGTTTGATATTAGGGTCGAAGCTCACGGAACTCAGATTTACACCTCCATTCACACCGATTGAGAAGTTGTGTCTTTGGTCTTTGAGCTGTGCTTGAACGGTTTCGGTCATCGAGCACATGGCTGCAACCAGTAATAAGATAGATAATATTCTTTTCATTTTAGCATGTTCTGGTTATTCAAAGTTCAGCTTGATTAGCTCGTAATTCTTTGAAAAATGTACAAAAAATACTTTTTTGTTGACAAAGCCTCCCCAATTGTTTACTCGTTCAAATTTGAATCCGGTTTGAATAGGGGCAACTTGCACGCGATTTAAGTTTTCTTCCAACTTGTTTCCTTGTGTAGCCAAACCTTTGAGGAAGAAGTAGCCGGTGTCGAATCCTAGCATTCCATACTTAGGAAATGTATTGGCCATGTCTTTGCTGAACCAGCGGCGGTACGCATGGGTAAACTGAATGGCTTCTCTGAACAAGTTATTGGTATAGAATGATGAATAGAAATAAGTATCTAATTCATAGAAACTAGCCAAGTGGTTTTGGGTATAAGTTTGCCATTCTGGGTATCCAAATAATTGAATTTGGAAATGTGGATGCTCATGCAGCACTTGAGTCAATCGAGGCAAAAGTTTTACTAAAGCAGTGTTCTTGCCAGAAGTCGGGATGAAAATATTGGATTTTAGCGTATCCATTTTTGCGATGACTTCATATGGATTGATTTCAGAAGATAATCTCAGTTCACGGTATTTGATTCCATTGTCTTTCAACTCATTTTTCATACCGTTGATAAATTCCAACTTATCTTCTGTTCCTTCGTTCGCATTCAAGAAAACAATGTTATTGTCTTTGAACTTACGGATGAAATGTTCGTATACTTCTGAATATAGATACGATTGTGGCGTGTTGACTTGGTATACTTGAGGATTATTGAATACTTCATTCACTTTAGGTGCAAAAGGAACCACTAATCGGATGTTATGTTTGTCGGCGAATTTAGCTACGCTACCAATATTGGAAGTGTGTGAAGGTCCGAAAATGATATCCATTTCTTTTAATTCGTCTTTTGCCAAAATGCTGTTGATTGTAGCACTTTGTCCCTTTGTGTTGTAGGTATATAAATCAATGGATACTCCTTGGCGTTTTAAACTGTCAACGGCCATAAGGAATCCTTCGTAATATTCTACCATACGTAGTTGGTCGTTCTTGCGGTCATTTGCACCAGTCATGAAAGGAAGCATCACTGCAGCTTTTATGGTATGGTATGAAGTCTTCTTTACGGCGTTTTGACTGAATAGTTCTTCGTTGGTAGGCGCTTTGACATTCACGACAGTTTCTGTATCCTTTTGCTGTTCTGATTGTGGATACGGAATGAATAAAAAAGAGCCCCTCTTCAACTTTTTGGTTTTCAGTTCAGGGTTTGCTTCTATCAGTTCCTCTTCTGTTATGCCATATTCACGGGATATGCTGTAAATCGTTTCTCTACGTTTTACCTTGTGCATGTCTCTCCATTCTTGTTTTTTCCGTTGAGGAGCTTCAGTTACAACGTTTAAGTTCTGATTGGATTGTACGTTTGCATTTGAGTCGCTGTTTTGAGCAGGAATCGCTACAATCTGGCCGATGCGGAAATTTTGGGCACTTAATCCAGGATTGGCATCACAGATATCTTTTGCGGAAATATTATATTTAACAGTCAGTTGATACAATGTTTCTCCAGCCTGAATCGTATGAAAAATCGGCTTGTTTTGGTTGGTTGCTTCTTTTTGAGGAATACGGAGAGTCTTGCCGGCCTGAATTCGTTTTTCACTGCCTGGATTCAGACGAATTAAGTCTTCTATCGTTACCTGATACATGCTGGCTATGGAATAAAGACTTTGACCTTTAGTTACCGTATGTAATAAATATCCGGTTTCATTCTGTGCTTGAACAGACATGCTCAAGCTACCAGCTGCAAGAGCTAGTGAGAGTAAAATGGAGTGAATGAATTTCATTTTTTTGCTAAGTGTTTTTTGTTTGGCAAAAGTACGAAAAAAGCATTATCTTTGCAATGTTTCAGCGATTATTAAGATATGATAGAAGGAAAAGAAACGATTCGTGTACAGGGAGCCCGTGTGCACAACCTAAAGAATATAGATGTTGAGATTCCCCGTGACAGTCTCACCGTGATAACGGGATTGAGTGGAAGCGGCAAATCATCACTGGCTTTTGATACACTGTTTGCTGAAGGGCAACGCCGATATATAGAAACTTTTTCAGCTTATGCCCGAAACTTCCTTGGAGGAATGGAACGTCCGGATGTGGATCAGATAACGGGTTTGAGTCCGGTGATTTCCATTGAACAAAAAACGACGAACAAGAATCCTCGCTCTACTGTAGGAACGACCACTGAAATCTATGACTATTTACGTCTGCTCTTTGCTCGAGCAGCAACGGCTTATTCGTATGTCTCAGGAGAAAAGATGGTGAAATATACTGAAGAACAGATTCTTAATCTCATTCATCGTGATTATAAGGGGAAACGTATCATGATTTTGGCTCCTCTTATCCGTACGCGTAAAGGACACTATAAAGAGCTTTTTGAGCAAGTACGCAAGAAGGGATATTTGTATGTTCGTGTAGATAAGGAAATCCGTGAGATTGTTCATGGTATGAAGCTCGACCGTTATAAAAATCATGACATTGAAGTGGTTGTGGATAAAACAATCGTAAATGATAATGAAAAAGAAGAGAAACGGTTGAAGCAAAGTGTGGCTACCGCGATGCAGTTGGGAGATGGTTTGCTGATGATCTTAGATATGCAGACTGAAAGTGTCCGTCATTACAGCAAGCGTCTGATGTGTCCTGTGACTGGAATTTCTTATAGGGAACCAGCTCCTCATAATTTTTCCTTCAATTCTCCTCAAGGTGCTTGTCCACGTTGCAAAGGCTTGGGACACGTGAATCTCATCGACGTAGATAAAGTGATACCAGACCGTTCCTTGTCGGTTTACAAGGGAGGAATACTTCCTTTGGGTACATATAAAAATTCCATGATTTTTTGGCAGTTGGAAGCCCTTCTAGAACGACATGACGTAACCTTGAAAACTCCTATTTGTGATCTTCCGGAAGATGCAGTTCAAGAAATTCTTTATGGATGTGATGAACGCTTGAAGATAAAGAGCTCTTTAATCCATACTTCTTCTGATTACTTTGTAGAATACGAAGGCATCACTAAATATATTTGGTTGATGCAAGAGAAGGATGCTTCGGCTTCAGCACAAAAATGGGCTAATCAGTTTGTAAAAACTGATGTTTGTCCAGAATGTAAAGGAGCTCGCTTAAATAGGGAGGCTTTGCATTTCCGCTTGCATGATAAAAATATTTATGAATTGGCCTCTATGGACATCAGTGAGCTATATGAATGGCTGACGAATGTAGAGGCGTATCTTGACCCCAAACAACAGATTATTGCTGCAGAAATAGTAAAGGAAATTCGTACGAGATTAAGATTCCTTCTCAACGTAGGATTGGATTATCTTTCGTTGAATCGTACTTCGATGAGTTTGTCGGGAGGGGAGAGTCAGCGTATCCGTCTGGCTACACAGATTGGTTCTCAGTTGGTTAATGTCCTTTATATCCTTGATGAACCCAGTATTGGACTTCATCAGCGTGACAATGTGCGTTTGATCAATTCTTTGAAAGACTTGCGGGATTTGGGCAATACGGTGATTGTCGTCGAACATGATAAGGATATGATGTTAGCCGCTGATTATGTAGTAGATATGGGACCGAAAGCAGGTCGATTAGGAGGAGAAGTGGTTTTTGCAGGGACTCCAGAGAAAATGCTGAAAACTCATACTTTGACATCTCAGTATTTGAACGGTGAGATGAAAATTGAAATTCCAGAAAAAAGACGGGAAGGAAATGGGAATTTTCTGCGTCTATTCAATGCTCGAGGTAATAATTTGAAGAATGTAGATGTCGAGTTTCCTTTGGGTTGTCTGATTTGTGTAACAGGGGTATCTGGAGGTGGTAAGTCTACCTTGATTAATGATACACTTCAACCTATTCTTTCTCAGCATTTTTATCGCTCACTGCAAGAGCCTTTGGACTATGATCGGATAGAGGGACTTGAGTTTCTTGACAAGGTCGTAAATGTGGACCAGTCACCTCTTGGGCGTACGCCTCGTTCTAATCCGGCCACATATACAGGTGTTTTTTCTGATATCCGCAATCTTTTCGTAGGCCTGCCTGAAGCGAAGATTCGAGGATATAAATCAGGAAGATTTTCTTTCAATGTAGCAGGTGGACGCTGTGAAGCTTGTTCGGGCAATGGATATAAGACCATTGAGATGAATTTCCTTCCCGATGTTTTAGTTCCTTGTGAAGTATGTCATGGCAAACGCTATAATAGAGAAACTTTAGAAGTTCGCTATAAAGGAAAATCCATAGCTGATGTGCTGGATATGACTATTAATCGGGCTGTGGAGTTCTTTGAGAATGTACCGCAGATATTGAATAAAATTAAAGTCCTGCAAGATGTAGGATTGGGATATATAAAATTAGGTCAACCATCTACTACTTTATCTGGTGGAGAAAGCCAACGTGTAAAATTGGCTACTGAATTGGCAAAGCGTGACACAGGAAAGACTATTTATATTTTGGATGAACCTACCACAGGGCTTCATTTTGAAGATATCCGTGTCCTCTTGGGAGTTTTGAATCGTTTGGTAGACAAGGGAAACACAGTCTTGGTGATTGAGCACAACTTGGATGTAATCAAGGCAGCCGATTATATCATCGATATGGGTCCCGAAGGGGGACGTGGAGGAGGTGAAGTGCTTTCTTGCGGTACACCTGAGGAGGTAGCCCTAAGTGAGAAAGGATACACTCCACAATTCTTAAAGGAGGAGTTGGAACTAGCAAAACGTTAAAAGAATGGCAAAAGAAAAAATAGCAAAAACGAATGCTGCACGTTTGCTTGATAAAGATAAGGTGGCTTATAAGCTAGTGCCTTATGAAGTAGACGAAAATGATTTGAGTTGTGTGCATGTTGCGGCAACATTGGGTGAGAATATTGAGCAGGTATTTAAAACGTTAGTGTTGCATGGTGATAAGTCTGATTATTTTGTTTGTGTGATTCCTGGAGAACATGAAATTGATTTGAAATTGGCAGCTAAGGTTTCAGGCAATAAAAAATGCGATCTGATTCCGATGAAAGAACTTCTTCCGTTGACTGGGTATATCAGAGGCGGGTGTTCTCCTATTGGAATGAGGAAGCATTTCCCGACTTATATTCATCAAACTTGTATGGACTTCGATAATATATTTATCAGTGCGGGAATCAGAGGATTGCAGATTAGTATTGCTCCTACAGATTTGGTAAAAGTTTCTCGTGCAGAACTATGTCTGTTGTTTTAACAACAATAGAAAAGCCTCGATGAACTTGTGCAGGTTGCATAAGTCATCGAGGCTTTTTAGTTAAGGGTAAAGAATATAATTCTTTTTAATATGTCGTTTTTTGTGTTCAAAAGAAATAAAAAGTAAATAAATAGAGACCGCCGGGGAAGTGCGGTCTCTATTGTTACTTTACGGCAAACGCTTTTGCCTTCGAACTACTATACTTTCACAAGCTTGTAGCTCTTGTATAAAAATCTATTACTATGAAAAACATTATATAAACACTTGTTCATATAGGTTTGTTCAGTGCTAATAGTATATTTAATACTCTATAACATATCAAAAAGAGTTCAAAAGGAATATTGCTATTTTTTACATAACTCTTTAAAATCACAATAACTGCATTTTTCTTCTGTAACTGTTTGATTGAAAGGTAATTCTGGATTAAATATTGTTTCCAGAAGTTCTTTCAGCTTATCTCTGAAGGCGGTTTCATATATAGCGAAATTTTCTACAGGTTCTTTTTGTTTTTCTCCTAATTGAACTATTGGAATGTAATTTTCGTCTGCAGCCCGATTGATAAATAATAAAGCAGGAGCAACTTTTTCGTCCTTTGCAGCTTCACGTAGCTTTTTGCAGACAATTGAAGCATACAGGAAAGTTTGGAATACATAATTCGAGCGCTTTTTCCCTGAAATAAATAAAGAATCTACGTCTGGCGGGCATTCCGGACTTCCTGAGGTCTTATAATCGACGATGCGAAGAACATTGTCTTTACGGTCCAGACGGTCGATGATTCCTCCAATTCGTAGTTTCAGTTTGCCTTTGGGAGTTTGTACATCCATTTCTTCTGATACTGGCTTTTCCGAGGCCACGAAAGTGAATGGAGTATTGTCTTTGTCCATGCTCAGCAGACGGCGGATATAGCGGAAAATGACAGCAGAATTAAGGTATTGCAGACCGTTATATTCGGGTCGTTCATTTTCTGGAACATTAAAGAATAATTTCTTGAAACTATTGTCTACGTAATTTTGTAGTTTGATTTCTCCTTTTTCATTAAGTAGGTTTTCCAGTGTTTCTTTATTGATGACTTTTCCGTTTGCTGTAAGGTCTTTATAGATTTGTTCAGCCGTATAGTGAAAAATTGTTCCAAACATAGCACTATCTATATCGGCACTAACAGCTTCAGGAACTTTAAGACCTGCTACGTATTTATAATAGAAGCGAAGTTCACAATCTAGATAACAGTTGAGTGCAGATGGCGATAATAGTGCTTTGGGATTGACTCGAATGTCGAAACGCTCTTGCATGCGTTTCATTATTTCAGGAGTCTTTCGGATACAAATAGCTTCAGAAACTTGTGGAGACTGGCCCGCTTCCAAACGTTTGAATTGAACGGAATGTTTCCATTCAATCAAGAATTGAAGCATGAAACGTGACATTTCTCCTCGATTTGTGCCCTCGGTTGCCGTGTTGTATAATAGTGTAACCTTTTCAGCACGTTGGAGCAGTCGATAGAAATAATAAGCATATACAGCAATCTTATGGTCGATGGTGGTCATACCAAAGGCCTTGCGTAAATTGTAAGGGATGAACGAGGCATCTCCTCCTGATTTAGGCAATTGTCCTTCATTGACAGAGAGTAGAATTAAGTGCCGGAAGTCCAGATTACGGGTCTCCAATACGCCCATCACTTGCATACCAATGGCAGGCTCTCCGTGGAATGGGATGTTGGAGGTACTCATTACACGGGTAAGCAGACGTTTGAATGTATCAGGCTTTACATCTAAATCGCCACTTTCAATTAAAGTATAAAAACGGTTGACGAGGGTATAAGCCTTGAATAGGGACTCTCTGTACAATTGGTCGAAGGCCGCATTTGAAGCTGCAGCTTGTTGCTTGTAAAGTATTGCTACTCGTTTTAAAGCTTGTGAAAGCAGAAGACATAAATTCCGGTTATTTGTACACGGAGTGAACAGAAGTTCTAACGTTTCATCTTTCATCAATTCTGAAGGAAGCGGGAAGAAACGATTGTCGTGCGTCAGTGCATTGGATACTTTTATGGCTTCTGCTGATAGCTGATGAGTGTAAGGATGTTTCAGTACACTTTGTACTTCAGCATATTGGAAACGGCCGTTGGTCGGATTATACCCTGTAGTATGTAATTCCATTAAAGCTATAATAAAACTATGAGCAGGAGTTTGTGCCAAAGGGAATCCCATGGTAATATTGATGTGCTCAATATTTTCAGGCAAAGAATGGAGTACTGGTTGCAGAAGATTCTCATTGCATAGAACAACGGCTGTTTCCTTTTCTTTTTCGGTCAGATGGGTGCGTATCCAATCTGGGAGGTAACGTGCTTGTCCATTTTCTGTTGGTGATTCAACGTAGGTAATCTCTTTGGGTTCATTCAAATGATTGAAAGTACTGGCTGGCAGTTCAGATGGAAAATGCTGGAGGTTTCTACGGATGAATTCACCTGCTTCATGAGGACGCAGATTGAGGTAGAAGTTGTCATAATCCCAATAGAACAAAGCTTTTCCAGCCTCGTTCAACTTGCTGAATAATGTTTGTTCAACTTTATTCAAGACATTGAATCCCACAAAGATGTATTTATCATACGAAAGTTCATTTACGTCTAAATCTTCAATGACTTGTCGGTAAAGCATCCCCTCATAAGCAATATGGAGCTCTTGAAGACGTTCGCGGAACTGTGTATAAATGCTACCTAATACATCCCAAAGGTCGATGAAGCGTTTCTTTAATTCGGTGACCTGTTCGATAGAAAAGTTCCGGAAAAATTGACTTAATGCTTCTCGTTGTTCTTCTTCAAGAAAAGAGTTGCTGTCGGTCAACTTGTTCAAATCTTTCAAGTTGCTGAATAGGGCATCTGTATCCGCTAAGTTTTTGTCGGCATCATCAAAATCACTGATTAACAGTTCTCCCCAAAAGTAAAAGTCGTCCAAAGATTCTTTGCTGCCTGTTGCCTTACGGAATATATTGTAGAGCTCGCAAACTAATTTGATAGGGTCTCCAACTTCAAATGTCGAATTCTTGCGAAATAATTCGCTGATACTGATGTAGGCAGGAGACCAGATAGGGTGACCTGCTTCTTGTACTAAGTATTCGTTGAAAAATAGGCTGGCACGTTTGTTTGGAAATACGACAGCTACGTGCGAAAAGTCACCATTAGTTTTGTTATATAAATCGTGTGCTACTTCACTAAGGAATGTTTTCATTGTCTTTGTTTTTGAAGAAAGGAATAGTTTTGAATTTTCTATTCATTTCATTGAATAATACAGAGTTATAATTCGTTTTGATAAACGGTCCAGAGTCGTCAATTGGAAGGAACCTCTTCCAGTTGGTTGGCAAATACATACCATAGGTATCCTGTGATGTGCTGATATCCCATTTCAGCGAGTAATCGGATATATTCTTGTACTTGCTCAACGTATTCTGGTCGCTTTTTCCCGAATTTGAAGTCGACAACGATCACTTCGTTGTTTTTCATCATTACTCGGTCTGGACGACGAATCTGCAAACTACCATTTTGGTCTGGGTAGATGATGGAACATTCATTGTATAATTCCCAATCCCCACTATACCAATCTTTTACTTTGGGGTTGCTTAACGCCCACTCTGCGAGTTTTTGTAATTGTTTCTCCTGTTCAGTGGATTCTAAAATACCTTCGAAACAAAGCTGGGCGATAGCTTGAGGCAGATCGTCGGCTGTTCCGATGGAAGCAAACAGATGGTGTAGGAGTTGTCCTTGCTGAATGTATTGTTCCTGTTTGTCCTCATTCTCGTCTCCTTGAATGAACTCTGCTGAACGGTTGGATTGCTTGAATTCGATTTCGTTCTCCAAAGATTCTATACGGATTGGAATAGAATCCGGTTCAGTAAGCAGGCGGTTGGTTGACACCTTTGATTCTTTTTCTTCCGATTGACAGATTGTACCATATTCATACGAAACAGCAACCGTTTTATTTATAGAATCTGTAGGTGCTTCCTTGTCATCGCTCTTTTCCTTTTTCTTCTTTGAAGAAGACTTGCTCTCTGTAGGATCGTTATTGTAAGTTTCCTTCATCTCCAAGTGTTCCATGTGGGTGATGGCATCATACAATAAATGTGAGACTGTATTTCCTTTAGCTTTGCCCCACAGAATTAGATTTTTGCTGGCTCGGGTAAAAGCAACGTATAGCAAGTTCAAGTTGTCCACCCATAATTGTAACCGCTCTTCCAGAAAACTGTCCCGATAGATGGATTCAGCCATCGCTTTAGAATAGTTGACAGGCACTAAATCTAATTTGTTGAAAGGTTCGATACCTTTCTTGTCTTCTGAAACAGAACACCAAATCAAATGACTGTTACGTTCATTTTCCAGGGACCAGTCACAGAATGGAATCAGAACGGTGTGGTACTCCAAACCTTTCGATTTATGGATAGACAAAATACGTACTCCTGAAATTTCACCGGAAGGAATTGTTTTGGAGTGGAGCTTGTCGTCCCAATATGCTAAGAAGGTTGTCAACTCGGATGAATTGCTTTGGAGATAATCGGTTATTGCATCGTAGAAGGTACATAGATACGCATCCTGATCTTTGATCTCTTTGAGGTCAAAAAGGACGAATAGTTTCTCTAATAGCTCATAAAGTGGCATCAGGCGTAAATCTTCCATCTGTAGATTGAAACCTGCGGGAAGATAATCTTCGACTTTATTTATAAGAATCGTATTCCAATCGATGTCTTTATGGAGTATTTGTTGCTGAAAAACAATAGCCAAACGGGCACAAGCAATATGGTCCTCAGGGTCTGAAAGATAACGAAGTCCGTCGATAAGCATACAAACCGAGAGAGAGGCATCTAAACGGAAAGCCTCATCGGAAACGACATGATAAGGAGTGTGCTGGTGGAAATATTCTGCTATAGTGGCGATGACTTTGTTGGTTCGTGCCAAAATGGCAATATCGTTGATTTTAACTCCATTTTTAATTAGGCAATCCACTTCTGCAGCAAGTTCCGCCAACATAGACTCTCCGTAGGGATTTTCTTCCGTGTCGTTCAAGAAGGATACTTTTACATATCCCTTTTCTTCTTTTTTAGGAGATTTCTGGCAGACATCACTGTAGGCGTTGATTAGTTGAATACACGGTGTATTCAACTCTTCTTCGTGTCGTTCGTTTAAAATGTTACATGCTGAAGTGAAAATCTCATTATTAAAATGGATGACGTTGGCTTCACTTCTCCAATTGGTATCTAGGGTACGTGCATCGATACTGAAGCTAGGGTCTTGTTCTAGTCCAGCCAAGATCTTCCAGTCTCCGTTTCTCCATCGGTAAATGCTTTGTTTGATATCGCCAACGATGAGGCTACCTTCTTTTTGGGACATGCTTTCCTCAAGAAGCAGGTGAAAGTTTTCCCACTGCATTCTTGAAGTGTCTTGGAATTCGTCAATCATTACGGTGTCAATCGTTGTTCCAATCTTTTCATAGACAAAAGAAGCATCTCCTTCATGGATTAAGCTATGCAGGAGTGCATTGGTGTCTGTCAGTAGGAAACGGTTGTGATACATGTTCTGCAGACGCACTTCATTGTCAATGTGTGTCAGTAGTCGCAAGTTGTTCAAGTGTCGGAGCGAAAGGGCACATGAATTGACTATAAGGTTGTTCGTAGAACGGCTCTTTTCTGCAGCTTTCAATAAAGGCATCAGTTGGGTCTCGGCCAAACTCATAATCAAATCACGGCATTTAGAAGTCTTGGTAGCCCATTCTTCCTTATTTTCCAGACATTTATCTACAACAGTGTTGTGGATGTCATTAGCAAGGTTCCCTTCACTGATCTTTTTGAAGTAACTTCCGATTCCACGAGTCCCTCCTTTGAGATCAGTAGATGTCAATTGCATGGATTCAAGTACTTCGTTGAAATGGTCGCTATAGCCTTTCATCTGGTCCAAAGCTTCAGTCTGCATGTCTTTCACCTGTTTGCGGTATGTAGGGATAAAGCTGGGGTCTTTCAATTTGTCTCTCAGTGCATTTCCCTTTTCTATGTATATCTCGTCAAAGATGTTCATGCCGAATTGCTTGATTTCTTTGGCCACGTTCCAATGTTTGGCGTCAGCAATACGTTCTTCAATGTATTCTAACAACCAAAGGAGAACCGGAGATTTCCGGTCTAATTTCTCAATAAGCGAGTCTACAGCATCACTCAAAACGTTGGGAGCATTCAATTCTATTTCCAAGTTGGCATTTAGCTCAAGCTCACGAGCCAAGTTACGCATGACCGATTGAAAAAAAGAATCGATAGTTTCGATACGGAAACGGCTGTAATCATGAATCAAATTGTGTAGGGCTTGATGGGCAGTCTTTCTGATTTCCGCTTCGCTCTTGGATGTATATTTCTTGATTTCTTTCAGATAACCTTCCGCGCTCCGGTCGTGTGTCGCTATTCCATAAAGCTGACTGAGGATACGTGCTTTCATTTCTGTAGTTGCTTTATTTGTAAAAGTAACAGCCAGAATCCTTCGGTATGCGGTAGGGTCTTCTATTAATTGTCGAATATATTGAACAGCCAGAGTAAAGGTCTTCCCAGAGCCTGCTGATGCTTTATAAACAAGTAGTTGAGGTTGTTTCTCCATAAGTCTGTTTTTGAAACGGTATATTTGAGCTCTAAAGGTACGACTAAAAGTATAATAAACAAAAAAAGCTGTTTTTTATCTTTGAGAGGGCTCACGGCTCTTTCATTTAAAATAATCTCTATAATCCTTGTTATTCTCCAAAAAAACATTATTTTTGCGCACAGCGATGCAGGAAGCA
>RCNI01001275.1_pt1 | contig 13840 bp, 14 predicted proteins | sample 2041151 | NCBI WGS metagenome assembly RCNI01 (sample SAMN09708214, study PRJNA481090) | feces metagenome | isolation source: feces | place: Antarctica: Albino Rookery | reverse complement strand
GGGAGCAGAGGGTCGCAGGTTCGAATCCTGTCACCCCGACAAAAAAACCAATTTTCCGCTGTGCGGATAATTGGTTTTTTCTTGTTTATACCCCTCACCTCTCGCTACAATTCTAAAAAAAAAACACCTGACAAGAATGCATAAAAAAAGTCTCCAAGAATCTTGGAGACTTTCAAGGGTGGAAGATCGGGCTCGAACCGACGACCTTCGGAACCACAATCCGACGCTCTAACCTACTGAGCTACATCCACCATTTTTGCTTTTGCGTTGCAAAGATATACATAATCTTCCATTCTGCAAGCAAAAGAAGTAAAAAAAATCACTTTTTTTTCATCACCATTCCGGCGGCAATTCTATCCTTCCCGCTTCTATCTCATTTGCAGCATATTCCAATTGTTCATACCACTCTTCGCCATAACGTTCAATCAAGGCATCACGCAAAAAACGGTAAACAGGAATGCCTTCCTTCTTGCCTTTTGCCCGTGCACACTGGCAAATATTCCACTTGTGATAGTTCAATGCCTCAAAATCTCCATAGTTGGTAATCCGAATCGGATATAAATGGCAGGATATCGGTTTACGGAAAGCAGATTTTCCCTGGGTCCATGCCTTCTCGATGGCGCACCAGCAAATCCCGTTCTCCTCAATGGCATAGGCACACTCACCGCCATGAATCAAGGGAGTCCCCAAATCTCCGTCACTGTCTATCACCACAAACCCCTGTTCTTTGACAGCCTCTATCCCCTCCGGCTTCATAAAAGCACGGATACCGTCATAATTTCCCTCAATCTTGGCCGGTTCATCCTCGTTCATCGGCGCCCCGGAATCCCCCTCTATACAACAGGCACCCTTACACTGCAGGATATCACAACAGAACTTCTTCTCAAAGACGTCAAAACTGACAAGGGTATTCTCAATCTGTATCATATTATATACATTAAAATGAGCCTCACCTGAACAGTGAGGCTCAAATCCTATCTCTATTCTCAGGAAATATTATCTGATCAAGCTCTTTCCTGTCATCTCAGCCGGCTGTGCGACACCCATAATTTGCAAAATGGTAGGAGCCACATCTGCCAGCACTCCGCTACGCAACTCTTTTCCCTTCATATCTGTCACCCAAATACAAGGCACAGGATTCAAAGAATGGGCTGTATTAGGAGTTCCGTCCGGATTCTCTGCATTATCGGCATTACCGTGGTCAGCGATAATCAGCACATCATATCCGTTGGCACGGGCTGCGGTAACCACCTTCTCTACGCTATGGTCTACGGTTTCCACAGCTTTTTGGATAGCCTTATAGACTCCGGTATGACCCACCATATCACCGTTGGCAAAATTCAAGCATACAAAATCAGCAGATTTTGCATTCAACTGCTCAACCAACTTCTCTGCCACTTCCGGAGCTGACATTTCCGGTTTCAAGTCATAGGTTGCCACCTTGGGTGAAGGAACAAGGATACGGCTTTCACCCTCAAACTGAGCTTCACGTCCTCCATTGAAGAAGAAAGTCACGTGGGCATATTTTTCAGTTTCAGCAATACGCAGCTGTTTCAGACCGGCCTTGCTGACAACCTCTCCCAATGTGTTTTCAACATTCTCCTTATTGAACAGGATATGCAGACCCTGGAAGGTTGCATCATAAGGAGTCATACAACAATAGTACAGAGGTATGGTATTCATTCCCTGTTCAGGCAGATCGCGCTGAGTCAGAGCAATGGTCAGCTCTTTTGCACGGTCGTTACGGTAATTGAAGAAAATCACCATATCTCCCGATTCCATCAGGCCGACAGGGCGGTTGTCACTGTCAACATGGACAATCGGTTTGATGAATTCATCGGTAATGCCCTCATCATACGATTTCTGAACAGCCACTTCCACATGCTGGGTTTGGGTACCTACCCCTTTCACAATCAAATCATAAGCCTCTTTGATACGCTCCCAACGGTTATCACGGTCCATAGCATAATAACGTCCCACCACTGAAGCGATACGTCCGGTAGACTTGTCCATGTGCTCTCTCAACTCTTTCAGGAAGCCCAGACCGCTTTTCGGGTCTGTATCACGTCCATCCATAAAGCAATGCACAAAAGTCTTTTCAATACCATATTCCTTGGAAATGTCGCAAAGTTTTTTCAGATGCTCCAGTGAACTGTGCACACCGCCGTCAGAAACCAGACCCATAAAATGAACCTGCTTCTTATTGTCCCGGGCATAAGTAAATGCCTTCACAATTTCAGGATTCTGAAGAATTGTATTTTCACGGCATGCCTTATTGATACGCACCAGATCCTGGTCTACAATACGGCCGGCACCGATATTCAGGTGTCCCACCTCTGAATTACCCATCTGCCCGTCAGGCAAACCGACATTCTCCCCACAAGTCAAAAGAGTAGAATGAGGATATTTTTCCGTTAATGATGAAATAAAAGGAGTCGGTGTATTGAAAATCGCATCAGCATGGTCATGCTTACCGATTCCCCAACCATCCAAAATCATTAATAATACTCTATTCATAGCTATATTTATTGATTGATTATTATTCATATATGTAACTAATCCACAAAGTTAACTCTTTCTCGCAAATTATAGTAGCGATAAAAAACTATTGTCACAAATATTTTAACGAAAACGTTTGTATCACGAATTACATAAAATATCATATATTTTCAGTACTATGTATTGCATAGTACAATAATAATACATAGTTTTGTGCCATATTTAAAACCAGACAACTCATGAACATAGAAAACACACAGGCACAAATGCGTAAGGGAATCCTTGAATACTGCATATTGCTGATCATTGCCAGTGAGGATTCATACGTCCAGGATATCATCAACAAATTAAAATCATCCCGGATACTGGTCGTTGAAGGGACCATCTATCCCCTGATGACCCGCTTGAAAAATGCCGGCCTGCTCTCATACCGCTGGGAAGAATCCACCCAGGGTCCTCCCCGGAAATACTACACCATCACTCCGGAAGGGAAGCAGGCACTCCAGGCATTGGAACAATCCTGGCACGAACTGACCTCGTCCATCGAATCTTTAAAACACCATAACAACCCATAAATACCACCAAGATGAACAAAACCTATCATATCAACCTGAACGGTCAGGCCTTCTGCATTGACGAAGATGTCTATGCCCAGCTGCAGAACTACATAGACACCCTGGAAAAATATTACCTGACAGAAGAAGACGGCAAAGAGATCATGTCCGACATTGAAAGCCGGATTGCCGAACTACTGCACGAATTCCTGGAGCAATCGCACAAAGAGGTGGTCTCACAGGCTGAAATCGCATAGGTCATCCGGATCATGGGAACACCGGACACCATCATAGAGGAGGACACCCAAGAATCCACGACAGGCCGCACAATCGTCCGACGCAAACTTTACCGTGACACCGAATATGCCATGCTGGGAGGGGTCGCTTCCGGTCTGGCCATCTACATCGATGTTCCGCGCTCCGTCATCCGGTTATTTTTCATCCTGCTGATTTTCGCTTTCGGCTCCACCGTCTTTTTCTACATCATCCTGTGGATTGTCATTCCGAAGGCGGTCACCCCCAAGCAAAAGATGGAAATGAAGGGGGAAAGGATCAATGTCTCCAACATCGAGAAAAACATTCGCGACACCTGCAACAATGTAAAAAAAAACTCTAGACTGAAGAGATACCTGGCACAGCTGGAAGAAAATCTGACACACCTATTCAACAACGTTGGGAACATCGCCTGCCGGATGGGGAAAGCGGCATTATGCCTGCTCTCTATCGGGGGAATGGTCATCGGTATCTTTGCCCTTCTGGCGACAGGCATCATCCTCTTCTCTGCGATATACAACACTCCGCCCCACTATCTGGCTTTTGCCCGGCACATCGCCTACCCCGTCAATATCTGGATCGTCCTCGTCCTCGGGACATTGCTATTCAGCATTCCCTGGGCACTGCTCACCTATCTGTCGCTCTCCCATTTGCTCAACTGGCACAAAGGGCGCAGCTCTGTATTCATCTGCTGCAGCATCACCTGGGGCATCGTACTGATCATCTCTTTGACGATGGCAGGATACCACCTGTTCAGGCTCGCCAGCCATTCCCATGCTGAAAATATCGTACAGATTCACGACAGCGACACGACTCTGAATGTAATGTTTGAAAACGCTCCGGACAACAATCTGTTGACGGCCGGATCCGATTCGTCATCGGATTCCCACACCCTGCATCTGACCCCCAATATCCGCTTTAGGCAGGCATCCGGCACCACTCCCGAAATCTCCATCGAACAGGAAGCAAGAGGACTGACCAAGGCAGAGGCTCTGAAAAATGCCAACCGGATTGAATACCCTTACCGCTGGAAAAACGACACTCTCCACTTGAAGAGCCATTTCAACCTCCCGGATCCGCAATGGCATTTTGAAGAAATCACCGTCACGATCTTCCTTCCAGAAGGCTATCGGATAAACTTACTGAACCTTCCCCAGCAGGGAATAGACCTCCGCTCCTTCAAAAACCGGCATAAATTTCTGACAAGCAAATACAAAAACCGCCAATACCTGATGGAGCAGGACAAACTAATAGAAATCTGACACGGGATTACAACCGTCTGATATGCGCGCCGGCTTTCCAGTTCAAACCACGAAGGTCGGCGCCCTCTATAATGGCCACCCCTGCAACCTCTCCCCGGCGGGATGAGAAAAGAGAATCCAGTACCGGCAACATTGCCTTATCCGCCTGAAAAGCCCCGCATTCGCCACAGACGAAATCCGGTACAATCAAACCTCCATAGAATTCGAGTCCGGCAATCTCACGGATTTCACCCCCGGTATCCACCACCTTCACCACTCCCGCCTCGTCCAAAACGACATAACCGTTTTTCACCAACGGGAAACCCGGCCAATAAATATAATTAGCTGCTATTTTACGCATAACCACATTATGTTTTACCGGTGGAGCTCCTGTTTCAAGCGTCTCTCCGTCTCGCGCGAAATATAAGGACGGAACAACTGATTGTCCCACGACAAACCCTTTATCTCTTTCAAATCAAGCGGCTTCTCCTTCTTGTTGCGTACCGCCTTGCCATTTCTGTACATCGTCGGGCGTTCCTCTTCCGGCACGACCTCCATATACCGGATCTCCAGATGCGAATATACGGAATCCACATACTGCGACCACGTATACATCCGCTTCACCGTATCCGGAGTGATCAGGATATTCCTTACATGCAACGTATCCTTCTTGTTCTCAGACATAAAACAAGCGGCAATCCTTCTGCAACGATTCCTTGACAAAGTGTCGAACTTCAGCGTCGTGCTAAACTTATACAATCCCGGCACAATACTGTCGACAGTCACAATCACCACCGAATCCAACGAGATGGTATCCAAAGGAACAGAATCCAGCATCCTCGGGAAATAATTGACGGAATCATTCGCCTTCAGCTCCTTCAACACCCGCTCCGTAACCGTCAGCTGCTTGTTCAGACTATCAATGATAAAATCATACATCTGGGAAAACAGCTTCGTCTGAGCCGAATAATAATAAAGGCACGAATCAAAATCTTCCCGTGTAATGCCATACTTCTTGAAAAGGTCATTATAATAGGAATAATTCTTCAACTCCTCACGCCCGTACATTCCTCTTCCCACAGCCAAAGTACCGTCCACTCTGTGCATATCCAGCAAAAGCCACTTGAACTCATCCTCATCCAAAGGCACCACCTGTTTCTTGCAAGAAAAGGCCAAAAACACCAACACTCCTGCCAATAGTCCAAATACAATTCTCCTTATCATAATGCATTCTTGATTTTTTTATACAACTCGGATGAAAAAATAAAATCATTCAGATATTTATTGTCCGTATGGGCGATCATCTCCTTGTCCCCTTCCCACTCCTTGTGTCCTTCATGGATAAAAACAATCTTCTCTCCGATTTCAAACACCGAATTCATATCATGCGTATTCACCACGGTAGTCATCTTATACTCGTGGGTGATTTCACTGATCAGATTATCGATGACAATAGAGGTCAGCGGATCCAGTCCCGAATTAGGCTCATCACAGAACAGATACTTGGGGCTCAACACGATGGCTCTGGCAATTGCCACACGTTTCTTCATACCGCCGCTGATTTCCGACGGATAGAGCCCCTCCGCATTATGCAGATCCACACGGTTCAGGCAAAAGACAGCCCGTTCGATCTTCTCCTTCTCCGAATATTCAGAAAAAAGATTCAGCGGGAACATCACATTTTCCAACACAGTCAGCGAATCGAACAGTGCACCGCTCTGGAACACCACCCCTATCTCCTTCCGGAAATTCTTAAGCTGCTTGGCATCCATCACCGCCAGATCACGGTCGTCATAATAGATATGCCCATGGTCTATCGAGTGAAGGGCAATCAGCGACTTCAGCAAGACAGTCTTTCCCGAGCCGCTCTTACCGATAATCAAATTGACCTTTCCCGCCTCAAACGAGACATTTATATCGGATAAAACCTTCTTGTTGTCAAAAGATTTGTCCAAAGATTCAACTCTAATCATTACAACATAATTTGCGTTAATATCAGATTCGCCGTCAGAATAGCGATACTGCTGTCTACCACCGCCTTGGTACCGGCCTTGCCGACTTCCAGCGCTCCTCCCTGCACGTTATAGCCGTAAAAAGCGGGGATGGAAGTAAAGATGAAGGCAAAGAACAGGCTCTTCACGATGGAGTATGTCACATAATAAGGATTGAAAGTAAAGTGCAGGCCATACACGAAATCCTCAAAATTCACCACCCCGCTCACCAATCCGGAAATCAGGCCTCCCAATATCCCGATAAATACACTGAAAATATAGAGGATCGGATTAATCACAAAAGAGGCGATAATCTTGGGTCCCACCAGATATGCCACAGAATTCACCCCCATCGTCTCCAGAGCCTCAATCTGCTCGGTGATTCTCATACTGCCGATTTCCGATGCGATATTGCTGCCGATTTTTCCTGCCAGAATCAGGCTCACGATGGTCGATGAAAACTCCAGCAACATTGTCTCACGGGTCAGATATCCGATCAGATAACGCGGCAACAACGGGCTCTGCATATTATAGGCGGTCTGCAGGGTCAGCACAGCACCGATGAAAAAAGATATTATCACCACCAACGCAATGGAATTCAAGCCCAATTTTTCGAACTCCGACAACAACTCGTTCAGATAAACCTTTTTTTTCTCGGGACGTCCGAATGCCCGGCGGATAAAAATAATATATAAACCCAATTTAGTCAAAAACTTCATATCCTCATCCTTTACAGAAAATCAAGGTAAAAATATAAATTATAAACGGATTTCGGACTATTTCCCCTTTATAAACTTTCATCTGCCGGCAAACTTTTGCCCCCCTCCGAAGGATTTGGACAAATTCCTATCAGAGTAACAAAAAAAACACTACATTTGGTATATCTTTTGAAGAGGTTTTTATAGGATGTATAATTAAAACAAAGTCATACGGATGAACCAACATATATATTGCGTAATCATGGCCGGTGGTATCGGCAACCGCTTCTGGCCTGTCAGCAACCGCCGCTGTCCGAAACAGTTCTCGGACATTCTGCACACAGGCAAAAGCTTTATACGGCAGACCTACGAACGCATCTCCCAAATATTCCCGGACAACCACATCTTCATCGTCACCGGTGAAGAATACGAAGAAATCACCCGCAAACAACTCCCTGAGATACCGGAAGAGAACATACTGAAAGAACCGTATGTAAGGAACACGGCCACCTGCATCGCATATGCGGCATACAAAATAAAAGACATTGATGCCGACGCCATCATGGTGACCATTCCATCGGACCATTTCATCAGCAATGATTTGGCCTATCTTCAGGACTTGCAGAAAGGCATGCATTTTGTCGCCACCCACGGAGGACTGCTGACCATCGGCATCACACCTACCCGTGCCGAGACCGAATACGGATACATACAGATAAAATCCACAGACAACACGGGAGATATTTCTGCCGTCAAGACCTTCACCGAGAAGCCCAGTGCAGAAATCGCACAAGTATTCTACGATTCGCACGAATTTCTATGGAATGCCGGCATATTCATCTGGTGTGTCAGGGACATCATCGAAGAATTCAAGACCTATATGTACGACCTCCACGCACTGTTCAGCACAGACAGCAAACTGAACACCCCGTCGGAACCCGCATTCATACAGAGTGTCTACGGACAATGCCACAACATCTCCATCGACGTGGGCATTATGGAGAAATCACAGCGTGTCTACGTACTGAAAGGTCATTTCGGATGGTCGGACGTCGGCACCTGGCATGCGTTCCACGCACTGTGCGACAAGGACGAACACAACAATGTATCCAATTCAAAGAAAGTGATACTCAATGAATCGAACAATTGCATCGTCAACATTCCTCCCCGTAAAAATGTAGTGATACAGGGAGTGGACAATCTGATTATTGCAGAGAAAGACAACTTCCTCATGATCTGCAACCGCAAAGACGAAGACAAAATCAAACGCTTTGAAAAATTCTTCCGCATAAAACAATAATCTCAAATCCATAAAACCAAACGCCCGGAATGCTTGGCATTTCCGGGCGTTTTTATATATCTTGTCCGATTTACTGTTCCACAGTTACCTTCACCTCTTCGATGCGTGCATTTTTCACACCTAATATCGTAAAAGTGACCTTCCCCATCTCTATCACCTCCCCCTCCTGCGGAATATCCTGGTTAAAATACAGGATCAGACCTGCCAGAGTCTCATACTCCTCCCGTTCTTCCAGTTCCAGATGATACTTCTCATTCAGGTAGTCCACCTCCAGACGTCCGGAGAACACATATTCATGCGGAGAAATCACCTCTTCCTTCAAATGCGAATGGTCATGCTCGTCTTCAATCTCACCGAAAATCTCCTCCATAATATCCTCCGTCGTGACAATACCGGCAGTCACCCCGAACTCGTCCACCACCACGGCGATACTCTTCTGGTCTTTAAAGAAAAGATTCAGCAAACGCTGGGCAGCCATTGTTTCAGGCACCACCAGCACCTTGCTCAAAGCCTTGCCGATTGTAGGCGGATTATGGAACATGGCAGAGATATGCACATATCCGATAATATCATCGATGCTCTCCTTATAAATCAAGATGCGCGACAAACCGGTAGTGATAAACAGCTGTGACAGCTCCTCGATCGAACTGTCGATAGAGAGGGCCACCACATCAGGGCGCGGAACAATACACTCCCTCAGCTTCACCTCCGAAAAATCCAGAGCATTGCGAAACAGCTTGATTTCATGCACCTCATCTTCCTCCTGGGTTCCGGTCTCCCCCTCTTCAATCAGGTTGTTCAGGTCAACCTTTCCGAAAGCCCGGTTCTCCTCCTTATTCTCCAGCTTCTTGCCGGTAAACAGGCGCAACAAAATACCCCCCAGCCAAACCGAAAAATAAGACAACGGGAAAAAGAGCAGATAAAACAGAAACACCGGCACGGCAAAGATCTTCAGGAAAAGATTGGAGCGCAAACGGAACACCGTTTTCGGCAAAAATTCCGCGAACACCAGAATGATAAGCGTAGAAATAATCGTCTCCACGAACAGCTCCATCCCCACCGACAAATGCAGGAACGCCAGATTCTGCAACAACAACTCGGACATGAAAATACCATAGATCACCATCACCACGTTGTTGCCAACCAGGATTGTAGTGATATACATTCCCGAATTTGACACGAACAAATCGATCAATGCCTGCGAAACTCCCTTATTCGACTTGTCAATTTCAATCCGCAACTTATTCGAGGTCAGGAACGCAATCTCCATCCCCGAAAAAAAAGCAGACAACAAAAGACAAACTAATATAATAATCAAAGAGCTGGTCATCGTGACTTCTTATTTTCTATTTCGACCTTTCCGGTAATACCGTAAAACATCGGGTTATTCATATCCTGATCGGACTTGAATCCTTTATGTCCTTCAATCACCTGTTCTCCGGAAGTCAGTTTCACATACCTGTCCGAATAGATCACCTGCTTCTCCACATCCCAATACAGCAGCTCGGTCTCCAGCGTCTTTCCGTCGGCATTGACCACCACCACCTCATTTCTGGCCTCCCACAAATTTTCGTCTTCCAATTTCTTGGCATATTTACATCTGATGGAGCCGAGCTTCTTTCCCTCCTTGTCATAGGAAATGGCATAAAGTCCATGAGGGAACTCCTCATACTTTTCCACCCCTTCGGTCATTTTAATATACTCGGCCGTAATGACCTTATACTTAATCCGTGCAGAATCCGAATAAATCATCTCCAGTTCGTATCCGGTCATCTCCGGATGCACTTCGCCGGTAGCCACACGGTTGACATCCTGCACATCATTTTTACAAGACAAAAGCATTATTGCCCCCATCAGGACAATAATGCTTTGAAAATTTATTATACTCGAAAAAATATACCTCATTTAATTTTAATCACTATTTCGAGAAACGTGCGACAGTCGTTTCATTAATCCAGTCGCCGATCTTCACGCTTGCACCCTCGGTCACGCTTCTAAAAAAAGCCTCGTCTTTGCTCGGGAAGTGCGGAGTATATGAAGACACCAATTTGTTCACCTCGTCAGCCAGGCTCGGATCCACTTTTTTAGCTTTGTTGAATTTATCGACAGCAGCCCAGAATACAGATGCATGGTCGAAAGCATCCTCACCGTAATTATTTGCATAAGCGGCATAGGCCTTACCGATCAGGATATAGGCAGCGCCATTCTGAGGATTGCACTGCAATGCCATCAGGGCAGCACGTTTAGCTTCGGCATACTGTTTCTTGGCCAACTTCAGCTGGGCCTGTCTCATACAATAGTCACCTTTTGAAGTCTCACCTTCAGCCTTGGAGATAGCTTCCTGCAAATAAGAATCTGCCTTATCCCAATCCTGACGTTTCATGAACATGGTAGCCAGGCTGTATGCAGCCTCTGCGGAAGGATCCAGCTTATACAGCTGCTCGGCAACAGTAGTGTACAATGCCAGATGCTCGCACTCGTTACGACGCAGCAGGCTTACTACAGATCTGATATTATCCAGATCATCCGGAGCAGCGTTATACTTTTCTGTCAGCAAACGGTCAAGAGTCTCGCAATCGGCAGCACCGGAGCTGAAGAACATTCCGTCCACACGGCCCTTCATCTCTTTGAAAGCGGCCTGTTTCTTGGAATATTTCAATGCACGGTCTACATAAGCAGACACTTTCATATACAGATTGATATACTCGTCACGTGTCAGCATATCCTTCTTCATCAAGTCGCCGGCAGCAAAGAACAGCACCTGTACGGTAATCGGGTGGCTCTTGTTCCCCTCCATCTCGAATGATTTGTCCAGATATCCGAAAGCCTCTTTCAGCTCCTGGTCATTGGCAACGCCCAACTGGATCAGGGTAGCACCCTTTTTACCCATAATATATCCCTCGCCGAAACGGGCATTGATATAATTATACTGGATCCACTGGTCATAAACCATTTTCAAAGAATCGATATAAGCACGGTTTTTTGTCTGTTTATACAAACCGATAAACAAATCCTCGCCTTTCGTATAAGTCAGAGTCTGGAAAACAGGAGCGTTATGGAACACATAACTCCAGGCCGGCAAAGCCTCCTTATAGTTCTTCTGCTTCAGAAATTCAGAATAAATAGATGCGTTTTCTATAGTCTTCACACTATCCACTCCAAATTTCGACTGTATCGTCTGAGCCTTTGCAATACCGCCAAGTAAGCAAACCCCACATGCTAAAGCAACAATTTTCTTCATGATTTTATTTTTAGTTTTGTATAGTTTATCAATAATTTACCACAGCAAAATTATCATTAATTTTCCGAAATCGCCAAATATAGCCTACAAATTTTCTTGCGTGCCATAGATTTTAGCAAACATCAATATCTCATTCAAACCTAAAAAACCCAATATCTTACAAAACTCGACTTCGTCCGACAGCTTTTCTTCGAGGAATATGCTATTGCCGCCGGTCACAACCACCTGTCCGTTTCCAAACGATTCCATGAACTCTTCTATATACTTTCTTACTTCAAAAAGCATGCCATTCATGACACCGTTCCGTATCGCCTCCTCTGTCGTGCATCCCATCCCCCCATATTCCAGTGCAGGCTTCACCAAAGGCAGCCTTGCCGTAAAATGCTGCAATCCACGGAAACGCATATCCACACCTGGGGAAATATTCCCCCCCAGGAAAGTACCTTCCGCATCCACATAATTAAAAGTGATACAGGTACCTGAATCAATCACCAGCAACGGTCGTCCGGGGAATTTCTTCATGGCTCCGGTACAAATCGCGATTCTGTCGAAGCCCAGAGTGGCCGGTGTCGCATATCCGATTTTCAACGGCAGAGGCATCGCAGACGACGCTTCCACCCACCAGTCGACAGCCCCCTTCAGCATCTCCCGCATATCTTCCGGGATTCTCCCGCTTCCGGAGAGCAACAGATCCACCCGTCCGTTCATTCCCCTGTACTTCCCGATATCCTCCAACAGGCTATCCCCGCTATATTTTGTCTCGACCAACTGATTGCCTTCAAAGAAGGCGTATTTCATGCGGGTATTCCCCGCATCCACAACCAAATTCATAACATCCAATCTTATTATTTCCCGACTATGCTCCGCACGCACACATTTTCCTGACGATTTCCGTCATCCGGCTCTCGTCGTTCACCTCCATAAAAATCAGGGAGAGCTTATCGTTCTTCTCGCTGAAACGGCAAGGCACCGTCTGCTGCTGTACGAATTTCAGGACTTTTGCAAACACATCCGACTTATAGAAAGGCGATGTCTGGTCGCTGACGAAATACATAGTCATCTTGCCTTTCTTGGCTAGCAGACGCTCCACGCCCAAAGACATACACAGCCTTCTCACACGGACAATTTCCATCAGGCCCAGCACCTGTCGCGGCAACTCACCGAAACGGTCGGACAATTCACGGGCAAACTTCGCCAGCCCCTCCTCATCCGGAATATTATCCAGTTCACGATACAGACGGATACGCTCGCTCACATTCTCCACATACGAATCCGGAATCAGCGCCTCGAAATCCGACTCCACCACACAATCCGCCACAAACATCCGGTCGCTATCCCTGTCGTCGCCTGCCAGCTCGGGGAACTCCTCATCCTTCAGCTCCAGCAACGCCTCATTCAGGATCCGCTGGTAGGTCTCATATCCTATCTCCGAAATAAATCCGGACTGCTCCGCACCCAGAATATTTCCGGCTCCACGTATATCCAAATCCTGCATGGCAATATTGAATCCGCTGCCCAGTCCGCTGAAATCCTCTATGGCCTTCAAGCGTCTCCGGGCCTCCGGGTTCACCATATCCAAAGGCGGTGTCAGCAAATAACAGAACGCCTTCTTGTTCGAGCGCCCCACACGTCCTCTCAACTGATGCAAATCGCTCAGGCCATAATTCTGCGCCTGATTGATAATCATGGTATTTGCATTCGGGATATCCAGTCCCGATTCGATAATCGTCGTAGCAATCAACACATCATAGTCACCTCTCACGAAATCGTGCATCACCTTCTCCAGCTCCTCACCGGTCATCTGTCCATGGGCGACACAACTCTTCACCTCCGGCACAATCCGCTGCAACATCCCCTGGATATCGCGAATCGTCTCCACCCGATTATGGATAAAGAACACCTGTCCTCCACGCGACATCTCATACATGATCACCTCCTTTATCAGCTGCTCGTCAAACCGGTGCAGCTCCGTGACAATCGGATACCTGTTAGGCGGCGGTGTCCGGATAATCGACATATCCCGGGCCCCTATCAGCGAAAACT
>RCNI01001274.1_pt1 | contig 13876 bp, 15 predicted proteins | sample 2041151 | NCBI WGS metagenome assembly RCNI01 (sample SAMN09708214, study PRJNA481090) | feces metagenome | isolation source: feces | place: Antarctica: Albino Rookery | reverse complement strand
CCTGCCTTATCATCAGGATTTATTATACTTGGTACTCCATCACGAATTAATGTATTCTTTACTGGATCAAGTTTTACTTCTGTTGTATCTGGTACTTGCTTTATGCAAACTACAATTTTCATCTATACTACCCCCTATTTCAACACATTTGATGCTATAACCATCTTTTGTACTTCTGAAGTACCTTCGTATATTGAAGTTACTCTTATATCTCTGTATATTCTTTCTATTGGATATTCCTTGATATAACCATATCCGCCGTGAATCTGTAAAGCCTTATCAATTACCCACTTCGCTTCTTCTGTTGCGAATAATTTTGCCATAGACGCTTCTTTGTCCGCTGGCTGTCCCATATCCATTTTATATGCAGCATCATAAACAAGGTGACGCATAGCACAAATCTTTGTTTCCATTTCAGCTAAAACAAATTGTGTATTCTGGAATTTTGCTATTGATCTACCAAACTGATTTCTAGCCTTAGCATATTTTATAGCTTCTTCCATAGCTCCTTCTGCCATACCTAAGGCCTGACAAGCTATACCCAATCTACCTACTGATAAAGTCTTCATCGCATTGATAAATCCTTTACCTTCTCTTCCTAACATATTAGACTTAGGAACTCTTACATTTTCTAAAACAACATCACTAGTTGGGCAACCAATTACACCCATCTTATTTTCTGCTTTACCAAATGACACACCTTCTGCCTTTGAATCTACTATAAATGTAGATATTCCCTTTGCACCTAAATCTGGATTAGTCTTTGCAAATAGTATAATATAATCAGAAACTGGAGCACCAGTAATAAATGTTTTTCTACCGTTAATTATATAGTCATCTCCATCAGCTTGTGCTGTTGTAAGTATAGATGCTGCATCAGAACCTGCACCTGGTTCAGTAAGAGCGAAACAGAACATCTTTTCACCAGTAACCATCGGTCTTAGATATTTTTCCTTTTGTTCTGGTGTACCATCTCTTAGTATCGGTGTTGACTGTAATGAGTTTGGAGAAGATATCCATATAGTAGATACTGCAGATGCTTTTGAAAGCTCTTCCATAACTATTGCATATGAACGATGGTCTCCACCTGCACCACCATATTCCTTTGGTATTTTAATACCTAAGAAACCTGCATCAGCCATTTTCTTATATACTTCCATTGGGAATTCGCCTGTTTCATCAACTTCTTCGGCGATTGGTTTAATTACCTCTTCAGCAAACTGTTTTGCTAGCTGACGAACTAATTCATGTTCTTTTTCGAAAATCATAGATTGCCTCCTTAAATTTTATCTTTTAATTAAATCATATCTGCAAATGTTTGTAATGCAGTTCTTGCTTGTTCGAAGTTAGTCATTTGTTGATCTACTTCTATTAAAATATTTACTATTCCATTATTATCAAGTTCTTTCTTAATAATAGGATAATCAAATTCATCAGAGTCACTAAATTTAGTTAGTAAATATAGGACACCGTTTGCATTATGTTTTTTAACCTTTTCTCTTATTATTTTTCCTCTAAGTTTTTCTGGATCATATAGTAAAGTACTACCTTCTATATCAGAAATCCATTTTGCTAAGGCTCTTACTGGATCCTTGCTTCCTTCTTCAACTAGATAGTCAAACTGACCAGATTCGTGATTTATATTGTCATCTACTATACCCAACTTGTATTCTTCTAATATCTTTAGTATCTCAGGGCTATTTGCCAATATTCCTGTAGTAACAATTTTCTTTCCTGCAAAGTTTTCTTCTGGCATTTCCCTTAATAGTGAATTTATTTTTTCTACTATTTCAAGATGCTCAGCCTTATCAAAGAAATATGCACTTGACATTACTCTAGCTCTTAAAGATGGTTTTACCGTATTTAGATGTCTGGCTGCTAAGTCATTAAATTCTTGTAAAGCCTTTCTGTGTTTATTATATAAAACTATGGCTTCTTCAATTTTTTCTTCCTTTATTTCCTCACCAGCTATCTCTTCTAGGCTTTTCTTTAATTTTAGATATTGCTTTTTATTATATTCTATTCCTGCTTCTATCTTTCTATTTTGTCCATATGCTATATACAACATTGGAACATTTTTTATGGCTCTTTTCCAGTTTTGGCTAAGTGCCTTTAGTCCATCACTCAAGCCTGCTATTATAATTCCTGACATTTTGTCAAGCTTTCCTTCTAGTCCTAAATCCATTAATCTAAGAATTGGAGATGCATAAAAGGCTGGGAAATATTCTTTTGCCAAAGTTACCTCTCCTTCTGCCCCCCAGATACCCATAGGTATCATACCTGCTGCATATACTAATTCTTCTGGTGCATATACTGGTGCACAAGCAATAACTTTTTTACCTTCATCTGTATATTTGTCCAACTGTTTCAATGGACATACATCTAGTCTATCAAATAATTCTTCAATATTACTCATGATTTTCAGCCCCCTTTTTCGCTGCCTTGTTGGCTTCCATTACTTCTATAAGACCCTGCACTCTTGTATCATACTGTGCTTCTGAGAAGTTTCTTGGATCTGCTTGATCCCCATCAAATGTAGCTGTTGGTATTCCAGTCTTTTCTCTTAAATCTCTTTCCATTTCATACATTATTCCACTCCACTGCTTACAGCTTCTGTTTATATGTATCAACATACCATCTATATTATTTTCTTCTATCAGCTTTAATCTCATATCTGTAGCTCTTTCATAAGAAATAGCATTAGGAGTTCCGCAGTATGCCTGCATCAATTCATTCGTATTATTGTATATATATCCAAATGCATCTGCATATACTGTACCACATACATTAACACCATTATCTTTTAACTGCTTAAATGTATGTCTTAAATGTGGCCAACATGCAATACCTTCAAATATTATTCTATATTTTTCTTCACCCTTAAATGTTGACTTACCTTCTCTTACATTTTCTTCAAACTCTTGAGCTAATTTTTCAAAAGCTAGAGCTGATTCTAACTTACCTCTTGCACATACTGCCACCGCCATATGGTTGAATACATCAAAACCACTAAATGGAGATGGAGTATATTTAGAATAACCAGTTGCTTTTAACCAAGCTCTTCCTGTTCTTTGAGATACTTCCATTACTTCTTTGAATTTTTCTTCGTCCCATTTTTTTCCAGTTAAATCTTCTAACTGCTTAATTGCATAGTCAAACTGTCCCTTTAAATATTCAACTCTATCTTCCTTTGCTTCATATTCATCATTGTAAGGAACATCTATCAGTATTAGCGGAATATTTAATTCTTTTGCTATATTTTCATACCACTTGATCATACAGTTACAGATGTTGTTACAACAGGCTACAAAGTCTGGTTGTGGCATATTTAATTCTGGAGCATCCTTTACATCCATATATGCCAAACTTATTCTTGCATATGCACAAATATCATTTGAATATCCTTGATCTTCTGCTATTTCACACATTCTTTGACCGCCGCCCTTAGCTGAAATAGCCGCAGCCTGATTTTCTGGATATACAACCTTAATATCCATTGTTTCAAATATTTCTTGAGGGAAGTTAGATGCACACCAACCTACTTTTTCTCCCCTATTTTTAGCATCCCATGCATCCTTATAATGATTTGCCACGATTGCTCCCAACATTTTTTTTGCTGGTATTTCTTCTACCATTTCTGTATTACTCATGATAAACTCCTTTCTAGCTTTTTAAATATTCTTCATAAGCGTATAAAGCTGCTCCCAAAGCTCCTGCCATTTGTGAATCTTTAGAAATCATAATTTCTGTTTCCAACTCCTCACCTAAGGCTCTTACTATTCCTGAGTTTTTAGTTACTCCTCCTGTCATAGCTACTGGTTGAGATAGGCCTCCCCTCTTGGCAAGCCCAGCTACCCTAGTGGCTACTGAAAAGTGGATTCCCTTAACTATATTGGGAATAGGTATCTTCTTAGCCATACAAGAAATTACTTCAGACTCTGCAAATACTGTACAAGTTGAACTAATCGGTGTTTTCTCTGTTGCCTGTTTATCTAAATCTCCTAAATCTTCAAGTTTTACATCTAAAACACCTGACATTACTTCCAAAAATCGTCCTGTACCTGCAGCACACTTATCATTCATCAAAAAATTCATAAGTTGTCCCTTATTATTCAGCTTCAAAACTTTAATATCCTGACCACCAATATCTATAATAGTTCTGACATCTCCAAAAATATAGCTACCACCCTTTGCATGACAACTCAATTCGCTCATTGTTTTATTAGCACCTTCATAGCTATTTCTTCCATAACCTGTAGACACTATCGCATCCATATCATCAAGAGTAAGCTTTGATTCATCCATTACTCTTTCAATTACTTTATCGACACCTTTTGTTCCAGCTCCTAAATTTACTACTCCTTCGGAAACAATATCTTTTCCGTTTTTGAGTATTACACATTTTGATGAAGTTGAACCAATATCAATACCCATTGTATATATATCTTTCATTTTTTCATCCTTCTAAACTACTTTAACTAAGACCCTTCTTTTCAATAGACTTATTAAAACTCTACTTTTATATAAGTCTTTTTTCTAAGTCTTTTCACTTCTAAACTATATAAAACTATATTTTTTACTTTTACTTATCTTCCCAGATATATAGGGTTTTATTTTCAAGCATTTCTTTGATTTCTTCGTCCTTATATCCTATTTCTTTTAATATTTCTTCTCCGTGTTCCCCTATAAATGGTCCTCTATTATAAGGAGTAGGTCCCATTTCCTGATACTTAACTGGATGTTTAACCAAAATTCTCTCAGCATTTGGATATTTCATCTTATAGAAACAATCATTTGCCCATGCCTGTTCATCTTCTAAAAGTTCTTCCCAAGATTTAGCCAAGGCAAATGGTATATCCGCTTCAGTTAATATTTCAGACCATTCTTTATAAGCCTTTTCTTCAAATTTAGCCATTACTCTATCGTAAACTTCAGTTCCTAAATTATTTTCATGTAAATTCTGAACTGGGAAGTATCTTTCATCTTCTACCATTTCATTTAATCCTAGTGCTGTTAAAAATTTCTTATAATATGTATTATAATCTGGCATACAAGTCTGAACATATCTTCCATCCTTAGTTCTCCAGCATGCATTTAGAGGATTACTAGCTTCTCTTATATTTATTGGATATTTTACTCCATAGTCAGGATACTGAGCTGCCTGAACCATCATACCCATATTAAATATCGCACTTTCAAATAAACTAGTTTCAACCTTTTCACCTTCTCCAGTCATCTTAGCATGATATAAAGCAGCTAAAACACCTGCAGCAAGATTGATACCTACATTATGATCCCCCAAACCTGGTGCCACATTCATAGGAACATCTGATTTCTGTCTAAGGTTTTCTAAATAACCACCTCTTGCAAAAAATGCTGTAAAGTCAAATCCTGGTAAATCTTTATCTGGACCATATTCTCCATATCCAGTACACATAGCATATACTAGGCTAGGATATTTTTCCTTTAAAGTTTCATAATCAAGACCTGCTCTTTTTAAAGCCTGCACTCTCCAGTTTGTTATCAGTACATCTGCACCATCTAATAATTTGAAGAAAGCTTCCTTTCCAGCTGGATCTTTCATATTAAGTGATATACATCTCTTATTTGCATTTTCTAGTTCCCAAGTTGTATTTTCATACATATCTAAAGGTCTTCCTTCTGTAGGAGCTGTGTATCTTAATGGATCTCCCTTTGCACTTTCTATTTTAATTACATCTGCACCCAAGTCAGCTAAAAATCTTCCTGTAGTTGCTGCTGCAATAAAATTAGCAAGTTCAATTACTTTGATTCCTTTTAATGGTTGTTTTCTTGTGCTCATTAGCCTACCTCCTAAATATTTAAAACTTTACTTGAACTACACCTACTATCTTGTGTATATCCTAAAATTTATTTTCAACAAACCTTCTTATTGTTTGTCATTGTCGACTTTTCATTCTTTCTTTTTTTCTCTTTTCCACTTCATCTGCAAGCAAATCCAAGCTTATTTTTTTTAATTCTTTTTCATTTATTTTACCAGTTGGATTTTTAGGAAAGCTATCTACAAATACAAAATAACTAGGCATCTTATAAGTGCTTAAACTTTTTTTCAAATAAGCTTTTATCTTATCTACTAGCTCTTTATTTTCTTTTCCCTCTAAACAAGCAACGATTTCTTCTTGAAGCACTTCTGATTTCATGCCAAAAATAAAGACTTCTAAGCCATTTTTTACTTCTTTTATACATTCTTCTATCTCATTTGGTGATATATTTTCCCCACCTCGTATAATAAGATTCTTCCTTCTTCCAACTAAGGTCAAATAACCTTCTTCATCTATATATGCCAAATCTCCAGTTTTTAGCCAACCATCTTTTTGAACGGCATCACAAAGCACTGGATCCAAAGCCAAATAACCCTTTGTTACGTTATAGCCTTTTACATATATTTCTCCTACTTCATTTACTTGACACTCTTTTTTACTATCTAAATCTATTATTTTAACTTCTACATTACTTACTATCTTTCCTGATGTTTTTGCTTTTTTTTCCAAACTATCATCGTAATCTGCTATCGTTACACAGGGTGATGCTTCTGTCAAACCATACGATGTCTGCAACTTCATATGAGGTAAATTCCTGCAAATCTCTAAATAATCTTTTTCATAAATAGGTGATCCTGCAATTATTCCACTTTTTAAGCTACTTAAATCATACCTTGGAAAATTCGGATTTTTAATCATCGCTAAAAACATACTAGGTACTCCATTTAAAACTGTACATTTATTTTCTTCTATTGCTTGACAGACCTGTGTGGTTTTATATTTATTGATCAAACTTATAGACATACCCGCTATAATAGTAGTCAATAAACTTACCGTAACACCAAAGCAATGAAATAAAGGAACTGCTAAACACATACTATCTTCTTGTGTCCATCTCATCTGCCTTACAACTTCTCTTGCATTATTAACTATCGAATAATGAGAAAGCATTACACCCTTACAATTATTGGTCGTACCTGATGTAAAAAGTATACAGGCTAATTCATTTGCATCTTCTCTTTCTTGAATCAGCTTACTACTAGTCAATTTTTTATTGGCTAATTTCATCCATTCTTCATATGTTTTTTCTATATTATATACTTTTAAATTAGAAAGCTCATGATTATTTTTTACCCTCTGCATTATTTCATCTGCTGATCTATCGTCACAAAGATTTGTATAAAAAATATGTTTAATATCAGCAATTTTTATACAATTAATAAGTTCTTTTTCTTTAAAACATGGATTTATAAGGACTGTAACGGCTCCTATTTTTTGCAATGAAAGAAAGCTAATAATCCAACTTTCGCTATTTGCTCCAAATATACCTACCCTTTCTCCACTCCTAATTCCCTGCCTTAAAAACACCTCGGCAGCCCTATCAGTAAGCTTATCCACACAACTCCAAGTAAAAGACTTTTTACCCTTATTCAAAAAAATCTTATTCGGTGTTTTTTTAACTCTTTCTTTAAAACATTTACTTATTGTCATGTTTATAAGTTCCATACGATTGCCTCCTTTTAGCACTAGATTTTAAATTTTCTTGACTACTTGTATACTAGATCTTAAAAATATAAGAACTGATTTAAAATGAGTTTCCCCCACCTCTGACTTCGTTTGAAAATAAATTAACAAGCTCTTGCAAATAAAAAATCTAATTACTACTAAAATAATGTTTATATTCAGGCTGAATATACATATCACTACTTACATTTTCAATATGTTTAGACATACTTTCCATTGCTCTATCTAAATCTCCAGCTTCTATACATTCCATAATAAGCTTATGTTCATCTATTAAATGTGATAGCCTACACCCTAACTTTTCTATATATATATTTCTCCATCTACTTATATGAAGCAAGTGTTCACTTATCAACTTTAATATATTTTTACTTTCTTCGCTTACTATTATGAATTCATGAAACTCTTCATCCAATTCCCTAAATTCATCTAGATACTCATTAGCAGAATAGAACTTTTCTTGCTTTGCTATATTTTCCTTCATTTTAGATATCACATCGGACTGGTCAGCCTTCTTCATAAACCTATACAACATCTCCTTTTCAATAGATGTCCTTATTAATAAGGCATTTTTGATATAATCTAAATCAATACAGTTAACATATGTTCCTCTTTGTGGATAAACTGTCAAAAAACAATCTTGCATCAATCTTGCAAACGCATTCCTGACGACCGATCTAGACACGCCATATTTAATAGCAATCATATTCTCACTAATTTTACTACCTGGCTCAAACTCTAGGTTTATTATATTTTTGAGAATATCTTGATAAATTTCTTCTGAAGAGATCGGCTTTTCCATTGTATCAACTCCTATCCTCTATCTACTTACTAGTATACCAAAAAAATATTTTTTATCAAGCATCTATAGCGAATTTTTTAACAAATTAACTAAAAATCATATTATTCTAAAAAACTAATTTTAAAATTGATAATTACTCGTTAAATATCTAGCTTTTTTGTTTTTTTCCTTATATATTAAATTTTTACTAAATTCAGCATTTTAGATTTTCTCTTACAAAGAAGCATAAAAAATCTATAACTTCTTAATTCTCATTTTATTTTTTACTAGATATTAAAATTTAAAAACTTGCTAATTTATTTTTAAATTTTATTCATTATAAAAAAGATCTAAGCCCATAAAAATATACTATCAAGGATTTTCTTCATCAAGGTCATTAAAAAATAAGCAAAATAATAGCGCCGATAGTAATATGATCCTTCTTAGTCTTTCAACTTTGAAGGGAAATATTAAAATCAACGCTATCTATTATAAAAGCTAAAAAAAGGGGTCGCCCGATCATTCGATACAGACAACCCCCTAATATCATTATTAAAATATAAGTAAAAAGTTAAATTACTTTACTTCTACTGTAGCACCAGCAGCTTCTAACTTTTCCTTTATTTCATCAGCTTCTTCCTTAGAAGCTCCTTCCTTAATTGGCTTTGGAGCACCGTCAACTAATTCCTTAGCTTCCTTAAGTCCTAATCCAGTTATAGCTCTAACTTCCTTTATAACACCGATCTTTGAAGAACCAGCTGATGCTAGTATTACATCAAATTCAGTCTTTTCTGCAGCAGCAGCACCACCTGCAGCAGCACCAGCTACCATTACTGGAGCAGAAGCTGATACACCGAATTTTTCTTCAGCAGCCTCAACTAATTCATTTAATTCTAAAACTTTCATGTTTTCTATAGCTTCTAATATCTGTTCTATTGTCATTTTATTGCACCTCCGTATAAATTATATCTTACATTTGTAAATTTCTTTTTTAATATTTTGAGCTTTCGCCCTGAGCCTATGCGGCTACTTTTTTAATTAAGCTTCTGCTTCTTCTGCTTTCTTCTTTGCAACTGCGTCTAATAGGTAAACGAAGTTTGACATTGGAGCCTTTAAGCTGCCAAGAAGTTTTGCAATAAGCACTTCTCTTGATGGTATTGATGCAAGAGCCACGATCTTTGCTTCATCGTAAAATTCACCTTCAACTACACCCATCTTTAGAGATATCTTATCAGGATTCTTATCCATGAATTCCTTAAGTATTCTTGCTGGAGCAACTGGATCTTCATAACCAAAAGCTATTGCATTTGGTCCTATAAGCTGTTCTTCGTTGAAGTTAGCAAAAGCTTCTCCTCCGTTTTCCTTAGCAGCTCTTCTTACAAGAGTATTTTTGTATACCTTGTATTCTACACCAGCTTCTCTCATCTGATTTCTTAATTCTGTTACCTGTTCAACTGTTAAGCCCTTATAATCAAGAACTATTACAGATGAAGCCTTTTCTAGCTTTTCAGCTATCTCAGCAACAACCGCTGATTTCATTTCTATAGCATTACTCATTCTTTTAGTGCACCTCCTTCACAAAAATAAAGTTTAGCACTTACCGTAAAGATAAAAAACCCTTGTAATCTAGTAGACTACAAGGGTACAAGTATCACGTATATCGCAACCTCGGTGGGAAATTAAGCAAATTTGCACCCACTGTCTACGGCAAATCTATTCTTTTTCAACATTGATTATAATATCATATTTATCAATCTGTGTCAACAGTTTTTAAATAATTTCTATCTATTATTCAGAAACTCTAGCTGGGTTTACCTTTACTCCAGGTCCCATTGTTGATGCAACAGAAACACTCTTTAAGTACTGTCCCTTAGCTGCAGATGGCTTTGCCTTTATAACAGCTTCCATAAGTACCTTGAAGTTTTCGAATAACTTTTCAGCTCCGAAAGAAGCCTTACCAACTGGAACGTGGATTATGTTAGACTTATCTAATCTATATTCAACCTTACCAGCCTTTATTTCTTCTATTGCCTTAGCAACATCGAAAGTAACTGTTCCAGACTTAGGGTTTGGCATTAATCCCTTAGGTCCTAATACTCTACCTAGTCTACCTACTACACCCATCATATCTGGAGTAGCAACAACTATATCAAAGTCAAACCAGTTTTCTCCCTGGATCTTCTGAACTAATTCTTCAGCTCCTACAAAATCTGCTCCTGCAGCTTCTGCTTCCTTAGCCTTTTCACCCTTAGCGAAAACTAAAACCTTCTTAGTCTTACCTGTACCATGTGGTAATACTATTGCACCTCTAACCTGCTGGTCAGCATGTCTAGAGTCAACCCCTAGCTTTATGTGTGCTTCTACAGTTTCGTCAAACTTTGCTGATGCAGTATCTACTACTATAGCCATAGCTGCTGATGCATCATAATATTCTTTTCTATCTACTTTTGCAGACGCTGCTGCATATCTCTTACCCTTCTTAGCCATTTTAATTCCTCCTTGTGGTAATACGGTAAATTAACCTCCCACTAATAAGACCTTGCTTATAGCGAAGTTTTTGAATTTACTTTAATTAAATGTTGATTATTAGTCAACTACTTCTACACCCATACTTCTTGCTGTACCTGCAATCATTCTCATTGCAGATTCAACTGAAGCAGCGTTTAGATCGTTCATCTTAAGTTCAGCTATTTCCTGAACCTGAGCCTTAGTTATCTTTCCTACCTTCTTCTTGTTTGGTTCTCCTGAACCTGACTGTAGGTTGATAGCCTTCTTAATTAGTACAGCAGCTGGTGGAGTCTTAGTTATGAAACTAAAAGATCTATCCTGATATACTGTTATAACAACTGGGATAAGCATTCCAGCCTGATCTGCTGTCTTAGCGTTGAATTCCTTTGTGAACGCCATGATGTTAACACCGTGCTGTCCTAGTGCTGGTCCAACTGGTGGAGCTGGAGTTGCCTTTCCTGCAGGTATTTGTAATTTAATCTGTCCTATAATTTTCTTAGCCATTGTGTTGCACCTCCTTAAACTTTCTCTATATTTTCAAGCCCTAGAGTTACCAAGGCCCTTCTACCAAATGCATTAACATAGACTTTTACTTCTCTTTTTTCGATGTTTATATCTTCTACTTCTCCGACATTATCTACAAAAGAACCACTAATAACTCTTACCAAGTCCCCTATTTCAAGATCAATATCGCCTGCTACTATCTTATCAGCATCATTTTCTAAGCCCATTGCATAGACTTCATCTTCTGTAAGTGGTATCGGCTTTGATCCAGGTCCAACAAAACCAGTAACGCCCTTAGTATTTCTTACAATGTACCATGACTCATCAGTCATTTCCATCTTTACTATTACGTAACTTGGAAATATCTTTCTTTGGGTAATCTTTTCTTTACCAGTTTTTGTAGTTGTGACTACATCTTCAGTTGGAACTATTACCTTTTCAATAATATCTCCCATATTTCTGTTTTTAACAGAATTTTCTATTGTAGTCTTTACTTTGTTTTCATGTCCAGAATAAGTATGAACAACATACCATCTTGTGTTTCTTTCTTCTGACATTAACTTCATCCTTTCAATACTGAGTTTCTATTCATCTAACCTACTAATATGCTTAGTAATTTTGATAGACCTGTATCTACCAACCAAACGAATAGAGTAGCTATTATTACTACCGCCAAGACTACTGCTGTCTTACTAGCTAACTCACCTTTTGTTGGCCATGTCACTTGTTTAAGTTCATCTAGTGTTCCCTTAAAAAAACCAACCTTCTTGTCTGAAACTTCTACATTTTCCTTAGCCATCTACTCTCACATCCTTTTTGATAAACATTAGTTTCTCTTCCGAATGCAATTACTTAGTTTCCTTATGAGTAGTGTGCTTTTTACAGAATTTACAGTACTTCTGTAACTCTATTCTGTCAGGATTATTCTTCTTGTTCTTAGTTGTGTGGTAATTTCTCTGACCACAGTCTTTACATGCTAAAGTTACTTTAACTCTCATCATTACACCTCCAAAGTTTTTTAATATATGATGATATAGCTTCCTGAATTAAATCAAGTAACTATTACCTTCCGTATTTTTTCAACTCAAACAAACGACTGTGCAAAAGCCGTCTAAATTAAAATACCACAAATTAACTGCTGTGTCAATTGATTTGTGGTATTTTTATTACATTTATTTCATTTTTATTTTTAAACAGGATTTTTTGTTTTTCAAAAAATTAATCGTTACCTATTACCTGTAAATCTTTTGTATATTTATTTAAAACTTCGCATCCATCTTCAGTGATAAGTACTAAATCTTCTATTCTAACTCCAAATTCTCCTGGAAGGTAGATTCCTGGTTCTATTGAGAATATCATACCTGGTTCTGCTACAAGCTCATTAACAGCTGAAACATCTCCATAATCATGATCTTCTAATCCTATATGGTGTCCTGTTCTATGTGTAAAGTATTCGCCATAACCCATTTCAGTTATATAATCTCTACAAGCTGCATCTATATCACACATTCTTGCACCTGGCTTAGAAGCTTCTATACCTCTTCTATTAGCTTCTACAACTATATCATAAACTTCCTTACCCTTTTCACTTACTTCTTTCCAGAATACTGTTCTTGTCATATCTGAGCAATACATATCCTTCTTGCATCCCATATCTACTATTATAGCATCTCCTGGTTTAGCATATCTATCTCCTGGTTCTCCATGAGGATTAGCACCATTTGCTGCCATACCTATAATTGGAGGGAATGATATATCTTCTGCTCCCATTTCTTCATACATGCTTAATAATTCACTAGCTATCTGCTTTTCTGTCTTATCTCCAGTAATTCTAGCTATTATCTTTTCACAAGCTTCATCATTTAAGGCAGAAGACTTTCTCATTAAATCCTTTTCTTCTTCATCCTTAAACATTCTCATTGTATCTATTATATAAGAAGCATTTATAAACTTACTATCTGCACACTTATCCATTAAAGATAAAAGGAATCTTGCTGGCCAGTTCTTGTCAACCCCTACAAGCTTTCCATTTTCAACATATTTAGCAACAACTCCTACTGAATCATCATCATCTGTGAATATTACTTTTTCAACTCCTAAATCTTCTTCTATTGGGAATAGTGCATTTACAAATAATTTATGATTTCCATCTTCTCTTAAGTATAATGCAAATAATCTTTCACCTGGATTTAGTAAATATCCTGTTAAATAAAATATTGCAAGTGGATCACTCACTATTAACTGAGAAATATTATCTTCCTTCATTTTCTTTAACACTTGACTTACTCTGTTATCTTTCATAATTAGACCTCCACAAAATATAATCCGAACTCTTCCATACCAATCTAAAAGATTTTTATTTAGTATAGGCAAAAAACCCTCTTTTAGTATAAAAATTTAGTCCTAGAATCGTACTTACTTTTAATTATATCACTATATTGATAAAAGTAAAACGTTTTTATTGATAAAATAAAAACATTTTTATAAAATTCTATATATTTTTATTTAGACCATTATATTTATAGCATTGTCATATTGT
>RCNI01002546.1_pt1 | contig 13898 bp, 15 predicted proteins | sample 2041151 | NCBI WGS metagenome assembly RCNI01 (sample SAMN09708214, study PRJNA481090) | feces metagenome | isolation source: feces | place: Antarctica: Albino Rookery | reverse complement strand
CTGAAGATTCCTCTTTGCCTGCTGTATCCTCACAGGCAGGCGCAACAACAGTCAAGTTGATGGTAGCAACGTCAATCGCCTTCGTGTATCTTGCCAGGGTTCCTGTAGATGCATACGCAGCTGTTACCAGGCAAAACGCAGCTAAGGCAGCGAGACACTTTTTACTGCTATGTTTCATTTTTGCGTTCCTCCTTAATGCGTCTGTTCGGTGTATACAGAAACATGAATCCCATTGAAAGCGAAAGATTCTGTAATGGCACCGTCTGCTTTAAATACCAGCTTAAAATGATGTGTATCGCCCTGCGCTGCTGAGAATGTACCTGCAGTATATGTATAGGTAAGACCGTCTGCTGATACAACAGGGGAGAAAAGCGGCTGATCGTCTTTCAAAAGGATCATCTGAACTTCACTGTTTAGGGGGCGGGGTAAAGTGATCACAATACGATAATTTGCAGTCACATCACAAATTCTGCCATTGTTTACATTCGTGACAGCAAACGAATAACTGTCGCTGTTTTTTCCTTCACTGGCATTGAGAAACAAATCTGTCCTGCCGGTTCCGGTGGCTTCAACCACAAAAGAGGAAACGTGTGCATTGGCAGAGGATGCACCTGCTGTCATGTATCTTGCGAAAGAAGTCCCGATCATCAAAGTTCCGCTGCAAATAAGGATTACAAGCAGCACAAGCTGCAATCTGACATGGAATGTTTCGTGCTTTTTATTACCTTTCATCATGAAATACCCTCTCATTCTGCTGGTTTTTCTTCTTTATTTTTATGAGGAGACGGAAAAACGGTTATAAAGAATATCAGCAATGCGGCTGAACACATCCCAAGAGGCGTATGCATCCATTGATAAAATGTGCCGATTCCGGGAATGACCAAAACCACCTTGCCGAGAATCTGATCCTGCGGGACAGGCTTGCGGTCTTCTACATTATTGGCATCCCCCTTGGTGATAAAGCCTTCATCGGTTTTGCCTGCAATTCGGTGGGTGACAAGATTGCTTCCTGCCTTATAGGAAATCACATCGCCAACGGAATAATCATTTTCCTCGTGAACGATTACCAGATCGTTCACTTCAATACTGCCGGACATACTGCCCGAAATGACAATTGCAGGGTAATATCCGAAAATTGTGGGATATTCGTTATATCCCAAATTCCTTGCAGCGATGGTGTAGAGATTACAGCCAAGCACCAATATCAGCAATACAATCAGCACTGTGCTGAAAACATTTCCGACTGCCTTAACTGCACGCATCTTTGGACTCCCGCTTGCGCTCCATGAGCAAAACAGCCAGTACAGCGCCGCTGATCAACATCAGTATGAGGTAGGTACCGAAAGGTGTGCTGTCCCCTGTAACGGGCGGTATATATGCGTTATCGTCTTCAACCTGAATGTACAAACCAACGGTTACCTTGTCGAGGGATTCTTTGTTACCCAACGCAGTGTCAATGGAATCATGGACATCGTCTTCATAAAAACACCAATCCCATGCAACATCAAAGTCCTGAATCTGATTTCCTCCTACAGAACCTTTGACGGCGGTGATTACCTGATCTTCTGAAATCCCTTGGGGAAGAGCATACTCAGAGGTTGGTGTGAAATCGCTGCCTGTCAGCGTTATGTTCAGAGGCAGATTTTCGTTTGTCGTGATACGATACAGAGCAGCGGTGTACTGGATGGTACCGGCTACATCATTTTTAAGACGCACAATACTTGTCTTGCCGGTGCCGGGGGCAATTACATTTTCACCGTTCTGGGATTGGACGTTTGGGTACTCGGCATCAAATAAATCCATTTCTGCGGCACCGTCTTTGTTAATTCCTGTGGCATGATCCCAGGTCAGTTTGTTTTTGGTATAAGTTAAAATGTGATTGGGCGACTGGCTTCGGCCGGAGTAAGTGTAGGAATACACTGCCGGCATGGTGGCAGTCCCCAGAATGAACAATATCAATACCCCAGGGAACAACCATGATTTTATTTTTGGATACCATTTGCGCATACATTGTCCTCCTTAAAACATACTTCACGCTATTGTCCTTATATAAGTTCACAACCATTTATAAACTTATATAAGATCAACAACAGCTGTTCCCTCCACCTCGCCATATAAGCGGAGAGAACAGCCCGGATGAATGATTGTTTAGACGGTTCTGAAGTGAATCGAATCAGTCAACCTGTTCGACTGCCACATCAATGGAATACTGGAGCAGAGTGTTGAAGTTCTCACCTGTTTCAGCACCGCTGGCGGCCAGATTGCCCAACTCGGTATCGAGATCATCGTTCCCGGACTCAAATTTCCAGCTCCAGGACAGCTCGTAGTAGGCATTGATTTCTTCATTGGGGGCATATTCTTTGCCCTGTGCATTCAGTGCCTGCATGACCTCCTCGAGGGAGCCTTTGGCGATTTCCCGAACGATGGGCGTACCGTCTACAGCTGCCCACAGCTTAAACTCTACGGGATGATATTCATTTATGTAGATGTCGCTGCCGGAGCAGGTGAAGGTCAGCTTGGAAGCAACTTCCGGAGTGCCGGTAACTTTAATAAATACCCCTTTGCCGTGGGTACCGGGGGCAACCACATTGCAGTCATCAGAAGAGGCAACCGTTATGGTGGAGTCATCGTGAGACTTCGTGTAGCTTGTTTTGAACATATGGTCGTTGGTAATGTCAACGTTGACACCCCATTTTGCAACACGGGCAGAATCCTTGGCATTCCCGCCGGTGGTGTACTTAGCGAAGGTACCGCCCACAAAGCTGGTAGTGATTGTGGTGAGCGCCAGCAGCAGAGCTGCCAGTTTCATTGCCTTATTCTTAGCCATCTTACATCTCTCCTCATTGTGATTAAAATTATTTCGGGATGATTTCTGATCCCAACACGAAAAAATTCGTGTCTATATTCATATTCAGCGGATGTATGGCCATGCGCCGAATAAAAATATACCGATTGTCAGAGCCTCTCGGATGCCGTACCGGCATCGTCAGCAATTTGCCGCAGCCTTTCAAGTTCGGCTTCTAATTCGTCGGTTTTGGCTCGTTCTTTGTTTGCATATTTTTGACGGCGGATAATGTCATAAGTAAGGAAAGCGAGAATTGGGATTCCCATAAAAAGCAGCATTCCCAAAGGTGACTGCACAAACAGGATAAAATTCCCCAGTTTCGGAATCCGACCTTTTAAAATGCCGACCACGTTATCTGCTTTTACCGGAGTATTGTCTTCCACATTGTTTGCATCACCTTTTGTGACGAACTGCAGTTTTCCGTTTTCGTCAGATGTAATCTGGGTAATTCTATGTGTAACGGTAATACTTCCGTTTTTGAATGCTATAACATCTCCGACCTTGAGAGCATCGGGTTCTGCCTTGCCAATGAAAATCAGATCCCCCACTTCTATGTGGTCTTTTGCACTGCCGCTCATACTGCCTGACATTACCACTAAGGGCGTAGTGCCAAATACTGTGGGCGGTTTGTCTGGTTGAATCGCACCTTTGATGATAATGACCAGATTGCAGATCAGGGAAAATCCGAATACTGCACAAAGAAGAATGCCGATTATGGAAAGCACCCCGGACTTTATTTTGGCTTTACGCATAGGTTTTTCTGCTGCTTCATCCATGTAGTGTACCTCGATCCTTATTTTGATTCGATATTGTCTCTACACACATTATATCGATATCGAAAATCGAATTTTGCCGTTTTGGATATCACAGACTGATTTTAAATTTTCAGATTTCGGGGACAAGGTGCTGTAACTGCCTAAATTGAAGCATTGGAATCAGTCAGAGAAAGGAATATGGCAAGGTGAAAAAGAGCTGTCAGACTTCAAAAATCTGACAGCTCTTTTGTTTATGAATATTTTCTGGCGTTGCCACAGACAGCCTGTAGATACAATAATAAAAAACAGGGATACAGTACTTTTATAATGTACTGTATCCCTGTTCTATACCGCCCGAGTGTTAGCTTTATTGGAATAGGTTTGACACTTCCGTCTTTCAAAGCGTACCGAACCTTGGAACAGCTTGTCCTCAGAATTGAGATATGTCGCCATTGACAGCTTCGGATGGATTTGCAAAGGGAAAAGAAAAATGGAATTTTATTTTCTTTCGTCAGTTATTATGTGTTCTATACCCAGATGCTCCTTAGCGAGATATTCCTTCATAAAGCTTGGAAATGCTTTATATTTATCCAGGTTCTGAATAGGCAGCCAATGCATTTCTTCTTTCACTCCGAAAGTTGTGCTATTACTATGTAGTTCCTGTGTACCTCTTGGTTTCATCAAAAAATAAAGACAGATTTCATGACACTCTAACCCTTTTAATGTTCCACTGTTTTCATTAAAAAAGTTTTCATGAATTACCGCTAAATGGTCTATTTCATATTGCACGCCTGTCTCTTCAAAAACTTCCCGGAGTACCGCATCTTCTGCGGATTCTCCCATATGAACTCCTCCGCCTATAGAATAGTAATAATCTTCATGCTCATTTCCTGCAAATAACACGCAGCCATTTTCAACGATAATAGCTGCGGCACGATATCTAAACCAATTATTCTCTTTTGTAAAGCCACAATCATACATAATGGATACCTCCGGTTCTATGTTTCAAAAAACATTGTGAAATTCAAATCTTCGTATGCTTTTAACTCTCAGAAAAACAGAAACTTGCCTGATCCCTATATTTTCAACCTCGACTTTGAATATGTTAAAATGTTCCATTCCAACTGCACCAAATCTTTGCTGCAAAAAGGTTGCAGCAATAAATCTGCCAATAGAGAAAAGTCCCCAAACCGCTGCCATACAACGGTTTGGGGACACGTTATAACCAGATGATATTATTCCCACTCGATGGTGCCGACGGGCTTGGGAGTAAGATCCATCAGGACACGGTTGATACCGGGAACCTCAGCGGTGATCCGATCGGTGATGCGATGCAGCACGGAGTAGGGGATCTCCTCGATGGTAGCGGTCATGGCATCGGTGGTGTTCACTGCACGGATGATAGCGGGGCTTGCCGTCCTTCACGCCTACGCTCTTCATATCGGGCACAGCGATGAAGTACTGCCATACAGTCTCAGCGAGACCACAGTTATCGAACTCTTCACGCAGGATTGCATCAGCTTCCCGCAGTGCGTGCAGACGGTCACGGGTGATAGCACCCAGGCATCTTACGCCCAGACCGGGACCGGGGAAGGGCTGACGGTAGACCATGCTATGGGGCAGACCCAGAGCGTCACCGACCATACGGACTTCGTCCTTAAAGAGCAGACGCAGGGGCTCAACCAGTTCGAAGTCGATGTCCTCAGGCAGACCGCCCACATTGTGGTGAGCCTTCACGCCGTCGGATTCCAGAATGTCGGGGTAGATGGTACCCTGAGCCAGGAAGGAGACGCCTTCCAGCTTAGCGGACTCTTCATCAAACACCTTGATGAACTCGTTGCCGATGATCTTACGCTTCCGCTCGGGCTCGGTTACACCTGCCAGCAGATCCAGGAAACGGTCGGTAGCATCCACATAGATGAGGTTAGCATCCATCTGCTTGCCGAACACTTCGATAACCTGCTCGCTTTCGCCCTTACGCATGAGACCGTGGTTCACATGCACGCAGACCAGCTGCTTACCGATTGCCTTGATGAGCAGAGCAGCAACAACAGAGGAATCTACGCCGCCGGAGAGGGCAAGCAGAACCTTCTTGTCGCCAACCTGTGCACGGATTTCGGCAATTTGTTCTTCGATGAAAGCGTTAGCTAGTTCCGCAGTGGTGATGCGGGTCATATCTTCAGGTCGCTTATTTGTGAGCATAATGATTCCTCCATTGGTATTTAATAGCTTTGGATTATTTTATCCCATTTATTTCTGTTTTTCAATATCTTTTCCAGCAACAAATGAGAAAAAGTTAAACGGCGCAGGGGGTAGTTTTTTGGTATTTTCTATAGAAAATGGGACTGGCAACAGAAGCTTTCTCAGTCGTTAAAGAATAAAAGGGAAAACCAGGTGACAATATTACTGCCATATTGGAATTCCAGCCCGTGTTTTTCCAGCAGCGGAATGATGTTGATGCCGTGACTTTCTACGCAGGGATGCATTTTTTCGGGCATACGGCAAGGCTCTCCGTCCAGATAAGCGCAGCGCTCACAGAGGGTGCAGGCTTCAGTGCTCAGCACATAGGGTTCGACACCCTGCTGACGCATCAGATCCCGCACCTGATTGGTAACTTCCTCGTGATCTCCACGGGTGGCAAGGGTTTCATCTATGTTTGCGATGTCTTCCACTTCCACAATGGTGGAGATCATCAGACAGTTTTCGTACCGATGGCACTTTCCCTTGCAGACCTCAACGCTGCCTACCCCCGGAGGACAGGCCCAGCTTTTGCCATACATAGGGCATTCACTCTGGCAGATACTGCGGATTCGATCTGAAAAATCCAGTTCATCCAGATCCACATAGGTAAAGTAGTAAAGGGGCAGCTCAGAAAGCTGCTGCTCCAAAAGTTCACGATTCATCTGGCAAATTCCTCCATAATCTTTTGACAGCCCTCGCAGATATCATCCCAGGTCTGGGAAAAATCTCCGGTGTACCAGGGATCGGCTACATCCCGATCCAGCAGAGGGCGAATTTTCTCGGAATCACTGGGCAGCATACGGGCAAGGTACCGGGCGTTGCTGCGATCCATGTAATAAATACGATCGTAGATCTGATAATCTGCAAGGGTGATCTGCCGTGCGGTTTTTCCGCTGCAGGAAATGCCATGCTTTTGAAGCTCCTGCCGGGCAGGGGGATAGACAGGGTTGCCGATTTCCTCCCGGCTGACGGCGGCAGAGGCAATCTGGAATTCCTGTTCCAGCCCTGCTTTCTTCACCATGTCCTTAAGTACAAATTCACCCATGGGGCTTCTGCAGATGTTGCCATGGCAGACAAACAGTATTTTTGTCATCTATAGATACCTCTTTATATATACGAATATTTCCTTTGCTGCTATCTTATCACATTAAAGCGCTTTTTTCTATGAGATTACAGCAAATATTGCAAAGTATTTCTCCGCAGCTTTCTGCGGAGAGCACACACTTTCCCCAGCGGGGGAATATGGACTCCGTAAGAGAAGCAAAGTGGATAATTAAATTAAACACTAGCGCTGCAACAGATCTTGTTATATCCCCAGATAATCCGTTTTATTTTTTGTATATTAAGGCGGGCGAAGGGGTAATATTGCAGTGAAATTACTAACATTGAATATGAATGTGTATAAAAGCTGAAGTTTGGGTAATTGCATTTTGTAGAAAAATCAATGGAAAATCCATTAGGAGCGCCATGACACTCTGAAGTGTGCGGGACATCTGCACTGCAGAAGCCGATTACTTCGGACTTTGTGTATAAAAAAAGATTCTAGTGTGTAAAAACTTCGGGACTTCGTATATTGGCTCGTTTGAATCACCCGCCAATAAGTACTATAATACGACCATCACAAAGACATAACAAAAATATGTGAGTACATGGAGGAAGATATATGGATACAGAAATGATTGCAATGACATTGATTGCCCATTCAGGAGATGCACGGACCCTGGCGTTCCGGGCTCTGCAGGCAGCCAAGAAGCATGACTTTGAGGAAGCAGACCGTCTCATGGAAGAGAGCATGAAGGAATCTGTACTGGCACACGACGGTCAGACAGATCTTCTGGGTGCAGAAGCCAGAGGCGAGAATATTGAGATGAGCATCCTGCTTGTCCACGCACAGGATCATCTGATGACCAGCATGCTGGCACAGGAATTGATTGGTGAAATGATTCAGATCTATAAGAATCTGAAATAATTTATTTTAGGAGGAAACAAAATGAGAGTTTTATTAGCATGTGGTGCAGGCCTGTCTACCAGCATCCTGATGAAGAAGATTGTAAAGTATTGCGAGGAAAAGGGCGAAGAGCTGAAGATTGATGCTGTTCCCGTCAACAATGCGGAAAACTATCAGAACGACTATGACTGTGTCCTGATCGGACCGCAGGTCTCCTACCGCCTGGACGAACTGAAGAGCACTCTGAAGATTCCCGTTGCAAGCATTCCGTCTCTGGACTACGCAATCGGAAATGCAGAGAATGTGATGAAGCTGGCACATAAGATCACCGGCAAATAATGGCAAGTAAAGAAGAGGGAACGTAACTATGAATAATCGTTTGGAACAATTCGCGAATAGCGGATTTATGAAGAAACTCCAGGAATGGAGCATTAAGCTCTCTCAGAGCCCTGCATTCGGCACCATCAGTGTTGGTATGGGCGGCACCATGGGCCTCATCATGATTGGCGCTATTGTTCAGATCATCTGTGCAATCGGCGGTATGGCATTCGGCTGGCAGGCCGGAGACCCCATTTATGATGCACTGTATATGCCCTATGAGCTGACCATGGGTCTGCTCGGCCTCTTCATGTCCTTCACTTTGGCTTATAATTATGCAAAGCGTTTGGGCATGAAAGCAACCGTTCAGTCCGGTTTTACCTCCATGGTTTGCTTTATTCTGGTCTGCGCACCGCTGGTCACTGTGCCCACTGAATCCGGCATGGGTATGCGTGTTCTGGATGTCAGTGCATTGGGTGCAAACGGCATCTTCTGCGCAATCCTGATTGGTCTGCTGTCCGTTCGGATCAACAAGTTTATCGTTGATCACAATCTGATCATTCGTATGCCTGATGTTGTTCCTGAAGGCATTTTGAACAGCTTTAATTCCATCATTCCTTCCGGCGTGAACATTGTATTCTGGTACGGCCTGGCACTTCTCATTTCCCACTTCAGCAAGGGCACCCTCACTCTGAGTACATTGGTCACCACGGTTATCGCAACTCCGCTGAGCTATCTGGTATCTCCGGTGGGCATGATCTTTATTGTTATTGTGTACTGCCTCAGCTGGTTCTTTGGCATCCACGGCGGCAGCGTTGTGTTTACTGCAATTATGCCTATGTACTTTGCAGCTTACGCAACCAATGCTGAGCTGTCAGCTGCCGGTCAGCCTCTGGTATTCAACGCAATCTTCCTGTATGGCTGCCTGAGCGTTCTCGGCGGTTCCGGTAATACGCTGCCCCTGTGCATTATGGGTCTGAAGAGCAAGTCCAAGCAGATCAGTGCGGTTTCCAGAGCTTCTCTGGTTCCCGGCCTGTTTAACATCAATGAGCCGGTAATCTTCGGATTCCCCATCATGTACAATCCCATCCTGCTGATTCCCTTCATTCTGAACAGCCTTGTGGTTATGCTGTTCCTGTATCTGGCATATACCTTCAATCTGATCGGTCTTCCCTGTGTCCTGATCATGACCACATTGCCGATAGGCATTCAGCAGTTTATGATCTCTTTGGATTGGCGCAATCTGGTGTTCGTCGCTCTGATGTTCCCGGTTGTATACTTCATCTACCTCCCGTTCTTTAAGATTTACGAGAAGCAGTGCCTTGCAAAGGAAATGGCTGAAGAAGCTGGCGAAGAAGCTTAATTAAGCAAATAATAAAAAATCCCTTTTATCAATAGAATGATGAAAGGGATTTTTATCAATAGTGAAAGAGAGTAAATAACTATGAAGCACGAATTAGGAATTTCGGTTTATCCTGATCTGAGTCCTTTGGATCGGATTGAAGAGTATTTTGAACTGGCAGCCCGCTATGGCGTCACAAAAGTTTTTTCCAGTATGTTCTCTGTAGAGGGCACAAAAGAAGAGGTTTTAGATTACTTCCGGAAGCTGATTTTGGCAGCACATAAAAACAATCTGAAGGTCTCTTTGGATGTCAATCCGTTTTGCTTTGAAAAAGTAGGAGCAACACCGGATGATTTAAGCGTTTTTAAGCAGATCGGCGCAGATGTGCTGAGAATGGATCTCAGCTATGGCCCCGAAGGAGACGCAAAGCTGGTAAACAATCCCTATGGGATTGCAATTGAGTTCAACAACTCTCCGGAAATTGTAAACGGCCTTATCCAGTGCGGCATTGCCCCGGAGAAGATTTCGGTTTGCCACAACTTCTATCCCCAGAGATACACGGCAATGAAATGGAACAAGTTCGTACAGAAGAACGTGGACATTAAGGCAATTTCCAGAGATGTTCGCATTGCCGCTTTTATTTCCTCCAATGCACCGGATACCCATGGCGTATGGGGCGCTACATGCGGTCTGCCTACCGTTGAAAAACTGCGTCTGCTGCCCATAGATCTTCAGGCCCGGATGATACTGGCTACAGGCGACATCGATGACCTGCTCATCGGTAATGCATATGCAAGCGAAGAAGAATTCCGGAAACTTCACGAAGCCATGAAGGAAAGTGAAGAAAACACCAATGAGCTGGATCCCATTTTGGTGATGCTGGTTGAGCATGGCATCATCGATCTGAATATGCCCATCAAGCGGCTGCGTGTCACTCTGGACCCGGAAGTGACAGAGAAAGAAAAGGAAGTGCTGTTTGACTTTGCACCCCATCTTGAAATGGGCGATAGCTCGGAATGGATCTGGCGCAGCAGAATTTCCCGTTTCAAGTACAGCCAGCCTAACGAGATCCTGACACCCAGAAAAGTGGAAGGCGAAATGTTCCAGGTCGGCGATGTGGTCATTGTCAACGACAATTATAAGCATTACGCCGGTGAAATTCAGATCGTGAAAATTCCCATTGTGAATGACGGCACCAGAAACCGTGTCGGACATCTTGATGATGAGGAATACCAGATGATGGATCTTATCTATGACGGAGACCTGGTTGAGTTTTTGGAGAAATAAGAGGTTATCCAGATGAGCTTCCCAAAAGACTTCCTGTGGGGCGCAAGCTCCTCAAGCGCACAGATTGAAGGCGCATATGATGCAGACGGCAAAGGACTGACAACTTGGGATTACGATAAAAAGCATATCAATTCCGGCTGCTGCTCTTTTAAATATGCCTCTGATTTTTACCATCATTATAAAGAAGACATTGCACTGATGGCGGAAATGGGATTCAAGGTCTTTCGGATGTCCATTGCATGGGCAAGAATCCTGCCGGACGGCGAGGGTGCAGTGAACCGGAAGGGCATTGAATTTTATAAGAATGTTTTCCATGAATGTCATAAATACGGAATCGAACCCCTGGTTACGATTTACCATTTTGACCTGCCGGCAGCGCTGGAGGAAAAATACAATGGCTGGCATTCCCGTAAAACCGCCGATGCATATGTAAATTACTGCAAAGTACTGTTTGAGAACTTTAAGGATGATGTGCATTATTGGCTCACGAACAATGAGTATAATGTTACGATTTATTACGGCGCAGTGGATATGATCACCGGAAAGGCCAACGATCTGAATGCACTTTACAATACGGGTCACATTCAGCTGGTGGCAATGGCCAAGGCTATTGCATTGTGCCATGAAATGTGCCCGGATGCAAAAATCGGTCCTGCCCCCAATTTGTGTGCCTGCTATCCTGCAAGCAGCGATCCCAGAGATACCATTGCTGCTATGAATATGGAAGATCTGCGTAACAATATGTGGATTGATCCTCTGGTATTTGGTACATATCCGAAGTCCATCTACCGTTATTTTGAGCTGAACCATATTAAGCTGGATGTTCAGGAAGACGATATGGAGATCCTGAAAAACTGCCACCCTGACTTCATCGGCTTCAATTGCTACGGCAATGAAACCATTGAGCATTGCGATTATTATGAAATCGACTGGTCCGGCATGGTTGGCGCAGATAACCGGAATGTAAGCTATCTGACCAAGCTGACGGAAAAGCCGGGCGTGGGAAGAGCAGTATCCAATCCGTTTTTCACAACGGGCGAGGATGGTCACAGATTTGACCCCAGCTGCCTGCGTGTGACGGCCCGGAAGCTCAGTGACCGGTATCGTCTTCCTCTGATTATAACGGAAAATGGCTATGGTCGTGCGGATACACTGGAAGCAGACGGAACGATTCATGACAGCTATCGGATTGAGCATTTAAGAGGCATGATCCGGGAAATGAGCATCGGAATTGACGAGGGTGCTCAGCTCTTTGGCTATTGCCCCTGGAGTGCGGTAGACCTTGTGTCAACCCGGGAAGGCATCACGAAGCGATATGGATTTATCTATGTTGATCGGGATGAAAATGATGAACTGGCAAAGGATGCGCCTATGAAGCGCTATCGGAAAGACAGCTTCTATTGGTATAAAAATGTAATTGCATCTAACGGAAAGGACTTAGGTGAATAAAATGGGATTTCCCAAGAATTTTATGTGGGGCGGTGCAACTGCTGCAAACCAGTGCGAAGGCGCCTGGAATGCAGATGGCAAGGGCATGACCGTTTCTGACGCCTGCACAGCAGGAACTGTCAGCACCCCCAGATACACAACCTATCTGACAAAAGACGGTGTTCCCGGCAAAGCCGGTATGTTTGATACACTGCCGGAAGGCGCACACCGTGCTGTACTGGATGGATATTATTATCCGTACCATGAGGGCATTGATTTCTACCATCGTTACAAAGAAGATATTGCTTTGTTTGCCGAGATGGGATTCAAAATCTTCCGTATGTCCATCGCCTGGACTCGTATCTTCCCCAATGGTATTGAGGAAGAACCCAATCAGGCAGGTCTGGATTTCTACCGCAATGTATTTGAAGAACTGAAAAAGTACAATATTGAGCCGCTGGTCACCATTTTCCATTACGATTTGCCTGCATATCTGGAGGAAGAGCTGGGCGGCTGGAGCAACCGTGAGCTGATCGGTCATTTTGAAAGATATGCCCGGGTTCTCTTCAAAGAGTATAATGGTCTGGTCAAATACTGGCTGACCTTTAATGAGATTAACAGTCCGATTTTGCTGCGCAACTATCTGCCGAATTATTCTAACGCTAAGGTGGGTCAGGCACTCCAGGTGCTCCACAATCAATTTGTTGCCAGCGCAAGAGCTGTCCGTGCTGCCCATGAAATCAATCCGGAAATGATGGTCGGTTCCATGCTGGCCGGTATCTGCAGCTATCCGCTTACCTGCAATCCCAGTGATGTGCTGGCAACCCAGAAGCGGGTGCAGGATGATTTCTATTATTGCTGCGATACCATGGCACGGGGCGAGTATCCCTATTTTGCACAGAGACTTTGGGATGAATATGATGTGAAGCTCACAACGGAACCTCAGGACTTTGTGGATCTCAAAGAGGGCAAAGTTGACATGATCACTTTCTCCTTCTATTCTACAGGATGTGTTACTGTGGATGAGAATGCAGAAAAGGCAAAGGGCAACTTTACAAGCGGCGCAAAGAACCCGTATTTGCAGTACAGCGAGTGGGGCTGGAGCATCGACGGACAGGGCCTTCGGTATTTTCTGAATGAACTGTACGGACGTTATCAGCTGCCGCTGATGGTTGTAGAAAATGGTCTGGGTGCTGTGGATGTGCTGGAAGAAGACGGCAGCATTCATGATCCTTACCGCATTGCCTACACAAAAGAGCACGTCCTTGCTATGAAGGATGCAATTGCTGACGGTGTCAATTTGATTGCCTATACCTACTGGGGCTGCATTGACCTGGTAAGCGCATCCACCGGCGAAATGAAAAAGCGCTATGGATTCATTTATGTGGATCGGAACAATGACGGCTCCGGTACCATGAAACGGTATAAAAAGGATTCCTTCTATTGGTATCAGAAGCTGATTGCATCCAATGGTGAGGATCTGGATTAAATTTGAAAAGCCGGTTGATTGAATGGGAAAGACACCCCTGATGGGTCCCTTTCACACTATTTCCCTTCCCATTTGCGGGAATGCAGCCGCTTTTTTGACAGTATCAGAGGCCTGGATGTTTTCTGGGCCTCTGATTTTATGTAAAATGGGAAGAATTTTGGCGTTGGGCGCTTTACGATGATTGTCAGCGCAGACCTATATTCTGCTTGTGCACTTCTGCCTGAACTTTCTGCTGGCAGGTATTC
>RCNI01001271.1_pt1 | contig 13899 bp, 8 predicted proteins | sample 2041151 | NCBI WGS metagenome assembly RCNI01 (sample SAMN09708214, study PRJNA481090) | feces metagenome | isolation source: feces | place: Antarctica: Albino Rookery | reverse complement strand
TGGCCATTCAGCGGGCCAAAGACCTCTTTGGGGCCGAGTATGTCAATGTGCAGCCCCACTCCGGCGCACAAGCCAACCTGGAAGTCTATACAGCCTTACTGCAGCCCGGTGATACACTGATGGGCATGGATCTGGCCAACGGCGGTCACCTGACCCACGGTGCCAAAGTAAACCTGTCGGGCAAGTATTACCACAGTGTCAGCTATGGAGTCAATCCGGAAACAGGGATGATCGACTACGACCAGGTGGAGGATCTGGTGAAGGAATACCAGCCCAAGCTGCTGGTTGCCGGTGCTTCGGCTTATCCCCGTAAGATCGATTTTGCCGCTTTTGCGGAGATCGCTCACCGCCATGGCGCACTGCTGATGGTGGATATGGCCCACATCGCCGGTCTGGTTGCCGGTGGTCAGCACATGAATCCCGTGCCCTATGCCGATGTGGTGACTACCACGACCCACAAGACCCTGCGTGGCCCCCGCGGCGGTATGATCCTGGCCAAGGAGGAGTTTGCCAAGAAGCTGAACAGTGCTGTCTTTCCCGGGACCCAGGGCGGCCCCTTGATGCACGTGATTGCAGGTAAGGCCGTGTGTTTGAAGGAAGCGGCCAGTCCCGCCTTCCGCCAGTACGCCGCTGATGTGGTTGCCAATGCGGCGGCTTTTGCTGAGAGTCTGCGGAACCATGGCTTTGACATGATCTCCGGCGGTACGGACAACCATCTGATGCTGCTGGATCTGCGCGGTAAGCATATCACCGGCAAAGAGCTGCAAGATCATCTGGACAGTGTCCATATTACCCTCAATAAGAACGCCATTCCCAACGATCCTCAGAAGCCCGGTGTGACCAGCGGCGTGCGGATCGGTACCCCGGTGGTGACTACTCGTGGCTTCCGACCGGAGGAGATGGAAGGGATTGTCCAGTGCATCGACTGGGTGGTGCAGGATTTTGAAGGCAATCGCCAGAAGGTACTGGATGCCGTGGCTGCCATGGTGGCCAAGCACCCGCTCTATTGATAGAAGCATAAGAGAATCAAGTTAAGTCGCAAAGGCCGGAGGATAAACCTGCAATCATCCTCCGGCCTTTTTGCGTGTTGAGTGAGGTATCTGCACTGCGCGGAAGGACAGGCCGCATCTGCCAAACACAGCGGTCTGTTTTCAAAAAGAACAGCGAGCAGAAGGAAGAAAGAAGTACCCGGAATAGACGGAATTTCCGTATTGCACATTTTTCGGCTACGTGCTACCATGATAAAATAGAAAGGTGGCGAGCACATGAAAAGAGTGGCAGTTATTACGGGAGCATCCAGCGGTATGGGGCGGCGGTTTGCCGAAACGCTGACCAAATGGGGCACCTTTGACGAGGTGTGGGCCATTGCCCGCAGAGAAGACCGGCTGGCATCCTTACAGGAGATTTTGCCCTTCCCGGTTAAGCCCATTGCCCTGGACCTGACACATCGGGAAAGTTTCCGTGTGTATGAGCAGCTGTTGGCGGCAGAACAGCCGCAGGTGGAAGTGCTCATCAATGCCAGTGGCTTTGGAAAATTCCAGAGTGTGGTAGATACACCGCTGGATGTCAATCTCAATATGGTGGATCTGAATTGTCAGGCACTGATGGCCATGTGCCAACTGACAGTTCCCTATATGCCCGAAGGCGGCCGCATCATCAATATTGCCTCGGTGGCGGCGTTTCAGCCCATCCCCTATATCAATGTCTATGGTGCCACAAAGGCCTTTGTCCTCAGCTTTAGTCGTGGCTTGAACCGGGAACTGAAGAGCCGTGGCATTGGTGTGACGGCGGTGTGCCCCTACTGGACGAAGACCGAGTTCTTTGATCGGGCCGTTGTGGAGGGCGAGGAGCCGGTGGTGAAGAAGTTTGTGGTTATGTATGACCCTGAACAGATCGTGGCCCGTGCCTGGCGGGATGCCAAACGCGGGAAGGATGTGAGTATGTTCGGGTTTGTGGCCCGTGCACAGACCGGACTTGTGAAGATGCTGCCCCATAAGCTGGTGATGGACACTTGGATGCGCCAGCAGAAGCTGAAATAAAAAGAGGAGCGCCTATGGGCAAGACAATAGGGAAGTATGTTGGTATCAGCATCCTTGTGGTCATAGGGGAGGTCCTCTTTGCGGAATTGGCAGGAGACTTCTTCCGTGGAATGCCCTGGGGGGATGCTGCCGTGCTGGGCGGAATTATGTATCTGTGCATCGTGATCGTTGTCTGCACAGGCGTGATCCTGCACCATATCGACAAGCAAAAGTAAGCATAGGATCGAGCAGAAGCAAAGCCCGCCTTAGAACCTGGTTCTAAGGCGGGCTTTTTTTATGCGGTTAGGAAAGAGTTACCTGTACACCGTTGTGATCCACGGGCAGGGATAATTGGGTCCAGTGATGGTCCAATTCACCCAGACGGGCGGCCAGAGCGGTGTCAAAACCGTCGTCCATGGACAGGCACAGCAGGGTGGGACCGGCACCGGAGATGCAGAAAGCCAAGCAGCCGCACTCCAGAGCCAGACGCTGCACATCCTCGTAACCGGGGATCAGAGAACTGCGGTAAGGTTGGTGCAGACGATCCTGCAAAGAGGTGCGAATCAGTGCGGCATCGCCCTGTTCCAGTGCCTTGAGAAGCACAGCGGCCCGGGAAACATTGAAGATGGCATCGGCAAAGGGGATGCTTTTCGGCAGGACACTGCGTGCCTTATGGGTACTGAGCCGAAAATCAGGAATCAACGCCGTAAAACGAAGTGCGGGGTGAATCTCATATCGGGCAGCCACGGGGTGCTCCTCTTCCACAAAAGAGGCAACCAATCCACCCAGCAGGGCAGGAGCCAGATTGTCTGGATGCCCTTCGATGGCATTGCAGATACCGAGCAGCTCCAGCGGTGTATAGGGGCTGCCGTGCAGGGCATTTGCGGCGGCGGCACCGGCAGCAATCAGCGAAGCGGAGGACCCAAGGCCGCGGCAAATGGGGACGTCCGTTTTCATGGTAATGGAGAGACCCGGCATCGGCAGACCCAGCGCATCCATTACGCGGCGGTAGGCGATGACCGTCAGATTTTCTGCATTGCAGTAGGCTTCTTCACAGCCTGTAAAACGCAGACCGGAAGGAATTTCTTCAAACGTGAAGGTGTTATAGAGCGCCAGTGCACAGCCGAAGGTGTCAAAGCCGGGACCGATGTTGGCGGTGGTGGCAGGAACACGGACGGTTACCACTGCCGCTCACCTACTTTCCGCAGTACATAGTCCAGCATCTCGTCGCAGTCGATCACGTCTTTGTGACGGACTTCCATTTCCGGCAGCATGGACAGGTTCCGGGGCACCTCTACACCCGTCAGCTGGTGCAGCTGCTCCATAATGGCAAACTCATCCCCGGCGGGAGTTTCACCCAGAGCCGACAGAACAGCGGCGGGGAACTTATAGGGAGAAGCGGTGGACAGGACCACCACGGGGGCATCGTCGGTCCGCTGTGCCATGAACTGATCTGCCACGGCCCAGGCGACGGCGGTGTGAGGATCCAGCAGATACTTCTGCTCCTCCCAGACACGGCGGATGATGGCGGCAGCCTGTGCATCATCGCAGCAGCCGCAGCAAAATTCCGCCTGCAGCTTGCGGAGCAGATCGTCAGAAACCTGATAGTGGCCCTGACGGTTCAACTGCTTCATCAGCGAGGCGACATACTCGTTGTCACAGCCGGAGAGAAGGTACAGCAGACGTTCCAGATTGCTGGATACCAGAATATCCATGGAGGGGGAAGTGGTCTTGTAGAAGGGCCGACGCTTGTCATAGACACCGGTGGTGAGAAAATCTGTCAGTACATTGTTGGCATTGGAGGCACAGACCAGACGGCCCACAGGCAGCCCCAGCAGCTTGGCAAAGTAACCAGCCAGGATGTCACCGAAGTTACCGGTGGGCACCACAAAATGAACCGGCTGACCGGGCTTGATGCGGCCGGCATGGACCAAATCGGCATAGGCCTTGAAGTAGTAAACGATTTGGGGCGCCAAGCGGCCGATATTGATGGAGTTAGCAGAGGACAGGCGGACATGGCCCAGATCCTTATTGGCACAGGCGGCGAAGATGTTCTTCACGCCGGTCTGGGCATCGTCGAAGTTGCCGCGGACGGCACAGACACAGACATTGCTGCCCGGCTGGGTGGTCATCTGTGCCTGCTGCACAGCGGATACGCCGCCATCGGGATAAAAGACAATAATGCGGGTGCCGGGAACGTCGTGGAAGCCTTCCAGAGCTGCCTTGCCGGTATCACCGGAAGTGGCGGTGAGGATTACGATTTCCTCATCCATGCCCTCGGCATCTCGTGCGGCGGTGATCAGACGAGGCAGGAGACTCAAAGCCACGTCTTTGAAGGCACTGGTAGGGCCACGGAACAGTTCCAGCACATGGCGGTCGCCAATGTTGACCAAGGGGGTCAGCTCGTCCGTGGAGAACTTGCCTTCATAGCCGCTGCGAACCAGCTTGTCCATGCTGGAGAATTCCGGCAGCAGGGCCGAGAGAATCGCAGCAGACATGGCCATCGGTTCCATCTCCAAAACGGACAGCCAGTCAAAGTCCAGAGAGTTCAGATCATCGAGGATATAGAGACCGCCGTCAGGGGCGATTCCGTCCAGTACGGCACGGGTGGAAGAGGCCTGTAAGCGGTGGTCGCGAGTACTTTGATACATCATACAACTTGCTCCAATCTTTTTCTTGCATTTTGCATAAGCACATGATACTATGTCCCTAAAGAAAAAGCAAGTGTTTTTCTCTCAGAGACGAAATAATCAGAAAAAGTGCACAAACCACGCAAAGAAATCGCCTAATTTCTGGAAAAACTCTGACAGAAGGAAGGAGAAAAGAAAATGTTGAAAGTGCTTAAATTCGGTGGATCCTCCATGGCGGATGCTGTGCAGTTTGCAAAGGTAAAAGCCATTGTAGAAGCCGATCCGGCCCGGCGGGTGGTGGTCGTTTCCGCAGCAGGTAAGCGTTGTAAAAATGACCATAAGATCACCGACCTGTTGTATCTGTGCTACGCACACATACAGTATGGCGTTTCCTGTGACGGTGTTTTTGACATGATCCGGGAGCGATATTTGCAGATCCGCGATGATCTGGGATTGAAAATTGATCTGGAAAGCGAGCTGGATGCCCTGCGGGAAAAGCTGAATCACGGCATTTCTCAGGAGGAATTGGTGTCCCGCGGCGAGTATTTTTCGGCCCGGCTGATGGCGGAATATCTGGGCTTTGATTTTCTGGATGCCCAGCACTGGCTGCATTTTAAGCTGGATGGCACGGTGGATCAGGAGAAGAGCTATGAGGATCTGCGCTGTGCCGCTGCTGGACGCAGCGTGGTCATCCCCGGTTTCTATGGGGCGATGCCTAACGGAAGCATCAAGACATTTACCCGCGGCGGCAGTGATATTACCGGTGCCCTGGCCGCTGCTGCGCTGGATGCCGATGTCTATGAGAACTGGACCGATGTGTCTGGTTTTCTGATGGCCGATCCGAAGATCGTGCCCGATCCCCAGCCGATTGAGCGCATTACCTATTCCGAGCTGCGAGAGCTGAGTTATATTGGTGCCCAAGTGCTTCACGAGGGGACCATCTTCCCTGTGCGGGAGAAGAATATTCCGTTGAATATCCGCAACACCAACCAGCCGGAACATCCCGGTACCATGATCCGGGAGTCCTTTGATGAACGGGAAGTGCCGGATAACCGCTTTATTACCGGCATCGCAGGCCGTAAGAATTTCTCCGTGATTTCGATTACGAAAAACGGTATGTCCACCGAGGTGGGCGTTCTGCGGCAGATTCTGGAGATTCTGGAAAGATATCATGTGCCGGTGGAATATCTGCCCAGCGGCATCGATTATGTATCGCTGGTGGTGGATACGGATAAGGTGGCCTCCTGCATCTATCAGATGATGGGCGATATCCAGAAGGAGATCAAGCCGGATAAGCTCCATGTCATTGATAATATTGCGATTGTGGCGGCTGTTGGTCGTAAAATGGCCTTCAAGCCCGGCAGCTCCGGTAAGATTTTTGCCCGCCTTGGTGAAAACGGGATCAACATTCGTATGATTACCCAGGGTCCAGAGGAGCTGAATGTGATCGTGGGCGTGGACAATCAGGATTTTGCTAAGACGATCCGTGTTTTGTATGATAGCTTTGTGAAATAAGAGAAAAGGAGATTGTAAAGTATGAAAATCGGTATTCTGGGTGCCACCGGTGCGGTGGGCCGTGAAATGATGAAAATTCTCGAGGAGCGTCATTTTCCTGTGGATGAGCTGCGCCTGCTGGCCAGCCCCCGTTCGGTGGGTCAGGAAGTGGCGTGGAATGGGCAGAAGCTGCAGGTCCAGCTGGCGTGCGATACCGCCTTTGACGGTCTGGATGTGGTGCTGGGCGCCGCAGAGAACGACATTGCAGAGCGCTTTGCACCTGCGATTGTCAAGGCCGGTGCTGTGTTTGTCGATAACTCCAGTGCCTTCCGTCTGAATCCCGATGTGCCGCTGGTGGTGCCGGAGATCAACCCGGAAGATGTGAAGAAGCATAAGGGCATCATTGCCAACCCCAACTGCACCACTATTATCTCTTTGGTGGCTATCAACGCCTTGAATGCAGACAGCCCCATTGAGACCATCGTGGCCTCCTCCTATCAGGCGACCTCCGGTGCCGGTGCAGCCGGTCCCATCGAGCTGATGGATCAGGTGGATGCCCTGCGGGCCGGTAAGAGTGTGGAGCCCAAGGTGTTCCAGCACCAGATTGCTTTTAATGTCATTCCGCAGATCGGCGGCGAAGCTTATGCGGGCTATACCTCCGAGGAGATGAAGCTGCAGAATGAGGGCCGGAAAATCATGCACCTGCCGGAGATGCGTGTCAGCTGCACCTGCGTGCGTGTGCCGGTGGTCCGCAGTCACAGCGTATCGCTGGTGGTCCGCACGAAGGAGAAAATCTCCGTGGAGCGTGCCAAAGAGCTGATTGCCAAGGCTCCCGGCTGCCGTCTGGTAGATGATTTGAAGAATCAGAGCTATCCCATGCCGCTGGATACCAGCGATCAGGATACCGTGTTTGTGGGCCGGATTCGCGAGGATCTGACCTGTGAGAACGGTCTGAATATCTGGTGCTGTGGTGACCAGGTGCGCAAGGGTGCTGCTACCAACGCCGTACAGGTGGCAGAGCTGCTGATTCAATAAATAAATAAATGCTGCCCCGGAAGTGCAAAATGAGCATGGGGGTATTGGATAAAATAAAGGTGCATCGAACCTTCCTGCCACCGGATAGGGGAGGAAGGTTCCCATGGGTCCCAGTGTGAAAACACGCAAAAAGACCGCCGCAGAGAGAATCTGCGGCGGTCTTTACTTGCTTTATAGAGCGTTACTCGTCCACGCGAATGGTCATCAGCAGCTCACCGGCCTTGACGGAAGTACCGTCGCTGACCAGCAGCTCATCCACGACACCGGCCATCCGGGCGACGACGGAAGTTTCCATCTTCATGGCCTCGATGACGGCCAGAACCTGGTTTTCTTCCACAACATCACCCTTCTTGACGTTGACCTTGGAGACCATACCGGGGATGGAGGAGCCGACCTGGCTCTTGTCCTCGGGATCGGCCATGCGGATCGTCCGACCCTTCACCTCGGCGTTCTTGTCGGGAACAGCCACTTCACGGCGCATACCGTTGAGCTCGAAGTTGACGGTGCGTGTGCCGTCCTCGTTCTGATCGCCCAGACCCAGATATTTCATCACCAGCGTCTTACCGTCGGCAATGTTGATCTTGTTGGTTTCGCCGACCTCCATACCGTTGAAGAAGACATGGCTGCCCATACGGGTCAGATAGCCGTACTCCTTGCGGTGCTTGCGGTAATCCTCATAGACCTTGGGGAATATGGAATAGGACAGCATGGCGCGCATATTGATCACTTCATCGCCCATGAAGACCTCCATGTCCTTGCGTACCTGATCGAAGTCCACAGGCGGCAGCAGTTCACCGGGGCGGCAGGTAATGGGCTTCTCGCCCTTCAAGACGACTTCCTGCAGACCCTCCGGCTGGAAGCCCCAGGCGGGCTGGCCCATCATGCCCTTGAAGTAGGACACCACGGAGTCGGGGAAGGCCAGACTCTTGCCACGCTCGACAATATTCTCCGGCGTCAGATCGTTCTGAACCATGAAGATGGCCAGATCGCCCACCATCTTGGAGGAAGGAGTCACCTTGACCAGATCGCCCAGCATATCGTTGACGGTCTTGTACATCTCCTTGACTTCCTCGAACCGGCTGCCCAGACCCAGAGAAACGACCTGCGGATACAGATTGGTGTACTGACCGCCGGGAATCTCATAGCGGTAAATATCGGTTGTGGGACTCTTGAGGCCTTCGTCGAAGTTGCGGTAACGCAGACGGACATCGGACCAGTAGTTGTCCAACCGCTGCAGCTCCCGCAGCTCCAGTCCGGTATCCCGCTCCTGACCCTGCAAGGCGGAAACAACAGCGGACAGGGAAGGCTGGCTGGTCAGGCTGGACAGAGAGGCAGTGGCGCAGTCCACAATGTCCACGCCGGCCTCGGCAGCCATCAGATAGGTAGCCACCTGGTTGCCGGTGGTGTCGTGGCTGTGCAGATGGATGGGCAGACCAACCTCCTGCTTCAGCGTGCTGACCAGCTTCTTGGCTGCGTAAGGCTTCAGCAGACCGGACATATCCTTGATGCACAGGGAGTGGGCACCGCGGTGCTCCAGTTCCTTGGCCAGATCCACATAGTATTTCAGCGTATATTTATCACGGGAAGGATCCAGAATATCACCGGTGTAGCACACCGTAGCTTCCAGCATCTTGCCCTGATTCAGCACTTCGTCCATGGCAATCTCCATGCCGGGGATCCAGTTCAGAGAGTCGAAGACACGGAAGATATCAATGCCGGACTTAGCGGCTTCTTTGACAAATTCCCGGACCAAATTGTCGGGGAAGTTGGAGTAGCCCACCATGTTGGAGCCGCGCAGCAGCATCTGGAAGGGAATGTTGGGGATCTTCTTGCGCAGCATATCCAGACGCTCCCAGGGGGATTCGTGGAGGAAACGATAGGCGGTATCGAAGGTGGCACCGCCCCACATTTCCAGAGAGAAGCAGTCGTTCAGAATCTCAGCCATGCCGTCAGCACCCTTGACCATATCGCGGGTACGCATCCGGGTGGAGAGCAGGGACTGGTGAGCATCACGCATGGTGGTGTCGGTAATCAGCAGTTTCTTCTGATCCAGAACCCACTGCTTGGCTGCCTCGGGACCCTTTTCATCCAGCAGCTGCTTCAAGCCCACCAGCGGCTTGTCGCCCTTGGGTGTGGGGAAGCGGGGAATTTCGTACTGATAGTGGACGGCATCGGGCTGATCCACCTGAATCTGAGCGATATACTTCAGTACCTTGGTGGCACGGTCACGGCCTTCCTCGAAATCAAACAGTTCCGGTGTGTCATCAATGAACTTGGTGTGGCAGGCACCGGCGTGGAAGGTGGGATGCATCAGGATATTGGTGACAAAGGGAATGTTGGTCTTGACACCGCGGACGTGCTCTTCGTTGATGGCACGGACGGCACGGCGGCAGGTTCCCTCAAAGGTGTTGTCCCAGGCGGTTACCTTCACCAGCAGGGAGTCATAGTAGGGAGAAATCGTGGTGCCGGTGGCAGCGTTGCCGCCGTCCAGACGGACGCCGAAGCCGCCGCCGGAACGGTAGGTAGTGATGCGGCCGGTATCGGGGGCGAAGTTGTTGGCGGGGTCCTCCGTGGTGACACGGCACTGGATGGCATAGCCGTTGATGTGCAGGTCCTCCTGCTTGGCCAGACCGATACGGGGATCGGACAGGGGACAGCCCTCGGCAATCAAGATCTGGGCACGCACCAGATCGATGCCGGTGACCAGCTCGGTCACGGTGTGTTCCACCTGGATACGGGGGTTCATCTCAATGAAGTAGTGCTGGCCGGTTTTGCCGTCCACCAGGAATTCCACGGTGCCGGCGTTGATGTAGCCTACCTGCTTGGCAATCTTGACAGCATCGGCGCGCAGGGCTTCAATAGTCTCCTGAGGCACGGACCAGGCGGGAGCGTACTCCACCACCTTCTGGTAGCGGCGCTGCAGGGAACAGTCACGCTCGCCCAGATGCATCACGTTGCCGTACTCATCAGCCAGGATCTGCACCTCAATATGCTTGGGCTCCACCAGGAACTTCTCAATGAAGATATCCTCGTTGCCGAAAGCCTTCTTGGCCTCATTCTTGACCAGCTGGAATTCACGGCGCACATCCTCCACGCTGTCACAGCGGCGCATACCGCGACCGCCGCCGCCGGCAGCAGCCTTCAAAATGACAGGGAAGCCGTACTCCAGCGCTTTGTTGATGGCGTCATCGGCATCCTTCAGAGGCACTGTGGAGCCGGGAATGATGGGCACGCCGCAGGCAATGGCTGTTGCCTTGGCTGCCAGCTTGTCGCCCATCTGCGCCAGTACATGGGAGGGAGGCCCGATAAACTTGATACCGGCATTCTCGCAGGCTTTGGCGAAGTCCGCATTTTCAGACAGGAAGCCGTAGCCAGGGTGAATGGCATCTACACCACGGTGCTTGGCCAGCATAATGATGGCGGGAATATCTAGATAGGCACCCAGAGGTGACTGATTTTCACCAATCAAATAAGCCTCGTCTGCCTTGGTACGGAAAAGGGCATTGCTGTCTTCGTTGGAGTAGATGGCCACCGTGTGGCGCTCCAGATCGTAGCAGGCGCGGAAAATGCGTACAGCAATTTCGCCGCGGTTTGCCACTAGAATCTTGGAAAACTTGTTTGGCATGGTTTCCTCCTGTTCGTTCGATAGATGTGGTTCCTTCTTTGGTTGGTCTATGACCGCATAGAGCCTTTTCCCGTTCCGGAGGAAAAGGCGGGTCATGTTGGTACAGATGTCCACTGGCGGCTATTTGCCTTACAGCAGGGAATTTTTGTGTTCCGGGACTGCTTGGATCAACAGCACGCAAGCCAGTTTTATGTGGTACAAGTTGTACTAAATACAAGTGAATTATACATGAAAAATCTTCATTTGTACACACCCAATATAGGCGTTTTGAGACTTCTTACTAATTACTTTTTTAACAAATGGGGGGCATATCGCACAATATGCGGCCAGAATGCACAAAAGGCAACGGAGACTGTCGACAGACAAAGTTTGCATACGGCGGCGGGGCTGCCCGATAGAAAAGGACAGCACGTACGGAACGTGCCGCCCTGCATTTATGGAAGATGATGGTATCAGCCGATGCCGCCGTAGATAATGCCCAGTACCAGTACCAGCAGTGTAATGCCACAGAATACATACTTTCCGGCAGGCTCAAACCACTTGCCCAGTGGCTTATCAGCCCCCTCCTCGGCGTGCTGGCGGGCGTATTTGGTACCGCAGACCCAGAAGAGCATAACACCGGCCATCAGAGCGCCCAGAGGGCAGAGATAGATGGAGCAAATGTCCATCCAGCCGCTGACGATACCCTCAATGCAAACACCCACTATGGTGCTGACTCCGGCAACAATGGCCACAGCCTTAGCACGGGAGAACTGGAAGAAGGTCTGCAAAGCCTCCACAGGCGTCTCGAACAGGTTGACCAACGAAGTGAGAGAGGCAAAGAGAACTGCCAGGAAGAAGATGAACATAAATACGCCGCCGCCGGGCATCTGCTTAAAGACGGTGGGCATGGTGATAAACATCAGGGGAGGGCCGGAAGCAGGGTCCAGCCGATAAGCGAACACAGCGGGAACGATCACAAAGGCGGACAGCAGGGCAGCCAGTGTGTCGAAAAGAGCGATGGTCCGGGCGGAACGGGGAATATCCTGATCCTTTTTAAGATAGGAACCGTAGACCACGGTGCCTGTACCGGCGAGACTCAAAGAGAAGAAAGCCTGCCCCAGTGCATAGACCCAGGTTTTGGGCTGGAGGAGATAGCTCCAGTCGGGGATCAGCAGATAGCGATAGCCGTCCATGGCGTTGTCCAAGGTAAAAATGCGGACCGCCAGAATCAGGAACATGATATAGAACAGAGGGATCATAACCTTGTTCATTTTCTCGATGCCGGATTGAATACCGAAGATCATCACGGAGAAAGCGATGGCCAGACCCAGCAGATGCCAGCCCACACAGCCAAAGGAGCTGGCGGTAGAACCAAAGAAGGCACCGCTGTCCGGTGCAGCCAGTACACTGCCGGTGATCGAGCCATACAGAAATTTCAAAATCCAGCCGACCACCACGGAATAGCCGATGGCCAGAGCCAGACCGCCCAGCACAGGGATCACAGACAGCACCATACCCAGGCGTTTACCACGACCGCGCTGTTCGGTGGCTTTGCTGAAAGCACCCAGTGTGCCGCTTTCCATGGAACGGCCCAGAGTCATCTCACCAATCAAACCGGTGCGGCCCAGCAGGATCACGCACAGAAGATAGGGAATCAGGAAGGCGGCACCGCCCAGCTGTCCCAGCCGATAGGGAAAGAGCCAGATATTGCCCATGCCCACAGCTGAGCCGATGCAGGCCAGGCGGAAGCCCCACTTACTTGAAAATGTATCGCGGGACAGGGAATTTCTCTCATTCATAATGATATCCTCACAAAACGCAATGAAATATAAAAGACACTTTAAGAAAATACTTTGCTAGTGTAGCACAGAAACGTGACTGGGGCAAGAGAAACTACCAAAAAAGTAGAAAAGTAGAGGGGTGTCCTGCCGCCGTGGTCGGTGGAAGAGTCCGGCGAAACGAATGCCGCAGGAAACGAAAAAACCAAGTCAATCGTAATGGTATTTTTTCCGCAGGAAAAACAGAAACAGACAGCTCATTATGGCAGCCACAGCTTCTGCACAGACGGTGGCCAGCCAGATACCGTCTACTTGCCACCGCAGCGGAAAAAGCAGCACAGCCGCGGTTTCGAAAATCACCGTCCGGAAGAAGGAGATGAGGACGGAAACCAGACCGTTGTTGAGCGCTGTAAAGAAACTGGAACCAAAGATGGAGAAACCGGCGAACAGGAAAGAGAAGGAATAGATAAGGAAGCCCCGCAGCGTGATGCTGAGAAAGACGGGGTCATCACCGGTAAAGAGCAGCGTCAGCGGTCGAGCCAGCACTTCAGCGGCAAGCAGCATGAAGATGGCACAGATGGAGAGCAGCACTAGGCTTTTGTGCAGGAGACTTTTCAGTTCGGCGTGATTTTGCGCACCATAGTGGTAGCTGATGACCGGGGCCACGCCTACGGAGTAGCCAATGTAAATGCTGAGGAACACCAGATTGACATAGAGGAGTACCCCGTAAGCAGCCACGCCGTCCTCGCCCACATAGCGCATCAGCTGGAGATTATAGAGAATGCCAACAGCAGACAGAGAGACGTTGCTTAAAAATTCGGAAGAACCGTTGGCGCAGATTCGTAGAAGCGCACGCAGATCAAAAGGGGCCTTGCACAGACGCAGGGAGCTGCTGTTTTTGCGTGCAAAATAAAAGAGGGGAACAAATCCGCCGATGTACTGACTGAGAACGGAAGCGGCAGCGGCTCCGACCAGTCCCCAGGAAAGAACAGCGACGAACAGGGCATCCAACACCATGTTGGTGATTCCGGCCGCCACCGTAACGTAAAGTCCCAGCTTAGGCTTGCCGGCGGTGGAAGCAAGATACTGAAATTCGTATTGCAGCAGACACGCCGGTGTTCCCAGCATATAAACGATGCCGTAGGTCACACTGTCATTGAGCAGCTGCCCCCGCGCCCCCAGAAAGGCACACAGAGGCCGAACTGTCAGAATGCCAAATCCGGTCAGCAGCAGTCCACAAAGCAGAGAGACCACCAATAGCATAGAAAAGATTTCCTGCGCCTTTTGTGGTTTTTGCTGGCCCAGTGTTTTGGCAATCAGCGCACTGCCACCGGCAC
>RCNI01001270.1_pt1 | contig 13903 bp, 27 predicted proteins | sample 2041151 | NCBI WGS metagenome assembly RCNI01 (sample SAMN09708214, study PRJNA481090) | feces metagenome | isolation source: feces | place: Antarctica: Albino Rookery | reverse complement strand
TAGCGAAAGGAAAGAAGATGAGCTATAAGATAAATAAATCAATTCCTGCAAGTTCTTTGACTTACACAAAAGGGCGAGCTGGGTACAAGATTAAATATATCGTAATTCACTACACCGGCGGTAAAGGTAACGCTCGAGAGAATTGCCAATATTTTAGCGGAGGAAATCGACAGGCATCGGCTCACTATTTCATTGATGGTAAAAGCGAAATCTACCAAAGTGTTAACGATTGGGATACTGCTTGGGCGGTCGGCAATAAGACAATGAACCGTCAAACGCTGAGCATTGAATTTTGCTCTAACGGTGAAGATTTCTCCGAGGCAATGATTAAGCAGGGCGCATGGCTGGTTCAAAAGAAGATGAAGGAATACGGCATTCCAGCCATGAACGTAATCCGACATCATGACGTATACGACTACGGCAATCCGTACGAGCACTGGGCATCTCCTCATAAGTCTTGCCCTGCTCCGTATATGAATGATCGTAAGTGGGATGCTCTTCGTAAGAGGCTCACTGGCGATAACACCGACACAGGCGAGGATTTCTCACAGATTGTGGTCGATGGATGGATTGGACGAAATAGCGTTAAGGCATGGCAGAAAGTTCTAGGAAGTGGTTATTCCGATGGAGTAATCAGCCGACAGTTCTATGGCTCTCGTAGTAGGCACTACGCTCTCGCCTCAATTCAATACGGCTCCGGCGGTAGTTATCTTGTAAGAGATATTCAGAAACTTATCGGAGTAAATGTGGACGGCTACATGGGTGAGCAGACGATTAAGGCTTGGCAGAAATATGTAGGAACAAACGCTGACGGCTATTTCGGAAACGGCACAGCCCGAGCAACGCAGGTATGGTTGAATTCTCAGCTAGCTCAGAAGAAGATAGTTTTATAGATAAATAGTTAAAATTCTTTAACTTGTGGTACAATATTTAGCAGGGGTAGGCGCAAGAGGGGGCGCTTGCCCCTCTTTTTTATTAGTTATATATCCGCAGGTAAACGGCTTATTGTAAGCCATTTTAAGCGCTTGTAATTTCATTTATGACATAATACACGTAGGAGAAAGGCGATAAAATGATACTTAGTGACCGAGATATAAAGAAAGCCTTGGAAAGTCGTAAAATTTGCGTATCTGATTTAGATTTTAACGATATTCAGCCATGCTCGATTGATTTGCATCTTGGAGATAGCTTTATCGCTGATACTCAAGAATTCACTGCGGACGAAGTTACGCTCGGAGCAGGCGCTTTCATTCTTGCGACTACTTCTGAAACCGTTAGTCTATCTGACGATATTCTCGGTAGGCTTGAGGGCAAAAGCTCCATCGCTCGACTTGGGCTGATTATCCACACGACCGCCGGTTTTATTGATCCTGCTTTCAATGGTCAGATTACGCTCGAGATTGCGAATTTATCAAATCACGACATCACGCTCCGAGCAGGTCAACCAATAGCTCAGATATGCTTTGAAGAACTATCCAGTCCTTGCGATAGACCATATGGCAGTGAGGGGTTAGGCTCTCATTATCAAGGTCAGCATGGCGCAACAGCCTCATACATGGAGTAACAAAAAAGCGACCGAACAGACGGTCGCTTTCTTTGGGCGAGTTCCGAAGAGTAGCTCGCACGTATCATCTTTATTATATCACTTATCCGAGGAGCTTAGCTAAATCCTCGAGGCTAAGAGTTAAACGCATAGTCCTTTCAGCTTTCTCGTACATCTTGCGGAGGTCAGTTTGAGCGACCTCTAAGTCGTGAAGATCGTAAGCCTCGAACTCGGTAACGTTGCGGTCAACGTCCTCGAGGAGCATCCATGCGTAAACCTCTTCAACGCATTCAGCGTTTACACCCTCAGCGACCATGCGCTCGTAAACTTCATCTGAAAGAGTGAACTCAACCTGCCTATGTGCGAGAAGAGTAAAATAACCATCCTCGGAAATGCAGATGCCGGCTGGACTCCATCCTCCGTAAGTCTCTTCAAAGGTCATCACCTTAACGTAATCGGTGCCATGCTTGAGGAATTCCTCAAGCAGACCGCAGACCGCATTGTTATAGCGAGGGACTTTCTTATTCTCCTCGATATATTTGCGGATGAACCACTCCATCGGATTGCCTGCTACTTCTAGCTCGTAGGTGTGTTCAAAAAACATTTCGTAAGCGTGTGCCATTGTCGTATCCTTTGTTTTGTTTTGATATATTTGCTAGTGATTTAATTATTTAGCGTTCTTGAGGCTCTTTGCGAGTTTCCTCTCTGCTTTGTCTTTCTTATAGTCCTCAGTAAATCCCTCGAAGTCCTCAAGAGCCCACTCAACGAAGTCAGTATCAAGCTCATAGAAGTAAGTAACGTTGCAGAACTTAGAGGTATGATGCCAAGAGGAGCAGATGGTCAAGCGCTTAAACAAGAACCACTGAGGGAACTTCTCGAACTTCTTAGCCGTCTCTTTGTCAAACTCGTAAGCGATTGCGGAGAGGAGTGCGCCTTTCGTCCATTTGCTTTCTGGCATCTCGCCGTCTTCGTAAGCCTCTACTGCTCGGTTGCTCATGCTATATCCGTGATAGCCTTTATTCATATCAAACATTTCAAACTCCTTGGTCGGTTGTTCTTTCTGATATTAGTATAACATATAACGTTATCCGTTATCAAGAACAATTTAAAACATTTGTAGGAATTGTGAAACACCAGCTAGAACATACAATATGAGGTGCTAGAGCGTATCGTCATATTCGTTTATCGTATAAATATAAACAGCATCTGACATCTTTCACCTTATACGCTCTGCTTTCGCTACCTTGCTCGTTTACAAAAAGAGGCGGACGGATAAACCGTTCGCCTCATTCTTTAAGCGTATGCAATGCGTACGTTATAGCCTTTCAGCTCTAGCTGATGCTTTACTTCTCTTGTAATTGCGTTAGCGTATCCATAGCACCCATGCTCGTTTGGGTGGAGCTCATCGTAGCGATCTTGCGTTGCGTAGTATTTTAAATCTACCGTAGAAATCTCAACCGGTAGAGATGCGGTCTGTTCGAGCACTACCTCAACAGCCGTATAGATGCCATTGTCGAAATTCTCCTCAAGCTCTAAAAGGAGCTCCATACCATCCTCGCTCGGTTGTAGCCTTGTAGATGGGCTTTCCCAGTGCCTCAAAGTCACTTCACGAATACCGAGCTCGCCAGCTAACCAATATTGAGAAAGTCCAAGTCTTTCACGGATACTTCTAAAAGTTGCCTTACGAGTTAATTTATCTTCGTTCATGCGTTATCCTTTCCTCGTTTTTTACATCATAACACATAACGTTATACGTTGCAACTAATAAGCCATATCATATTTATAGGGCACTTTTACAAAAACCCTGCTAGATAGTACTGTTACGAGGTATCCTTGGGTTTGTATATATTCTCGGACGGCCCACCATTCATTACTTAAACAAACCTTTAGAGGCTCAACGCTTGTGGAGGTTTGTTTTTTTATGTTTAAACTGATAACAAGGCTCTTATCTTCTTTGATAATCACACTTTCGACCATGCCGTCTGCTAAGAATTGAGGGGCGATTTTATCCTTTAGCTTGTTGAGTGCGTAAATGACCATATCCTTACTAATATACTGTTCTTTTGAATTGGCTATGAATATCTCTAAGGAAGTTTTGTCTTCTTTCAACTTCTCCATACGCTCAAGAACATTGGGAATGTTCCCACGTTGACAAATCACGTCAACGCAATTGTTTATCTGATTATCTAGTTTCTCAATCTGACTCATAGCCGATACAATTGCCTTTGAAACGTTCTCAAGGTCGAGCTCTTGCTCTTTCATAATCTCATCGGCCAATGTTTCGATAAAATTCTCATCTTGCGTAAAAACATCTGAGAGAGCTTGAGAGACAGCATTATCTATCTTATCCTTGCGGATAAGCTCGCCTGTTTTAGCATTCTTATAGTAGTAGTAAATCCTACCGGTATGCGATTTACCGCTTGTGCCCATATAAGAATTGCCCTCTTCATCGAAGAGCTTAGCGGTAAGCGGAAACGTACCGCAGGATCTACGTGGGGCGCATTGGCTCTTATTCTTCATCTTGCTATTCACCCTTTCCCAAAGGTCTTTGCTTACGATAGCTGGTATACCGTCCTCTACTTCGTGCTTATCATATATATAAGTGCCTTTATATCGTGGACTTTTAAGGAAACGACTTACCCTCATAATATTCCAGCCATTACGAGTGCCACTATCAAACGGCTCTAACTTATCTACGATTTGATACATGGTATAACCCTCATCGTATAGCTTGTACATCAATCGTATTGCTTGTGCTTCTTCTTCGACTATCTCGAAGTATCCGTCTTTTGACCGTCTATAACCGTATATCCTCGAGCCATTCCACTTGCATTTAAGAGCGTTCGTTTCATGCCCTCTTCGGACGTTCTCAGATAGGTTAATCGAGTAGTATTGAGCTAACAGCTCATGCATACCCTTAACCAAGAAACCGCTTGCCCCCTCCGGAACGCCCTCTTTAACGCTTACAAGCTCCACACCCTCACGCTTAAGCTTATCCTCGTAGATTTGGCTGTCTACAACGTTTCGAGCGAAACGGTCGTACTTATAGATGTAAATACGTGAAAAAAAGCCCATCTTGGAGTCTTCGACCATTTGCAAAAACGAAGAGCGTTTATTTACAGATGTGCCACTTACGGCATCATCTCGATAAATCTTAATGATTGTAAATCCGTCCGCCTTTGCCCTTGCTGTACACTCACGGACTTGCCCTTCGATACTTTCTTCTCTTTGGTTACTTGAAGAAAATCTTGCGTAAATTACTGCATTCTTCATCGGTATCACCTATAATATAAATGTCGTTTGGAGTCCGTACCGGTTGGTATGGGCTCTTTTTTTATGCCCTCCAGCCGTCTGGAGCTGTAAAAGAAATAATCTTGCCTATGATTATCAGCTTTCTTCTATCGTCTGAATAATCGCTTACAAAAACATCCGGATAGAGAGCATCGTAGCTTTCCGGACGCAACAAAACTCCGTTATCTTCAAAATAAATACGCTTAAGAATTGCCTCATGCTCTTTCATGTGGATAGCGCATACATCGCCGTTCTGAACCTTTGCCTTTGGGTCAACCAGTACAAGAGAACCATCCGGAAAGAGCCTATTCATCGAATTACCTTTCACCTCAAGCCAAAACGCTTGCGGATGCTTCTCGTAAAGCGTATCTCTCACTTCTTGAAACTTGCTTACCTTATCCGGATTTATTTCGTTCGTCCTATCGAGATTAGGGAGCACAGGGGCAAGGTGTTCTTTGCGTTCTGTTTCCTCGTTCTCCATGCCTAACAGAAACGCAAGACTTACACCCAACACCTTAGCTAAACGAACGATGAATTCGCCTCGAGGATCTCTTTTACCACTTTCATAAAAAGTAATCTGAGTCTGTGAAGTACCCATGAGGCGTGCCAATTCCTCTTGCGTAAGTCCTCTTTGCTTTCGTGCGGTAGCAAAATTATATCCAGCCATTAGTATCACCTTTATGTAGGAGTTGTGTTTATTAACTTTAAGTATGAGTTTCTCATACTTTGAGTATAGACTCAATTAACAAAACGTAATATAGTGATGGTGTAAAAAATTACTCTACGTTAATAAAAAGGGGGTGAGAGGATGAGAGGAAATATGAAAGCTGAGCGAGTCCGAAAGGGACTCACGTTGCGAGAGGTTGGCGGATTGCTCAATTGCTCCGAGCAGTTGGTTTCACGTTGGGAGCGAGGCAAGACCACGCCGAGCACACGCTATCTAATGGAATTGGCTAATTTATATCAAGCCGAGCCGGAGTATTTGCTAGAGGATTGTGAGCCGGCGCAAGTTTAGAAAGGAAAGTGATATGGGTGTTTATTTCCCATGGGAAGAGCTAGAGGAATTAGTCGGCTGGCTATTCGTCATGTTCCTTGCGATAAGAGGAATGATGAGTCTTTCCCTAAATCCGAAGAATGATTTCTTCGATACTATCGATGCTCTTATTGTTGATAAAAATGGTATGAGGACGATAGCAATTTTTATGGTTGTATTTGCTTACATTTGGACTATTAGGTGCAAGGTGTAAGCATGAGAGCGACCTACAATATTTGGAAACTCGTAGAGGAGTACATGACGAACGAGGATAACCTCAAGGCATACAAAAAGAGCCTCCGAACCGACCAAGGAAACGGAGACTCCAAAACAAAAGACACGGCAAAAGCCGTACCAAAAGAATAACACATCTATTTAATTATATCTATTTGCGATGCTTACGAATTCGTCAATTGAAATATCAAGAGCTTTACAAATTAGGTATACCGATTGGAATTTAGGGTTCTTCACCACTCCATGATAAATCTGATTTACGTGAGGCTTTGATAAGCCGGTGCGATGAGATATATCAGCTTGATTTATATCTTTCAGATTACAGAAGTATTGAAGAGCTTTAGAAATATTCATACTAACCTCGGAGTAAATAGATGCAAAAGTTAAAGGAAATTAGAGCTGATGAAATAAAGCTCGACCGAATGGCGAAAGCTATAAAAATCGAACCGCATACCCTAGCGTATGTAATCGACCATCCTAGATTGCTTGATCTTCAAACAGCTACAAAAATCGCTCGATATTTAACTTTATCACTAGATGAGCTAAGCGAACAGATTTACGGCGGTGCGAAATGTTAAAAAATCGCATCGAATTCAATATTCCATTCATCGCCGGAAAAGAACGCTCAAGGGTAAGGCGAGCCGGCTCACACGTATTCCAGTACACGCCGGAACGCACTCGAGCAAATATGCAGACCATAGCGAGAATATTCGAGCAGGTAGCAAACCAAGAGCAAATCACCAATCTCAAAAAATTACCGGTATCAATATCCATTGAGGTATTCGGATACCTACCAAAATCACGACCAAAGAAGATAGCATCTGAGCCGAATACGTTTAAACCGGACGTAGATAACATTGCGAAACTCGTTATGGACGCTTTGAACGGCATCGCTTACGAGGATGACAAACAAGTTACTTCTTTGAACGTGACAAAGCGCGAACGCACGAGAGCAACCGAGCAAGATTTCGATTGCATGAGTGTTCGTATTACCTACTTAACTGAACCGAATGAGGCATCAAATGACAATAGAAGAGCAGAAAGCAATTCGAGAGGCTAGAAAGAACACTCTCAAGCAGATTCAAGGCGGAGAGCTTAAAGCAAGCGAGGTTCTACACAGCCTCAAGGACTTTCCGCATATGCGAAAGATGAAAGTATATAAGTTCATTGCTGGACTTTGTAAAAAGGGCGAACAGCACGCATATAACATCATGCTTGAGTGTGATTTCCCAAATTCAGCAACTCTCGAGAAATTGACGGCAAGACAAAAGAACAATCTTGTCCATGAGTTGACTTACTGGGAGCTGATTTAGATGCATATCGCTTATGAACTTATCGAACTAGCTGAGGCACGAACCGAACGATATAGAGTAAAGCAGGCAATCCAAAGGCGAAAGAAACAGCACAGGCAAATGCTCACGCATCCGGACAGATTTCCATTCATGATCTTTGCAACCGCTCCGCAATTCGTATCAGCAGTAACCGGCTATCCGGAGGAGTCTATTTATAAAATGACCACACGCAAGGCAATTCACGAACAAAAGCTCATTACCGAACTAACACCGAGAGAGCGTAGCGATATTAATCGCATGATTGAGAGGACTGTTCATGATTAAAGGTGAGGGCAAATTCTTCGAGACCATTCGAGCCAATAGTGATGAGGAATGGCTCGAAATTCGCAACAAAGGAGTAGGAGGTTCAGAAGTCGCAACGATCATGGGGCTCAATCCGTATTCAAGTCCTTTGGAGCTTTGGCTCTTAAAAACTGGACGAGCTGAACCGAAAGACTTAAGCAACAACCATGCGGTCGAGTGGGGTAATCGACTCGAGAGCGTAGTCGGAAAGAAATACGCAGACAATCATAAAGACCGAAAGGTAAGAAGAGTCAATGCTGTACTTCGCTCGATTGAGAGACCTTGGGCACAAGCAAGCCTCGACTATGAGGTTATCGAAAACGGCAGGAGCGGAATACTAGAAATCAAGACAGCAAACTCTCGCAAGGCTGATGATTGGAAAGACGGAGTACCGCTTTATTATCTCACGCAAGTAACGCATTACATGAGCGTAACAAATCGTGACTTCGCAGACGTATCAGTTCTAATCGGCGGAAATGATTATCGAGAGTATCGAATAGAGCGAGACGAAGAGGATATTCAAGCTGTCAACAAGGCAGTTGATACCTTTTGGAACGATTTCGTTCTTACCGACTCCATGCCGGCGATCGTAAATATGGGCAAGGAGTCACAGGCACTAGCAACACTATACGGCAAGCCGGAGGATGAACTCTTAACAATTCCAGCTGAAAGTATTGCCGAAGTTGATGAGCTTATTGCAGCTTATCAAGAGGCACGCAGTTTGGAGAAAGAATACAACGATAAGAAGAGCTTTGCCTCACTTAAACTCAAGGCAACCATAGGCGATAAAGCCGGCTTAGTAACAGACGTAGCTCGAGTAACTTGGGCACGAAATAACGGAAACCTTTACATCAAGGAGATTTAGGATGTCAGACTTAGCACAAGTATCAAAAGAAACCGAACTCACGCAAGCAAGCCCACTTCAGCAAATGGGCGACATCGTCAAGGCAAATATGGCTCGAGTTGTTGCAACTTTGCCGAAACACATGAGTCCGGAGCGTTTTTATCAACTAGCTGTATCAACCGTAAACCGCACACCAAAGCTCGCATACTGTCCGCCGGTTGATGTGCTTTCCTGCTTAATGAAGTGCTCCACACTCGGACTTGAGCCGGATAACGTAGACGGTCTGGGACGTGCTTACATCATTCCAAGCAAGGTTCATGGCAAACCGTCCTGCCGTTTCCAAATTGGATACAAGGGTATGCTCGAGCTTATGGATCGTACCGGCAAAATCAAGTCGAAGAACATTATCGCCGTATATGAGGATGACCACATCAAGCTCACACTAGACGAAAACGGTATTCCTCATATCAAGAGCACCGAGGTAAACTTCAACGCAAAGCATACTCCGGAGACTCTTCAATTCGTATTCATGCATATCGAATTCACTACCGGCGGAGAGCACAACGCATACATGACCAAGGCGGAGATTGATAAAATCCGAGAGCGTTCCCAAAGTGCAATGAGTAAAAAGCAATCACCTTGGGATACAGACTACGAGGCAATGGCACTCAAGTCACTCATTCGCCGAGAGTTTAAGTACTTGCCTATCTCAATTGATATCCAGCAGGCAGTCGCATCTGATGACCTTACGCCGAATTACAGTGACGTGTTCAATCCAATCACCGAGGCAACTGCTGTTAAGTTCAATGAACTTACAGTTGACAGTGAAACCGGCGAAGTAATTGAAGAGGTAGAAATCAATGAAACTAATTAACGCAATCGAAGAGAGCTGCGATGCTTTATACGTTGCTTGCGAAGAGGTTGAGCAGGCTATAAAGCTCACCGGCTTATCTGATGAAGTTCTTCAAGATGAGCTCGACCATACTCCAATGAATAACGAGGCAAACCGAAACCGCTACCATAACCTCAAGAGCCTACTCGATGCTTTGTACGAGTCTGAAAGCGAAATCGAGAAAGAACAGAAGAGGCTTTGCGATCTCTTGAAGTCACAGAATGAAATTCTACTTCGCTTGGAGAGGGATTTCGTAAGCGTGCAGGAGCTAGAACTTTATTAAAAAAGTTAAAGAATTTTAACCAAGGAGCACACATGAAAAACTACAAAGATACCGATATAGATGACTACTACAACGGACTCGATGAATACGAGTTTCAAGATGAGATGAGTCAACTACTTACGAACGTCCTTAAAAGTCGATACTTCGAGGATGAGGTGAGCGAAGATGAACGTGGATAAAGTCGACCGACTACTCGATAAGCTAAGCGAAAGCCTTGACGAAGTTGAGGCAATCGCAACGTTTGGCAGTTGGTTCGCCGTTGTGAATTCGCTTGAGCTCCTTGATGAACTCAAGACCGCAACCGGCTACTATCAGCGAATTAGAGGTGAGTAACGCAATGAGCTTTGAAGATAAAGAGGGCAGATACCAAGGCAGTTTAACAGACGCATATGAGAGCACTATCTATCGAAGATATACCGAATACGTTGATGACTTTATAGTCGAATACGTTGTTCACACGCACTACGATACGGTGAGAACAAGTGGACAGGGACTACTGGCTGACTTTATTCCAGTAAAGGAAACTTTCACGTATAGGGGCGATATGGCTTGTATCGATGTTGTTATAAGCAGTGCTGACGAAATTAACGATGATACGGCTTACCAATTTAAAGTATTCGAACTTGAGGTGGGTGATGCTAGATCCTTTGATAGATGGGTAGAGGTATCACTCAATAACTGTATTACTTTGGACGAAAGATTTGTTGATTGCTTAGAGGCACTAACGATAAACAAGACAGGAAAGAATGCCAAGGAGAAGATTTACGACTTTATAGAGGTTGTAATGAGTGTAAGAGAGGGAATTGAATTACCGCCTTTCTGGAAAGGCAGATGCAGTGAGGCAACTCGCTTTTATACCAGTCACTTTATAAGATAAAGGAATAACAATGGCAATGAATAACGCTAACATCACCGGCAATCTTACGAGAGATACCGAGCTGAAATCACTCAACAATGGCACAGCGGTTTGTTCTTTTACAGTTGCGGTAAACGAACGAAAGAAGAACCAACAGGGCGAGTGGGAGGACTATCCGAATTTTATCGATTGCACCTTGTTCGGAGTGAGAGCTGAAAAGCTAGCTCAGTATCTGACCAAAGGCACAAAGGTAGCCGTAGCCGGCAGACTTCATCAATCTCGATGGCAGGACGATAAAGGAAATAACCGCAGTCGCATCGAGATTTTAGTAGACGAAATCGAACTAATGAGCCGAGGAAATGCCCAGCCTAGCCAACAGCCAAGTCAACAGGAATTCAATTCAACCGATATTCCTTTCTAATAGGAGAGGCTGATGGCAGAAACAAAAGACTCGGACAAAGACCAAGAGCTTAAAGCAATGGAGCAAGCGGTTAAGGATAAGTTTTACCGTGAGTCAGTTGATGAGCCTCTTTCGTGGGTGAAGTTGGATAGCGCGATCTTAGATGATACAGACCTGCAAGACTTACGAGACGGATACGGCAAGGACTATTGTTGGGATTTTATAGCTCTAGCGACTATCTTAGCCAAACGCAAAGGGCATTCGATAGACATCCGAAACGATAATAAATGGCTGAGACTATCGAACCAGCTCGAGCAGTATGACGTGACCGCAACGAAAGAATTTATCAGCGTGCTACTCCACTACGAGCTAATCGATAAATCAGCTTTCGAGCATGGGCTAATAATCAACGACAGGATCATGCGCACGGCACAAGACTACGCAAAGCAATCAGCTCATGGGAAGTTCATGGTCTGGAAAAGAGAGAGAAACAAGCAGGGAGAATAAGTTAACAACTTAGGATGCATCTTTAGTTCTAACTATAAATACATCCTAAGTTCTATCTATGGTATCGGTAGTAGTTCGAACAATAAGATTAGATAAGATAAGATAAGATTAAATAAGATAAGAAGAGGTTACTACTAGATACCTATACTCCACAGCTCCAAAGAAACGAAACTCAAACAACACGAAGAGAGGGCTATGAGAGATACAGAAGAGTACTTCAATCGTATTCGAGATATGCACAAGGCTTTCGAATTGGAGTGTCAAAAACTCAAGGCACTAGAAGAAAACGCATACAGCCTCGGAGGAAATAACTTTAACCGAGTATCCTCAACTAACTCAAAAGATTTTACGTACAGGGTCGATATTTATCTCGATAGACAATATTACGACCATTTCAAAAACGCAGGACTTAAAGACTATTGCGACAAACTCAAAGCAACCCAAGACAAACTCAACGAACTCAAAAACCAACTGAGCGGACTTACGCTAGTAGGATTATACGTTTGCGATCTTATGTACTTGCATAACATGAAACTAATTCAAGTAGAACAAACGCTCAACCACAGCAGGAGCCATGTATACGCAAGCCGGAAAGCGTTCTTCGACTATTGCGACAGGCACAAGGTATTTGAGGAAATCGACAAACAAGACAGCGAAAGGAATAGCCAATGAGTGCCGGAGAAAGTTTACTTATATTCTTGATGATTGGATTGCCTATTTGGTTTCTATTCGTAGTTTTGAGAGACGTTTACTTTCAGACAAGAAAGGACGTGGATCACTATATGACCAGATTGGATATACGGCAAGAGAAGTTACACCAAGAAGTAAAAATGATTAGGCAGGAGCTCGAAAGGGGCAACCGTGAAAGATAAACAGGTTATTGATGAGCGAGAAAGATATATCGACCAGCTGAAACGCTCCGTAAAATATATCCGTACGCTGATAAATCACTTACAAACACTTGATATATACGTAGAGGAACTGGATGAACTGCACGGCATCGCAGTTGATCTTGAGCTCGAAAAGGAGCGATTGAACACCTTTGCATACCATTCTCTAAGAGAGTATTACGAGTGCGCTATGGATGAGTATAGGTGGTGAATAGGACAAATGTTCGAGAAGGTAAGGATTACAGGTTGGGAAGATAAAGTCGGCGGATACGATTACGACCTTGTCGAAACTTACACCACAGGAGAGAGCAAGAACATCGAGGACTATAACATCCATCTGAAAGTTCAAGCAACAAGCGGATGGATAGCAAAACCACAAAAGATTGACGTATCGAGAGACGTCACAGCACACACGCTCGAATATGCGATGACTCTCGCTGAAGTCAATGAGATAGACTTTCCAACCATGTTAAAGAATATCCAAGTCAGCAAAGTAGCTCACAGGATAGTCGAGGCACAAGAGCGAATTAAAGAGAAGTCGAAAGAGCTTGAAGAAAGACATCGAAACAGACAGGAGCTGTATGAAGATGCATAAGGGAACAAGCACAGTATATTGGGAAGATACGCTTACCGGATTTGCGTACGAGATTATTGTGGAACAAGTCTACAACGAGTACCTCTTGTTTGCGGATGCAACTGGAATACGCTTGAAAGTAATTCTCAACGCAACGGATAACCATACACTAATGAAAGAAATAAGAGTGCCGAAAGGGATAGACTTTGACGTAATACGTAATGCGATAACCGTGGCACAAGATAACGATCTCGGTTTTACTGATGGACTCTTTGTAATTGGTGAGGTTGATTTCGGTTACGATATGAGAGAAGTTGAAGAAAAGCTCAAACAGGATGCAGACGTCCTAAGGAACTCAACCGGCTACGAGATTATATTAGGTGACGGCATTAGAATAGCCGGAACAGATTAGGACAACATAGAACAATCGAACACTTGTTCGAAACATGCAAAACGCTATACTTGATATTGTAGGTACTTGTAAAAAGTGTACTCACTTCGGAAAAAGGACTCGCACCATTTGGTGTGGGTCTTTTTTTATAAGGAAACGTATGAGAGATAATCCACGCAGGCAAGGTTCAGCCAAGGCAAGACGAAATAAAATCCGCAAGCAACTAAGGGCAACCGTAACGCATTGTGCTATATGCGGTCGCCCTCTTGACTGGGACGAGCCTTTCAACAATGGAAAGAACCCAGCGTACGTTGAGCTCGATGAGATTATTCCACTAGCTCATTGGGATAAGGAGCTACGTGTTCGAGCAGCCACAAACATTGAGAACATACAAGCGGTTCACAGGCTTTGTAATCAGCGTAAAGGGGCGAAGATTGTGCCCACGTCTATTGAAAGGGACACCGTTACAAAGCCTCTTAGGACGTCACAGGCGTGGTCTGGGCGGTATATCCCATAAGCCCTAGCCCCCAA
>RCNI01001269.1_pt1 | contig 13926 bp, 13 predicted proteins | sample 2041151 | NCBI WGS metagenome assembly RCNI01 (sample SAMN09708214, study PRJNA481090) | feces metagenome | isolation source: feces | place: Antarctica: Albino Rookery | reverse complement strand
CCATCGAAGATTTCGTAATTGACTAAGATACCCTTCTTTGAACAAAGTTCCACAAAGGCTTTCGAAGGTGTGTTATGAGAAGTACGAATGGTGTTAACACCCATATCCTTCATAATGTCAATTTGACGTGCCAAGGCATCGTATTCTTGCACGGCACCAAGAGATCCTTGGTCATGGTGCAAACATACACCTTGTAACTTTGTTGGTTCGCCATTGAGTTTGAATCCTGTACCAGAATTGAATTCCATGTACTTAAATCCATAGTCAAAGGCTTCATGGTCCACAACTTCCCCATTCATAATAAGATCTACTTCCATCTTATATAGCTTAGGTGTTTTTGGTGACCATAACTTCACACGTTCATTGATTGTCATCGTGGATTGTTGTTTCTTGGAAGCGTTACTTGAAACTTCAAATTCATCTGTTTCAAAGCTACTCACAACACGATCTTCGTCTTTTAACGTGTATTTTAGTTTTACTTGATTATTGGTATCGCTTGTATTATTTACTGTAGCGTCCATATGAAGAATTGCTTGGTTATTCGCATAATTTGTCTTTAAATCTTCATCATAGACAAAGATGCCATTCTTCATGAAATGTGTTTTCCCTTTTACAATCAGGTTCACATCACGACTTAATCCACTACCAGAATACCAGCGAGATGTCGGTACATCATTCACAACTTTTACTGCTAAAACATTTTCATGTTCAAAATCAATTGCGTCAGTAATCTTCACCATGAATGGATTGTATCCATAATGGTTTTCTACTAACTTTGTACCATTTAAATAAACCGTTGTGTCCATATACGACCCATCAAAGCTTAGATACACTTCTTTGCCTTGAAGATCATTAGACACCGTGAACTGCTTTCTATACCAACCAGTTCCACCCGGCAAGTATGCAGATTCTGCTTCTAAAGAACTGCTATACGTTTGGTCAATTGAAAAATCATGTGGTAGCGTTACTGCAGCAAACGATGAATCATCATACGTATTGCCTTCTACAGCTCCGCTCAGATTTCCTAGCTTAAACAACCAACCATCGTTAAAGTTCATCGAACCTTTGACGTAGTTGATTTTTGTTAGAACACTTTCTCCGGTTACTTGATTTTCGGAGTGCAACGTTCCAACGGGTTGTCCATCTTCTGATGTTGCAAACACATTTTGCGGATGCATCAAATTAACACTCATAAAAACGGACAACATGGTCGCAAACAATTTCCTCGTGTTTCTCATAGTCCCCCTCTTTCTAAAGATATGTAGAAATTATAAGCACTTCATTGAAATCTACTTTTTGACTTCTTCCCTCCTTTGATCGATTACATGATAACAATCGGTTGTATCCGCTTACATTTAACCATGAAGAAATCTCTATTTCAATTTAAAAGAACTTGTAAATCTAACTTAGCAATATTCATAAATTTACATCAATATAACTAAATAACTTTCATGAATATACAAATAGAAATACAACAATTTGCCATGTTTAAGAGGCTTTTCGCCATATTTCTGAATATCTAAAACAAACATTTCACCTATTCTATTGTTTACTTAAAATTCACAATAAAACGTAAAAAAAGACAACCGACTCTTCCAATCGGCTGCCTACTTTAACTCGTTCTTACGCTTCGTCAACGTATGTATAAATATAAGGAATGTTACGCTTGATATCGCCATAGTTTAGACCATATCCAACAATGAATACATCTGGAATCGTGAATGCAACATAGTCTGCATCAATGTTTGCTTCACGACGAGATGGCTTGTCTAATACGACACAAGACTTAATGGACTTAGGATTCTTTTCCAATAAGTAATCACGAATCGCTAACATAGTATTCCCTGTATCAATGATATCATCCACGATAATGACATCTCTTCCTTCTACTTGTGCACGAATGTCACTCAACACTTGTACGTTTCCACTTGATACTTCGCTATGTCCATAGCTAGCTGTTGTCATAAAGTCGATTTCAAGATCGATATCCATCGCTCTTACTAAGTCAGCCGCAAAGACAAAGCTTCCACGAAGTAGTGATACAACAAGTGGTGTTGTGTCACGATAATCATCACTGATTTGCTTACCAAGTTCCTTTACGCGTTCCCTAATTTGTTCATCTGAGAATAAAATCTTTTCTCGTTTCATAAATACCCTCTTCCTAAGTCACCGTTTGTAACCATTTGCTAATTTCTATCATTCTACACAAAAACAAAATACGTTTCAAATGTTTCTCAAGTAAAAAAACACAAAGTGGTACAAATCAGTTAATAGAATTTCCAAATAACCAAAAAATACAAACCATCAACCACTAAACAACAATGAAAAATGCTAGTATATCAAATAGGAGGATTTATTATGAGTTTACAACACCCATTAAAGAATATTGTTCGCCTACAAAAAGAAGGCAACCCAGTCGGAATTTATTCCGCTTGTACAGCAAATGAATTCGTTCTACGTGCATGTATGCAACGTGCAAAGGAAACAAATTCATTCTTGTTAATTGAAGCTACTGCAAACCAAGTTGACCAATACGGTGGTTATACAGGTATGAAGCCAAAAGACTTCATGAACTTCGTAGAAGAATTAGCAAAGATTGAAGACTTACCAATGGAACGTATTATCCTTGGTGGAGACCACTTAGGACCTCTAACCTTCACAAAGTATGAAGAAGAAAAAGCGATGGAAGAAGCAAAGGAATTGATCCGTCAATTCGTACTAGCTGGCTTTACAAAGATTCATATCGATACATCCATGAAGGTTGCAAGCGATGATCCAGATACACGTCTAAGCGATGAAACAATTGCCCGTCGTGGTGCAATCCTAGCATCTGTTGCAGAAGAAGCATACGCAGAACTAGTAAAAGAAAATCCAAATGCCCTACACCCTGTATACATTGTAGGTTCCGAAGTTCCAATTCCTGGTGGATCTCAAGATGCAGTCGACACTGGTCTTCAAGTTACTAAGGTAGAAGACTTCAAGAAGACAGTCGCTACATTTGAAAAAGCATTCCATGATCACAACTTAGATGAAGCTTGGTCCCAAGTCATCGGTGTTGTTGTACAACCTGGTGTTGAAGAAAAAGACGCAGGATGCACACCTTATGATCGTTCTAAGGCAGTTGATCTAATGGCTAGTATCAAAGACTATCCAAACCTTGTATTTGAAGGACATTCAACAGACTATCAAACAAAGATTTCCCTTCGTGAACTTGTGGAAGATGGTGTTGGAATTCTTAAGGTTGGTCCAGGTCTTACTTACGCAATGCGTGAAGGCCTATTCGCTTTAGCATATGCCGAAAAAGAATTACTAAAGAATGAACCAGAAAAACAATCACACTTCATGGAAGTTCTTGATGAAGCAATGTTAAAAGATCCAAAGTACTATCAAAAGCATTACCATGGAACAGCTGAAGAAATTGCTTACAAGCGTAAGTTTAGCTTCTCTGACCGTTGCCGCTACTACTTGCCTCAACCAGAAGTAAAAGCAGCACTTGATAAGTTATTCGATAACTTCAAGGACGGTGTTCCTTATGGTCTACTTTCTCAATTCATGCCAATCTCTTATACAAAGGTGCGTGAAGGAAAGCTAGCAAATACTCCAGTAGAACTTGTTAAGGACCGTGTGATCAATACAGTAAACGAATACATGTATGGATCTCACCAAGACGAAATCAAATTCTAAATCGATGAAGGACCTCTAAGGTCCTTTTTCTTATGCCTAAGACACAAAAAAACTACCTAGACGAATCTAGATAGTTTAATCGATTTTAGAAAAATCTTATGCGTGCCATACAACTGGAACAAGTGATGTGTAATCGCCATCCCAGATACCTAGCATACATCCAACAATACCGATTACTAGAAGTAGACCGATACATTTTGTTGGGCTCCATTTTTTCTTCTTAATCAAGTTGTAGCACATCATAGTTAATAGAAGTGGCAACATAGCTGGAAGAACTCCATCTAACAACTTTTGAAGAACGATTGGAGAATCACCGTTAGGGATTTCCATACCTAGTGTTGTTGCACCGTAGTTACATGTTAATGCACCTACAACGAATACACCAAGTAGTGAAGCTGAGTGAGTGAATTCACGAGCATTCTTAGTCATGATTTCAATTGCACCCATACCCATTTCATATGACCAGTTCATGAGCCAGAAGCGAAGAGCCATCTGAACACCGAATGTGATCAAGAAGAATAGGACTGGACCAAAGACGCTTCCGTTAATAGCCATACCTGCTGTAATACCAGCTGTGATAGGAACTAGTGTGAACCAGAATAGCGCGTCACCGATACCACCAAGAGGTCCCATAGCTGCAACACGTACAGCACGGATTGAGTTGATATCAGCCTTGCTTTGTTCCATGGATAATACGATACCCATAACGAATGTTACTAAGAATGGGTGTGTATTAAAGAATTCAAGGTTGTGCTTCATAGAAGCAGATAGGTCATCCTTATTTGTGTGGATCTTTTCAAGACCTGGTAAGATACACCATAGCCAACCTGCAGCCTGCATACGTTCATAGTTGAACGCGGACTGTAGTTGTAGAGAACGCCAAACCATGCGGTTTAGGTCTTTTTTCGTTAGCGGTTGAGCTGGAGTAGTATCTTTATAAACTAGCATTTCATTAGATTCCATCGTCACAACCTCCTCCGTTTCCTGCGTTTTCTTTAATCTTAACTGCCATATTGTAATCGAATAGAGCAATTGCGAATCCTAGGAAGGCAATTAGTACAAGAGTTGCACCAGCTGTTGCTTCTAGGTTTCCAAAGATTGCTGCAAATGCGAATCCTGCGAAGTAGATACCCCACATATCGTCTGCTAACATAATCTTTAGAAGTACTGCGAAACCGACGTAACGCATCATCTTACCAGCTACACCAAGACCAGCCATAGCCCAGCTATAGTTGTCTGAGAATGCTCTTAGAGAGTCTGCAGCTGCTTGTCCACCGAAGTAAGCAATTACCGCAAGAATTGCGAATAATAGACCTAGAATAGACATTGAGATAAGAGTTACATTTGTAATTCCCTTTGGATCTGCTTTTTCTGCTGCTTTATCAGCTTTTGCCATAAGTCCTGACATAACTGTGAATGTTAGAACTACAGCGTATTGACCGAAGACTGCGAAGATAACTGCGATACCTAGCGCTTGGTCAATATCCAATTGTGCCTTCACTGCGAAGATCATTGCTACAATTGAACCTAACACAGCATTTGGTGGCTGTGCCCCACCGACAGGCATGTTACCGATCATCATTAGTTCGTAAGTACCACCTACGACTAGACCAGTTTGTACATCACCAAGGATCGCACCAATAATTGGACAAGCGATGATTGGTCTGTACAAGAGTTCTGTCAGTGAGAATTGGTCAATTGCAAAGATGAATGTAAAGATAGCTAATAATAACACTTGCATTGATTCAATCCTCCTTAATTAAAATGAATCTCTTTACTTGAAAAGCTTGTTTAGGTCTTCAGCATGTTCTTGTGGAACGCGACGGATTTCTAATTCTACACCAAGTTCTTGTAATTTCTTGAATGCAGCTACGTCTGCATCATCGACCGCAACACTTCCTGCAACCTGGCGTTTCCCTTCCGCCATGTGCATGTTACCAATGTTGACTTTCTTGATCGGAACGCCACCTTCAACGAGTTTTAACACGTCCTCAGGTGTTTCACAGATCAAGAAGATGTGCTGTGAAGCTGAAGCCTTATGAATCGTGCTGATCGTCTTTTCAATTGTCCAGTAACGTGTTTGGGCATAGGATGGCGCAGCCATATCCATTAGTCCTTGACGCATGGAGTTCTTCGCAACATCATCGTTTGCAACTAATAGTAAGTTTGCACCGATTGTTCCGCTCCATTGAGTCGCTACTTGACCATGAATCAAACGATTGTCGATTCTACATAATACGATATCAGGCATTTCAACTCTCCTTTCTAACCATATAGGTTTCAAGACTTTCGTCTTACGGTAGCGCTTATCTTGTAAGTACATGGGTAAGCGCTTTCCTCACTTAAAGGATACAACATATAGATAGATTTGCTTTATAATAAACCGTAATTTAGTTGTACTTTTCGGTAAACATTTCTCTCTGTAAATCGATTAGTGTTTATTTTGGGAAGATTATGGTATATTTGACACAGAAAGGTGTATTTTTCGGTAAGGCTTTATGTTCAAAAAAACAACAAGTGCAAATTACTTTAAATATGGAAAAGTAACAGACGTCCACAAGCAAGGTCTCGAAGACTTTGATGTATACCAAAAAACTATCACAAATAAAGAGGTACGTACACTACAATCTTTCGACCACCCTGTTTACATCGAACCACGTGAAGGAATGGCAATGTTGCGCATCGTCGAAAACCCATCGATCGATAATATTGAAAGTTTTGCCATTCATAGAGGCATAAAAATCAATGAAAATAACTACTTTGCCATCGTTCCCATGGACGAATCGACAACCTACAACCTCTATGTTAAAAAACATACCAAATCCAAAACTTACACCCTACCTCAACCATTTGCCTATAAGCAAATTAAACCAAGCATTCACATCCAAGAAATCCTAGCCTACTACTACGTTGTAAAACGTCCAGCCTATTATTTCTATGGCGAAACCCACCCTTATTATGAATTAACCTATGTTGATCAAGGAGAACTACAAACAACCGTAGATGGCAAAACCTTTACGATTCATAAAAACGAATGTTTCTACTATGGGCCAAACCAATTCCATGACCAAAAAGTTACCTCCGAAGCTTCTTGTAGTTATCTAACGATTATCTTTAAAGCTGATGGCATCAACGATGCCTTAACGTTAAATAAAGTCTTTAAATGTTCAAGAGGCATGGTACAAGCCATGGAATCCTTTGTAAAAACCAGTGAAACCAACCACCCATATGGCTTTGATGCAATGATTTCCTACTTACAAACCTTCATAGTCGACTGTATGATTTCAACTTCCAAACAATCAAACCCTTCCCCTACTTCCCCAATCAACCAATACTTTGAAAACAAACTGATGGAAGAAATCATTGAATACATCAACCACCACCTCTATGAACCACTTGCAATTGATACAATCTGTGAAAAGTTCTCAATCTCAAGATCCACCCTCCAAAACCTCTTTAAAAACAACCTGCAAACTGCCCCTAAGAAATACATCAATGAGGCAAAACTCAACCATTCCAAGATCTTAATCCGCAAAGGTGATCGAACCATCTCAGAAATTGCGATTATGCTTGGCTTTAACTCCATTCATTACTTCTCACGCAAATTCACCAATCGCTATGGCTTTACCCCTAGCGAGTATTCAAGACGTATTTACGATGAGTCCGATATCAAAATTCAAAACCAGAAATAAGAAAGGAAGTTTGCGCTTCCTTTTTTCTTTGTCCCTCATTGATAGTACGAAAAAAACTGGCTGTTTGTACAACCAGTTCTTATCATTAAATACCGTCTTCGCTTTCTTCTTCAACGCGTTGTGTGAAGACATACTTCATAACTTGATCCTTACCTGTGTTAAGAATCATATCTGCTAGAGAGTTTCCATCTTCAATGAAGGTACGAGCCATGTTTGCTTCAATAAGCATACCTAGGTTTGTACCAGACAATACTGTAATCTTGTCGCCATTTTCAACTTCCATTGTAAGTTCAACGGATGTCTTAAATGGGGAACCACCAACTAAGTCTGTGAACACTAAGATGCTGTCGCATTCTTTTAGTTCATCGAAAGCTGCTGTAAGATTCTTTTTCAAATCATCTGTAGAGTCGTTTTCTTTAAAGTCAACTGCGACATACTTTTCAGGCATACCAGCAATGAGCTTTACAGAACTTGTTAGACCAGTCGCGAAATTTCCGTGACCTGTTACTACCATTCCAATCATAATTTTCACCTTTATTCTTTCTTACTTTGCGTATGGGTAAAGTGTTACACCCTTAACAACACGGTTAACTTCTCCACTTGGACATGGATTATCTGGTGTTACACCCTTTTCAAGTGACTTATTCAAAGCGATTAATTGTGCAACAACGATGAACAATAGTCCTAGATATACGTTGTCTTTTTCGCTTGTGTTGAAGCTGTAGTAGAAGTCAGCTAAGTTCTTAGCTTCTTCGCATTCAACGTTGCAAACAACCATGATCTTGTTTGCTTTTCTTTGACCAGCCATTTCCTTCACAAGGTCAAGTTCGTATTGACGTTGGTAAGCCTTGTCACTTAGGTAAACAACTGTTAGTGTTTCATCATTTACGATGGACTTTGGACCATGACGGAATCCCATTGGTGTATCGAACATCGTAACGATTTGACCAGCATTTAATTCAAGCATCTTTAAAGCAGATTCTTGTGCAATACCCTTAAGAGTATTTGTTCCTAGGTAAACAATACGAGAGTAATCGAATTCGTTGCACTTAACAGCATCGTCGAAGCGTTCTTCAACAAGTGTAGTAGCACCCTTGATTACTTCATTTACCTTGCTTACTGTAGCGTCAAATTCATCTAATGAGAAGCATAGTAAGCATGCTAGGTACATGTTTGTGAAACTTGAAGTCATTGCGAATGACTTATCGTGTGTTTCTGGTGTTAGGTTAATTGCATAGCACTTGTCACCTTCGTTGTTTGCGCGCTTGCTTAAAGCACCTTCGTTGTTACAAGTGATGAATAAGTGATGAATGTTGTCACTTACTGCTTCTGCAGAAGCTAATGCACCAATGGATTCTGGAGAGTTACCAGAACGACCAAAGCTAACGATCAATGTTGGCTTTGTAGGAGATACAAAGTTTTCAGGAGTTGGTGTTAGGTCTGTTGTTGCATAAGACTTCACTTTGAAATCATACTTTGTATTTAGGTAAGAATATAAAGCGTTACCTACGAATTCAGATGTACCAGCACCTGTAAGAATGATATCGAAATCATCTTGGTCTACAACCTTGCTGATGAAAGCCTTGATTGCGTCCTTTTCAGAACGGATTTGTTCAATCGTCTTGCTCCAAGTGTTTGGTTGTTGATGGATTTCAGTTGCGGTAAAAATTCCCTTTTTTGTTTCCAAGAAATCATTGGAAAGATTAAAAATTGTCATTTTAAAACCCTCTTTCTATACGTTACATGTCTTTACATGTTTCCTAATGATTATAACAACTGCATCGCGTTCTTGAAACAAATTAATAAAAGATATCAAGTGATAACCGAAAAGTACAAAAGAAGACTTTACAATTAAACACTCATAAAAAAAGAATTCTCGAAAAAGACAACGCATAAATCACAAAACATACCTAAATCGTGCTAAATTAATACCATAGAACATTGTTGAAAGGAGATCACATGTTAATACAAAGCAAACGCATTTATGTTGGAGGCGATTTTATCCCTGCCCAAATTGAAATGCACGACAAAAAGATTACAGCGATTTACGCTTATGGAGAAAAGGAAGTAGATCGCGACTACGGAAACAAGCGTATCGTTCCAGGCTTCATTGACATCCATTGCCATGGCGCCTATGGATTTGATACCAACTACGCAGATCCAGAAGGTCTACGTAAATGGAAAGAAAACATCGTTCAAGAAGGTGTGACTGGTTTCTTAGCAACAACCATCACTGAACTAAATCCAGTTCTTACAAAAGCTGTAAAAAACGTAGCAGCTGTAAAAAAAGAAGAAAACTTACCAGGTGCAGAAATCCTTGGCATTCACTTTGAAGGACCATACCTTGATATGAAATTCAAAGGTGCGCAACCACCAGAAGCCATCGTGAAAGGTACTGTTGAAGAATTCAAGCAATACCAAAAGGATGCGGAAGGTCTAATTAAGCTTATAACCTTAGCTCCAGAACACGACGAAGACTTCGCTCTTACTAAGTATTGTGCCGAAACAGGTGTTGTAGTTTCGATGGGTCATACTGGAGCAACCTTTGAACAAGCTTGCTTAGCAGTTGCCAATGGTGCAAAATCCATTACCCATACATTCAATGGGCAATCCCCATTCACCCACCGTGCCAATGGTCTAGTTGGTGCAGCCTTCCGTTTACACGATGTGTATTCGGAAGTGATTTGTGACTGCAACCACTCCACACCAGAAGCTCTTAATATCTTCTTTAAGCTAAAAGGCAAAGACTATGGAATCATGGTATCCGATGGTCTTATGTGCAAAGGCTTCAAAGCCGGAGAACGTTTCATGTTCGGTGGACACGAAATCGAAATCTATCCAGATGGATCTGCTCACCTCATCGAAACAAAGTCACTTGCAGGTTCTACACTAAAAATCAACGAAGGTCTAAAAAACTTAGTAGAACGTGCACAAGTGCCATTCGAAGTTGCATTAAACTCTTGTACAATCAACCCTGCTCGTTTACTTGGACTAGACAATCGTCTTGGTAAGATTGCCTACAACTACGATGCAGACCTTGTTGTATTAAATGATGATTACACTGTCGAAGAAACCTTCTGTAAGGGTCTTGCACAGTTACACAAGTAAGCCTATGACAAACAACAAACAAAACCCATGGGTTCAAAAGACAAACTCTACCGTTGCTGGAAGAAACGTCTATCAAACCGATAGTGGTAAGAATGTGCTTTATAACAAGCGTACAAAAACCGGTTATGTGATTCGTGAGAAGGATGAAAAATCCTTCCGCATCTATCACAACCGCTATGCGATGGCAATTGCGGTATTCATGCTGTTTTACAGCCTATTCCCTAATCTTCTATATACATCCATCATTTCCGTTGGATTTGCCGTTGTATTAGAGATTCGCTACCGTCGCTCCTTCTTACCAAACCTAGTAAAGATCGAAAACTTCAAACCAAGAAAACAAATAACCTTAGTCGAAGGCATTGCGCAAACACATGACAAAAAGAAATGTATTACGCTCACCATTCTTTACTTAGCACTTGGAATTCTAATGGTATTAAATGGCTACCAAAGTCACCATACCAACCTCTTCCTCGTGATTGACTATACAATGCTTGCCTTTACTCTTTATATGGCAATCATTTATATCAAAGCAATATCAAAAATGGACTAAACAAAAAGACTAGTTGCTACGTGCAGCTAGTCTATTTCTTTTAATACACATGTATTTCGTTTCTTTTTTGCAACATACAAGCATTCATCTGCCTTTTCAAACATCAAGGAAGGATCGATTCTTCCATAGACACCACCTATGGAAATTGTCACCTTCAGATCATGTTCTAATACACATACATGTTTTGAAATCGTTTCATTTAAATGCTTCATCGATGCGACAAAGTCATCATAGCTAATCGCATCGTAGGCAATGACAAACTCATCGCCACCAAAGCGTAACGTAATCCCATGACTTCCTACGGTTTCTTCCATACACCTTGCGGTTTGAATTAAAATCTCATCACCTAGCATATGTCCATAGGTATCATTGATATCTTTAAAGCGATCAATATCCACAACCGCTAATCCAACCAAAGGCAATCCCATTAACTGTTCATCAAAGTAGCGACGATTCCGTAACTTCGTTAACGAATCCGAATACATCTTATCGTTGTACTCCGTAATCTTAGTAACAAATTGATTCTTCCCATACGCACACATGAGCGATGGATCTAGAACATGCTTTACAAGCTCTAATACACAGATCACTCCATCTACTTCAATATACTTACTCATCACGAAGAAGATATCGTCCCCGATGAATTCAAACTTGGTCATATCTTTCTTCTTAGCAATCGTACGTGCTGAAATACAATTCGCACAACGGTCTTTCTTGCCCCAAACACAATGACAGAAGCCATCCTGTTCTTTACTACAACCATCTTCTTCTAAGATCAATACCTTACGCTTACTTACATCCACAAGGCGAACAACATCAAATACCAACTGATAACTTTCCACCAATGCGTCAAACTCTTTTTTTGAACAATGAATTTCTTGCCTAACAATTTCCAAAACACTACCTCTTATATAAAAATATTTCTATTTGTATTTTTAATTATATGCTAGGTGTATAGGAATGTATACAAGAAAGCTTGATTTCCTACAAAACAATCCATCCATGTGCTTGCGCAATCGATGTCAACAATACCGCTAACATCAACCAAGGAGCGATATACCGAAGAATGAAACTGAACATCTTTTTCCGTTTAAACACATGTCCATCTTGTTCAATCTCATCAATAATCACTTTTGGCTTTAATACATAACCAACAAAGATACATGTCACAATCGCAACAATTGGCATCAAGATGCTATTACTCAAGAAATCTGTGAAGTCTAATAACTGCATACCAGCAATCGTCACATCTGAGAGTGGTCCATATCCTAAAGAAATCACACCACCCAATGGAACTGCATAGGCTAGTGTTAATAACGTAGCCTTCTTACGACTCACATGGAAGGCATCCATAAAGCAAGACGCAACCGCCTCCATCAACGCAATCGAAGACGTAATTGCCGCAAAGAATACCAACAAGAAGAATCCTGCCCCAATCAAACGACCAGGCCCCATTTGCACAAAGGCTTTAGGAAGTGTGATAAACATCAAGGAAGGTCCAGCCGTTAAAGCCGAATGGTCACCATTTGAAAATGCAAATACACAAGGAATAATCATCAACCCTGACAAGAATGCAACAAGGGTATCAAAGATTTCAATCTGAGTAATCGAATCTTCCAAATGACTATCCTTCTTCAAATACGATCCATAGGTAATCATAATTCCCATCGCAAGTGACAAGGAATAGAACAACTGCCCCATCGCTGCTAAAACCGTCTTTGCTGAGAAATGCTCAAAATGTGGAACTAAGTAATACCGCATACCTTCACTTGCTCCAGGTCTTGTACAAATATAGCCACATACAACCATCATCAATACAAGCAATAACGGCATTAAAATCTTACTAATCTTTTCAATCCCATTTTCTACTCCGGCTAAAATAACAAACGCAATTAACAACACACAAACCAAGAACCAAATAAGTGGCTCATAGGCATTACTGATAAAGGAACCAAAATACCCATCACTTGCAGCACTTGCAAGATCATTGTTCATAAACAACACAAAGTACTTCAATACCCAACCATTAATCACCGTATAATACGGGAATATTAACATCGGAATAATAGCCGTCAAATACCCGTTAAACGCAAAACGCTTATCCAAATCTTTATACGCTACAATACAAGACTTACCCGTCTTACGACCAATCGCTGTTTCTGTTACAAGCAATGTAAACCCAAAGGTCACCGCCAACAACAGATACACAACTAAGAAACTACCCCCACCGTACTTCGCGGCTAGATAGGGAAACCTCCATAGGTTTCCAAGTCCAACAGAAGACCCAGCTGCGACAAACACAAACCCAATCTTGCTGGAGAATTTACTACGTTCTTTCATACCTCATCCTCTTTCATTTGAATATGTTACAAATCTAGCAAATCTTGAAAACTTTTACAAGTTCTATTACACAAATTATTTATTTAACATTCAAAACAAATCAATACACACAAACGAATTACCACGAATATAACCACCATAAACTACAAATTCAATAGTGTACGTCATTGCACATTTTCAATTTCAAAAAAATTATTAGAATTCAAAAAGACAGAACTACTTTAGCCACTCATCAAAGCAGCCACTCCTAATTCTGTCTTTTCGCAATTCAATCATAATCAAAACTCAACATTGCACATTTGCAAGATCAATCACTTCATCAAACAAACTCTTCGTATAGGCATCATAGTTATGGGTCACAAAAACGATTGTTTGTTCAAACTTCATCAATGTATTCAATAACTCCATATTCAAATCCTTATCCAAAGAACTATTCACCTCATCGAATAGAATAATCTTATGATCCGATACAAGCTCTCTTGCAATCGCAATACGTTGTTTCTGACCACCAGAAAGATTATCCCCATTTAATTCAATCACTTGGTCTAAATC
>RCNI01001268.1_pt1 | contig 13932 bp, 9 predicted proteins | sample 2041151 | NCBI WGS metagenome assembly RCNI01 (sample SAMN09708214, study PRJNA481090) | feces metagenome | isolation source: feces | place: Antarctica: Albino Rookery | reverse complement strand
AAAAGAGAAGGACACCAGATCTGGTGTCCTTCTCTTTTGTTTGTCCTCTCCCCGTCAATGTAGATGATGGGGATATTATAACAGTTCCAGAAGATGTGTACAACCTTGCTGCAGATCTCGGTAAGTGATTTCAAAATTACCGGTGTACCAAGGATCGGCAACATCTTGTCCTGTATTGCCAAATTCCATCATTTTGTGAACTTTTCCTTTTAAACCACAGTGCAAATCAGATTCCTGTATGGCAATGCTGCCTACAATTCGTTCCAATAGGCGTAGATTGGACTGGTCCATGACAATGACAAGGTCTGCTTGGGCAAATTCAACAGGGGTGATTCGATGTGCACGATGTTCTGTAAAATGAATCTGATGCTTCCTGAGACACGATTGGGCAGGAGGATAGAGGTCATTTCCCTCTTCTTCATAGGAAACTGCGGCGGAGGAGATCTGAAATTCCTTTTCGCGTCCCTGGTCCTTTACAGCCTGTTTCATAATGAATTCTGCCATTGCAGAACGGCAGATGTTCCCGTGGCAGACGAATATGAGCTTTGTCATGTCTACTTCGCTTCTGCTTTTGCCTGGAATTTTTCCACGTCAATGATGAAGCGCTCGTGTGTGCCTTCTCCGATCAGGCCTCTTTCATCATAGGCGGCCACTTTGAAGACCAGTCTTCTACGGTCAATTTCAACCAGTTCAGTTTCTGCCCACACTTTCATTCCTTCAGGTGTGGCAGCGATGTGACTGACATTGATTTTGGTGCCGACACTGCTTTGTCCGCTCTCGAGGAAAGGTTCTACTGACAGGACAGCCGCCTTTTCCATCAAGGCAATCATCATGGGAGTCGCAAAAACTTTTACTACGCCACTTCCGACATTCATCGCGACATTGGCAGAAGTTACAGTCGTTTCTTGTCTGCCTTTAATTCCTATGTCTACCATTTTAATTTCATTTTATGCAAATATAATGCGGTTTTTCCAAATTTAAAGAAATCTTGAAGCAATCCGGAATGAAATATTTTCAAAATATCTGGTGGGGCATGGAAAATTGGAAACATGACAAAAAGAAACGATATAAAATGAAAGTAGATATGTAGATTTTATATCATTCAGTGTTTTATGAAGAAAATTTTAAAGGTATATTTGCTTGTGTCGGCAAAAAGAATAAAATTGCATTCTGCAAAAACAACAATGCTGAAACTGATTTATATGAGATGGTGCCTGAAATCAATCTGTCAGAAAGGAAGAGAGCCATTTCTGTCTGACCACAATTCTTCATGATGTGCAACTGTTGCCATTTTATGGTCATACGCACAACTGAGGTGATGTATAGTCTTTTTTGACGAAATAGACGAAATATGAATATTGTATTATAATTACCGGGATTCGGAACGCCCTGTCGAACCGGTCTCCTAATCATCAGAAAATTAAAATGAATAGAATATTTTTAGCACTGGCATCCATGATTTCCCTTTTCATGATTGTCGGGACGGAATTGGTTTCTGCACAGGTTATTGCTGAAGAAACAGAGGAAGGTCTGATTTTGAAAAATGAACATCAGACGTTGGTTTTCAGTATGTCCGACCAGTATGAGTTCAAATCCTGGAAGGTTGGGGACAAAGAGATCCTGGGTGCCGGCACAGCTTGCTGGAAAGCAACTATTCTGGGAACACAGGGAGAAAATCTGACCTTGACCCCGGGCAACGGATATTACAAGGGAGCCGTCTGTGAAAACGAGAAAGGCCTTTCCCGCATCCGTTTCGTCTGGGAACTCACATTGGACGGACAGAAACCCTCCAAGGTGGCGATGACGGTCAGTCTGGCAGAAAAGTCGAAACTTCCGGAGTGGAATCTGGAAGCGTTCCTGCCGGCTTCCTGGCTGGTGACGGAAACGGAATTTCCGCGCATCTCCTTCCGGCGCAGCCCTCAGACCAAGGCCGTCCTGTCTCCAGGACATGGCGCCGAATACGAAATTGGAACCAACGGAACCCTGCAATCCATCTATCCGTCGGTGACGGGCTCCATGCAGCTGATGATTCTCCATGATCCGGAAGGGGCGTGGTTCTTTTCCACCCGGGACAAGTCCGGAGCGACCAAATATTTCCAGATCCAGGGACAGGGAGAAAGCGTCCTCTTGTATGACCGGATCATCACCTCCTACGCCTGGACCGATGCCGAAGGCCATTTTGAAGTGCCATGGGCGACCGTCGCCGGCTATGGACAGGGAATGACCTGGCAGCAGGTGGCGCTGGAATGGTACCGCCCCTTTACCTTCGAGACCCGATGGGGTTCGAAAAATGTCCGTGAACGCAATATCGTGAAATGGGTGGAAAATGCCGATGTCTGGTTCCGCCCCATGCAGGTGGAAGAACAGACCTGGTCTGATCTGGAAAAAGCATTGGAATATTATGGAAAAGGGGCCGGAATACATTGGTATTATTGGCACAACTATCCTTTCGATACCCATTATCCGGAGTATTTTCCTGCCAAGCCCGGTTTCCGGGAAATGGTGCAACGGGCCCAACGTCTGGGGGCGCATGTCACGCCGTACATCAACGGCCGTCTGTGGGACCCGGCAACGGAAAGCTACCGGACCCTGAACGGTGCGGCCGCTTCCTGCCGCAAGCCGGACGGAACGCTCTATACTGAAATCTATGGCTCCAAAGTGCTCAATACCGTCACATGTCCCGGTTCTCCTATCTGGCAGGACATCCTGTCCGACCTCAATGAACGTATACTGAACGAACTGGGGACAGACGGAGTCTATCTGGACCAGGTAGGCTGCGCCAAAAGCGAGGCCTGCTATGCAGAAGGACATGAACATGCCAAGGGCGCCGGTTCCTGGTGGCCGGAAGCTTATCGGAAGACGCTGTCCTCCATCCGGAAAGAATTCTATCGGAAAGACCAGGCCATGACGACAGAGGAAAATGCGGAATGCTACATTGATCAGTTTGACATGATGCTGACCGTCAATACACCGCATAGCCGATGGAACAAGATTGTGCCGTTGTTCGCATTGGTCTATTCCGACCGCTGTGTCTATGCCGGCTATACCTATATACCTTGGAATCACAACGACGGGGCCTTTGATTATGTCTGCATGAGGAGCTTGCTTTGGGGGTGCCAGCTGGGATGGGACAATCCGTCTCTGCTGATGAAGCCGGGCAATGAAAAGGCCGCCTCATTTCTGAAGACACTGGTTGATTTCCGAAAAGCCAACCATTCCATCTTTTTCGGAGGAAGATATCTGGCTGAAATCCCGCTGGAAGGAGAGGTTCCGCAACGGGAAATTCCAGGTTATCATGAAATGACGCCTCTGGTACAGGCTGCATTATGGAGAGATTGCAAGGGACGGGAATATTATATTCTCGTCAATATGGATTCGTCAGACCATGATGTGATTTTGCCAGATGGACGTCAAGTGAAGATTTGTAGCCGAACTGTGATCAAAATGAAAAGATTCGTTGAATAAGTCCTCAGAATGTATTAAATTTGAAGTTTCAAATGAATGAAGACCTTGCAAAGCGTATTGATTATTTTAATGACAGTTGTCTTGTCCTGTTTTTCTGACAAGAGTGATGTATGTCAAGGAGAAGAACTGTATCTGGAACAGGGGGCAAAAGCTCTTTCACAAATACAAGAAACCCGATATTTCAATACGAAAGCCGAAGTGAAACGCCAGGACGGCATTGAGGAGGAATTGGGGACGGACAGATTTTGTTTTGATTCCGGCCAGATAGAACAGGATAAAGGAACCTTCAGTAAGGCCGCTCCTCTTGCACAGAGGAGAAAGGTCCGGTCAGGAGGCGAAAGAGTAGTACAGATTGTTTCTTCTCAGGAATGGCCGGCCTGTCTTTCTTTGGAATATCGTCTCAACAAGGCCGAAAAGGGATTCCGGTACGGTCTGTGCTGGTCTCAGGAACATATTCCAACACTTGAAGACAACTATCAGTACGGTCCGGTGGAGAGCCGGGATGGAGTATATTTCCAGACAATCCCCAATATGGGATTGGAATATGGACGGGAAGTCCGTGTGCGGGCATTTGTCAAGACCTGTAGCGGAATCTGTTATAGCGAGGAGAAAAAGATGAATCTGCAGAAAGAGTCCCCAGCCATCCAACTGGAATGGGAACGTATTTCTGTAGCGGTACCTTCCTCTGTCCAAGTGTACAAGACCACCACACCGCTCAACGGCCGTGTGTTCAACGCCTGGTATGCCATAGCGGATGTTTCATCAGATGTCGAGCTGCGAGTTTTGGATCCGCATGCCTGCAAGACGGTCGATGACCAGTTCGCTGCAGCCGGAGACTGTCATGTCCTGGTAAATGGTGGCTTCTTCTACAATGGACATATCGGCATTACGGTCCGCGATTACCAGCTGGAGGGCAGCATCATCAGCAACAGAGGCTCTCTGGACAAGAACGATCCGGAATACAATGTCACCTATTGTCCGACCAAAGGAGTCTTTGGTGTGGACGGAAAGGGAGTGGCAGGAGTCCGTTGGGCGGCAACCGGAGAAGATGATGTCGTCCATTATTTTGACAAGCCGATGCCTGTGGTCGTAGGAGAGGGCCGATACGGAAAAGTATCCGCTGACTATCCATGTCCGGAACAGGTCTGGAATCCGAAAAATGCGATTTCCGCCGGACCAGTGCTGGTCTATGACGGAAATGTCTGCTTTGATTTTTCCACGACTTCCCGAAGTGAGAGAAATTTCATCTGCAATTATGAGATACATGCGTACGATATATTTGGGACCCGAAGCGGAACGCCTGACAGGACGGCCATCGGGTGTACGGCAGATGGGAAAGTGATTCTTTTTGTCTGTGACGGACGTATCCGAGGCAGCAAAGGCGCAACTTTGACAGAGCTTGCGCAAATCATGAAAGGGTTGGGTTGCGTTTATGCGCTCAATCTGGATGGAGGTGGTTCTACCGCTATGGTGGCAGGAGGACAGCATCTCAACAGTCTGGAGGTCAACACCAGCGGCAAGATTGCCAACAGGGCAGTTGTGTCAACGGTCGGCTTCTTCAGAAAAAGGTGACAACAAACAACACACACTAACATATGTCAAGACTTATTGTAAAAAATGGTATAATCGTCAAACCAGATGGTTATATCCCCAATGCAACGGTAGTTTGTGAGAACGGCCGTATTTCTGATGTGGCGTGGGGAGATGCCGCAGAAAAAATTGTCCCTGCCGAAAACGATCAGGTAATTGATTGTGTCGGAAAATTCATCTCAGCCGGTTTCATCGACATGCATGTCCACGGTGGTGGCGGACATGACTTCATGGACGGTTCCGTTGAGGCGATGCTGGGTGCAGTGGAAAGTCATGCACAGCATGGTACAACTGCCATTTATCCGACTACATTGACCAGCTCCATGGAAGATCTTTATGAAACATTCGAGATTTTCAGAGAGGCCAGGAAATTGAATGACAAAGGCGCCCGTATGATGGGACTGCACCTGGAAGGACCGTTCTTCTCTCCAAAAATGGCAGGTGCGCAGGATCCGAGATATCTGTTGGAGCCAAAACCTGAAATCTACAATGATATTCTTAAACGTACTGATGACATCAAACGTTGGAGTGTCGCTCCTGAACTGGAAGGTGCCATTGATTTCGGCCGCTTCTTGAAAGAGAAGGGCATAGTGGCTTCTGTCGCCCATACTGCTGCAGAATACAGCACGGTCATGGAGGCATTTGATGCCGGTTACACCTTGATGACCCATTTCCTGAATGCCATGTCCACGGTCAAGAAAATTCGTGCAATCCGTCATGCCGGAGCGGTAGAGGCTGCCTACATGAGAGACAGCATCGACGTGGAAGTCATCGCAGATGGAATTCATGTTCCGAAAGAGCTGTTGGGTTATGTTTGCAAATTCAAGGGTTATGACCATGTTGCCCTTTGTACCGATGCCATGAGAGCTGCCGGTATGCCAGATGGTGAATATCTGCTCGGTTCCCTCAAGGACGGCCAGCCAGTTGTCAAGGAGGATGGTGTAGCCAAATTGCATGACCGCAGCGCTCTTGCCGGCAGTGTCTGCACGACAGACCGTCTTGTCCGTACCATGAACAAGATTGTCGGAGTGGATCTGTATCAGGCTGTCAAGATGATGACCTGCAATCCTGCCCGCATGATGGGAGTTGAAAAGGAGATGGGTACTGTTGAAGTCGGCAAGTATGCCGATATGGTCATCTTTGATTATGACATCAACATTGAACATACTATCATTGGTGGTAAAGTGGTCAAATAAAGACTTTTTACAAAGTTGATCAGAAAAGGCTTCCCCATCAGGAAGCCTTTTCTGTTGGTGTACACAGGGAATTCCGATATATAATTTGACAATCAATTTGTTTCATATCGAAAATATTTTTGAATTTATGTTTTCGATATGAAATTTTTGTGCTAATTTCGTCATCTGAATTTCACTCCACTGAAAACCAATAAATTATTTAAGATAAAAATGTCCAATTTCTTGAAAATTCCTGCATTCAAACCTGAACAGACAGGCCCTGCGGCAGATGCCAAATACAAGCGCCTGCGTTGGCAGGTCTTCCTCGGCATATTCATCGGCTATGCTGGTTTCTACATTGTCCGTAAAAATTTCAGCATGGCCATTCCGATGCTCGCCCCTTTCGGATTTGAAAAAGGTGAACTGGGTATTGTCCTGTCCATGAATGCGATTGCCTATGGATTCTCCAAATTCATCATGGCAAGTGTCTCAGATAGAAGCAACGCCAGAGCGTTTCTTCCACTGGGCCTGACTCTGGCAGCCATCTCCATGGCGTTCATGATTGTGCCGATACAGTGGATTGGAGCCGAACACAAGACAGCCGCCATCGTGGTGATGGCCATTTTGAACTTCCTCGTCGGATGGTTCAACGGAATGGGCTGGCCTCCTTGCGGACGAGTGATGACACACTGGTTCTCCATCAAGGAGAGAGGCACCTGGATGTCTGTATGGAACTGTGCCCATAATGTAGGTGGCGCTTTGGTCGGCCCTATGGCCGCTTATGGTGCCATCTGGTTCGGATCCTGGTTCTACGGACAGGCTCAGGACTATTATTTCCTGGTCGGAACTTACCTCTTCCCGGCAGCCGTCGCCTTGCTGGTCGCTTTGATCGCCTATCTGCTGATCCGTGACACTCCGCAATCCTGCGGACTTCCATCCATCGAGAAATGGAAAGGGGAAGCCGCTTCCGGTTACAGCGAAGCGCAGGAAGAGACTTTGTCCACCAAACAGATTTTCAAGGTGGTCCTTTCCAACAAATTCTTGTGGTACATCGCGCTGGCCAATGCCTTTGTCTACATGGTACGCTACGGTTGCCTCGACTGGGCACCGACCATCCTGACCGAACGTGGCATTGACATCAAGGATGCCGGATGGGCTTATTTCGCTTATGAGTTCGCAGCCATTCCAGGTACCCTCATTTGCGGCTGGCTTTCAGACCATGTCTTCCACGGTCGCCGTGCCCTGCCTACCATGCTGTTCATGGCACTGGTTGCCGTTGCAGTGGTCATCTATTGGCAGAACCTGGACAACCTGACCGTCGTCATCGGCTGTCTGATCGCCATCGGCTTCTTCATCTATGGCCCAGTGATGCTGATTGGCGTCCAGGCACTGGATATGGCGCCGAAGAATGCGGCAGGAACTGCTGCAGGTCTGACCGGCTTCTTGGGCTACGTCCTCGGAACCGCCATCCTGGCCAACACCGTCATCGGGTATGTTGCTGAACATTCCGGTTGGGATTCCACCTTCATCCTTCTTCTCGGAGCATGTGTCCTGGCCATTTTCTTCATGGGCCTGACCTACCGGAAAGAACTCTATCTTGTAAAGAATGAAAAATAGCTTATTTCTTTTGATAACCGCACTGTGCGCACTGGTTGGCTGCAAGCCTTCCGGTGCGCCGGTGTCTTATTGGGAGCAGGGCATACCGACCTATGAGCTGGTGCAGGTCATTCCGGTCGCCGGACGTCAGGGAATTGCCATTGACTCCAACTATTATTATGTATCAGACACCAAAGTCCTCTACAAATACGACAAGACCGGCAAACTGGTGATGAAAAATGACCAGCCGTTCCAGCATCCGGAAATCGCCAACCATTTCGGAGACATTGACATCAGGAACGGAGAAATCTATTGTGGAATCGAGAAGTTCCAATATGGACGAGGCTACAATATCGCCGTTTCCATCTACGATGCCGAAACTTTGACCTGGAAACGGGACCTGCCATGGAGCCCGGAATCCGGCCAGGTGGAAGTCTCCGGTCTCGCCGTTGACCGTGAAAACGGCCTGGTCTGGATGTCCGACTGGGTAGACAGCCGCTACGTCTATGCGTATGACCTCGAAACGGGAAAGTATCATTCCAAAATGCAATGCCGTCCGACCCCATATTGGTGCCAGGGCATTTTTGTCAAGGAAGGCAAGATGCTCTTCGCCGCCGATGACGGGGAAGCCCTCTACGGAATTCCGGACAACCTGTATATTGCCGATGTGTCCGATGTCCCGTTCACCGGTCTGGTGCAAGGAAGGGAAGTGGTACGGGAAAGTCCGTTCAGTGTCCAGTTGGACGAGTCCGGAAAGCCCGTCTGTCGTACCGGTCTGATTGCCGGAGGCGCCAAAGGCGGCCAGTTGGCCCACTTTCGTGAAATGTCTGACTTCCGTCGTTGCGGTGAGATAGAAGGACTGGCGATCGATCCTGTCAACAGCAATCTGGTGGTTCTGAACAACCGTGGCACACGCATTGTCCTCGGCATGTCCGAAGGACCGCTGGTGGACGAAGGTTACACAGAAGAAATCCACGAACTGTACATCTACGAACGTCGTTAGATTTTTGGGAGTTTTGATGCAAAACCCTGTGGCTTTTCTGCCGCATAGGATGAAATGTCTTTCAAGGGCAAAAAGTTTTTTTCTTGTAGAGGAATGAAGGCAGTTTTCAGAAAATAGATGTTAAATTAGTACAATGAATTTAAATAAGGTAAAATATGAAATCTGAAATGAGAAGATGGTTCCTGCTGCTATGTGCAGTTTTGGGCCTGGTCGCTTGCTCCGGTCAATTCGACGACTCTGAAATCCAGCAGCAATTGCAGGATCATGAGAACCGTATTGCCCAGCTGGAAAAGGCGTGCAAGGAGATGAATACGAATCTGACAGCCCTGCAGGCTTTCGTAGATGCCTTGCAGAAAGAAGATGTCGTAACCGGCATTGTCCCGATCAAACAAGAAGAGGAAATCGTGGGATATACGGTCACTTTCTTGAAAGGCGAACCCGTTACCATTCATCTGGGAACCGCCCATACTCCTCAGATTTCCGTCAAGAAAGATACAGACGGCACCTATTACTGGTACCTGGACGGCAATTGGCTGCTGGACGAAGAAGGCCATAAGGTCAAGGCCCAAGGGGGCGAAGACGGCCTGACTCCGGAACTCAAAATCGAAGGAGGATTCTGGTATGTCCGCTATGGTGCCGGAGAATGGACCAAGTTGGGCGCCGCCACCGCCGAAGGCAATGCCGGAGACTCCCTCTTCAAGGAAGTGCAGATCGGTACAGATGAAGTGACCTTTGTCCTGGCCGATGGCGAAACCCTTGTGCTGCCGTTGAAGAATGTCCGGCTGGTCATTCATTTCGCCGATCAGACGGTCGGTATCCTGCCAGGTCAGACCCTCAAGGTGGACTATACGATTGAAGGGGCAGCTGAAGGCACTCTTGTCAAGGCATTGGCACAGAATGGCTGGAAAGTGAAGGTCCATCCTACCTCCTTCGATGCCGGTGAACTGGTTGTGACCGCTCCGGACCCGATGGAAAATGATGAAATTCTGGTCTTTGTGTCAGATGGTCGTTCCTGCACCATCATGACGGCCGTGGATTTTGTGAAAGGAACGGTCCGTTCAGCCGTAGAAAAGATGGAACTGACTGCCGCCGCCGGAACATTCTCGCTGACCGTGGAATCCAATCTGGAATATGTCGTGGAAGTGCCCGAGGCCGATCAGATCTGGTTGCAGCCCCTCATGACCAAGTCCATGAAAGAGGAAGTGTTGAACTTCTCCTATCAGGAAAACAAAGGAGCCGCCCGCTCCAGCCAGATCGTTCTGAAAAACGTGAAGGGAGAAGTGATGCTGACCGTTCCGGTTGCCCAGAAAGCGGCATCGGAGACTCCTGTACCTCCTGTCGGAGAAAAGAAATGGACCAGAGTGATTCGGGAATCTGACCTCATGGCAGGTGACGTCATCCGTCTGGCCTGCTCTCCCAAAGGAAAAGTATGCAGCGCCCAACTCGAAAGAGGACATTTCGTTTCTGCGGATGCGGTCTTCTCTGGCGATCAGATGGAAGACGGCGAAGCATTGGACCTGACGCTTGAAGGTACTCCGGGAGCTTGGGTGTTGGCTACAGCCCAAGGCAAACTGGTGGCAAATGGTGTCAAAGATGTAGTTTATGGAGAAAATCCCACTTTGTGGAAAATCCAGTTCGAGGAGGACGGAGCAGCCGACCTCCGCTGCAACTATGGCTGCATGATGTACAACTCCAGTGCACCTCGCTTCACGGTCTACAACACGGGAGCCAGCAACCAGATGCACAAGGTGGAGATCTACAAGAAAATAGAGGATGCCGTGATTGGAAATGGACAGCATCCGGAAATCCAATTTGGCAAGACCACCGTGGCAGAGGTTGCCAAAGACGGAGCCCGGTTCAGCCAGCAGTACAATCAGGCGAGCACCGTTCCAGAGAAAGTCGGTTTCCACTTCACAACCGATCCGGATGGATTCAACAAGAATGTGTTTGACTATGTGGAAGCACCGAAGGTGCAGAACCAGGCAGGTGAATTCAGCCAGTTTGTAAGCAGCCTCAAACCCAACACCACTTATTATGTCCGCGCTTATGCCAAGGTATACGGAACAGGTGACTTCTCCGCAGAGAACAAGACCCTCCTTTCTTCAGTGGTCAGCTTCAAGACCCTGTCCGACGGCTCACAGCCAGTGGACCCTCAAGTGCCACAGGAAGGGAAAAATATCCATGGTCATCTGACCAATTATGAAATCCCTTATGCAGAAGTGAACATTCCGGCAGGACACCAATACAGCAGCACCGTCTCTGAACGCGGTGGCGGCAGCAACGCCTATATCTATGAAACGCAGGCGGAAGGACAGAGAATTGTCACTCATACCTTCCAGAAAGGCAATGATGTTTGCCGAAATTATACTTTTCTATATGACTATGAGAAGAAGTTGCCGCTTTGGTTGGCCTATCACATGAACAGAGGATATTGCGGCAGCGGTGGAAATCGCACTAATGCCTGGGGCTATGACCCTGCAGTTCCACAGCAGCATCAGCCTAATCTGAGCAGCAGCTATGGCTCCGGCTACAACAGAGGACATATGCTTGCTTCCCATGCCCGTTCCGCCATCACAGAAGCCAACCGCCAGGCCTTCTACTATACCAACATGACTCCGCAGGACGAACGGAACCTCAATACCGGCGGTTGCAGCTGGAATGAACTGGAAGACCATGAAATGTCCATCCTGCCATCAGGAAGAGACACTTTGTATGTCGTGACCGGCTGTACCTTTGATACTCCTGTCAAATACATCACCAGCAAGAAAGGAGACCGGTGTGCCGTTCCGAAAGAATGCTACAAATGCTTCATGATGTGCTCCTTCGACACCAACGGCAAAATGATTTCCGCCAAAGGAATCGGCTATCTGATGCCGAACAACAAGGACGGCCGGAATCCTTATTCCCAGTTCGCCCGGACCATTGATGAAATAGAGGCCATCACCGGATTCAACTTCTTCGCCAACGTTCCGGACGACCTCCAGAACGCCGCAGAATCAAAGAAGACTGTCTTATAGACAGCCTTCTTTTTTTATGTCACCCCGTCCGTATCCACCTGTCCGGTATCGGACACCTGTCCAATACCGGACAGAAATGATATTTTGTAAATAACTGACAATCAATTAGAAATATTGTCGGCACAGCCCTTGATATCCGGGAAATGCCGATGTCGCATGCAGTAAAGGCATCGGAGTTCAAATATCGGACTATGGACAGGGAAATTTCAAAAGAAGAGAAACTGAAAAAGAAGAGAAAAGTATGGATTCAGACGGCTGTCTGGATAGCGATATCCGTGGCGGTGGTCAGCGGGCTGGTTTCGCTGCTCGGTGCCAGTGTGGACAGAAGGCAGCTGATTTTCGCCAGCATCGACCGAGGGGAAATCGAATTGTCAGTCAGTGCATCGGGAACAGTCGTTCCTGCTTTCGAGGAAATCATCAATTCCCCGATCAATACCCGTATCCTGCAGGTATACAGGAGAAGCGGTGACAGTGTGGACGTGGGAACACCTCTTCTGCAGCTCGATCTGCAGACCACTGAGACTGCCTACCGGAAACTTCTCGACGAGAAGAAAATGAAAGAATACCAGCTTGAGCAGCTGCGCGTCAACAACAGCACCTATCTCAGCGACCTGGAAATCAAGGTCAAGATCAGCCGGATGGCTTTGAACCGCATGGAAGCGGAACTGCGCAACGAGCGTTATCTCGACAGCCTTGGCAGCGGAACCACTGATCTGGTCCGGCAGGCAGAACTGGCTTGCAATACCGGAAAACTGGAGCTGGAACAACTGGAACAGATGTACAGAAACGGACAGCAGGTAAAGGAGGCAGACCTGAAAGTGAAGGAACTGGAATATGAGATCTTCAAGAAAGAGCTTGACGAAATGAAACGGACGCTGGACGATGCCCAGATCCGTTCGCCCCGTAAAGCCACGCTGACCTTCATCAACAGCCAGATCGGAGCACAGGTGTCGCAGGGAGAACAGGTGGCGGTCATTTCCGACCTGAGCCATTTCAAGGTGGAAGGAGAGATTGCGGACGTCTATGGAGACAGGATCGCAGCTGGAAACAGGGCAGTTGTCAAGATTGGAAGAGAAGAACTCGCCGGGACGGTTGTCCGTGTAACTCCTCTGAGCAAGAATGGGGTCATCGCATTCACCGTGCAGTTGGAGGAGGACAGTCATCCCCGTCTGCGTTCGGGACTGGAGACCGATGTCCATGTGATGAATGCCGTCAAAGATGACGTGCTACGCCTGAAGAACGGCTCCTATTATTCAGGTCCCGGAGACTATCATCTGTTTGTCATGACCGATGAAGATCATCTGGAAAGACGTACGGTCCGGTTGGGAGACAGCAGCTTTGAATATGTGGAAGTTGTCAACGGACTGGAAATCGGAGACCGTGTCGTGATCAGCGGCATGAAGGAATATCAGAACAAGAAAAGAATCAGGATAAAATAATTTTAAATATATACGATCATGATAAAACTAACAGGTATCAACAAGATATATCGTACAGACGAAATTGAGACACAGGCGTTGGAAAACATCAATCTGGAAGTGAAGAAAGGAGAATTCCTGAGCATCATGGGGCCTTCCGGCTGTGGAAAATCCACACTTCTCAACATCATGGGACTGCTGGATGCACCGACAAGCGGAAGCATCGAGATCAACGGGACGAAGCTGGACGGCTTGAAGGACCGTGAACTGGCGGAGTTCCGCAACCGGAATCTGGGCTTTGTTTTCCAATCTTTCCATCTGATCAATTCCCTGAACGTCCTGGACAATGTGGAACTTCCGCTGCTTTACAGGAATGTCGGAGCGAAGGAACGCCGTGAGCGTGCCCAGGCCGTATTGGAGAAGGTTGGACTGTCCCATCGCATGCGGCACTTCCCGACCCAGCTTTCCGGAGGACAATGCCAGCGAGTTGCCATCGCACGCGCGATCATCGGCGATCCGGAGATTATCCTGACGGATGAACCGACCGGCAATCTGGATTCGAAGATGGGTGCTGAGGTCATGGAGATCCTGCACCGCCTGAACAAAGAAGAAGGTAGAACCATCGTGATGGTGACCCACAACGAGCAGCAGGCAAAGCAGACACAGCG
>RCNI01001267.1_pt1 | contig 13932 bp, 16 predicted proteins | sample 2041151 | NCBI WGS metagenome assembly RCNI01 (sample SAMN09708214, study PRJNA481090) | feces metagenome | isolation source: feces | place: Antarctica: Albino Rookery | reverse complement strand
CAATGACACCAATGACACACCGTGAGGCTGGTATCGTAGGCACTGCATTCGACAATGACAATGTAACTTGCGAGCTTATTTGCGACGGCGAGCACGTATGCAAAACCGTTGTACGCAACACATTCAAAATACTTGGCGAGGACAGAGTTTGTACAATTTCTGACTCAATGCGTGGTGCTGGTCTTGGTATTGGCGAATACGAGCTTGGCGGTCAAATCGCTTATGTAAAAGAGGGATACAAGGTTGCTAAACTTGAGGACGGCACAATCGCTGCTTCAATATCAAATGTTTTCGGCGAATTTAAGAATTTGCTCAACTTCGGCATTGATTTCAAGACAGCATTAAAGGCTTGCTCAATCAACCCAGCTAAAGCAATTAGCGAGGATGACAAAATTGGCTCAATAGCTGTTGGCAAATGCGCTGACTTGTTAATATGCGACGAGGAATTGAATTTGAAAGAGGTTTATATTGATGGCAAACTCGCTTAATATAGTTTTAATAGAGCCAGAAATACCACAGAACACAGGTAATATCGCTAGAACCTGTGCTGCTACTGGTGCAAGGCTACATTTAGTTGGTCCAATGGGCTTCAACATTACTGACAAACAAGTAAAGAGAGCTGGACTTGACTATTGGGATAAGCTCGACATTACTTACTACAACTCAACTGAGGACTTTTTTGAAAACAACAAGGGTGGTAAATTCTACTATTTCACAACTAAAGCAGAGCAATCACACTCAGATGTTGAATACGAAAACAACTGCTATTTAGTATTCGGCAAAGAAACAAAGGGTCTACCAGAAGAATTGCTAAAGGCTAATCACGATAGTTGCGTAAGATTGCCTATGAGGGGCATTATTAGAAGTCTTAACCTATCAAACGCCGTTGCAGTCGGCACTTATGAGGTATTAAGACAATGGGGCTATCCAGAATTAAGCCAAAAAGGTCAACTACATAACTTAAAATGGTAAACAAAAAACCGAGGAGCATAGCTTCCTCGGTTTTATTATTTATGTTGTACTTTATATATACTGTTTTTTATTGTCTGTGATTTTTTCTAATTCGTTATCTGCAATATTCTTTTACATATTATTTATGTTTTTATGCTTATCTACATTTATTGTTTCTACACGATTATTTTTTGCTTCTTGTATCAAACATTACTTATTATACTTAATAGCCAATAAAAAAATTTATATATTTGAGTAACGAAAGCATATCAGCTTTGTATTATTTTTTATACGATATGAAAGAAATTAAAAGCTACATAGAATTGGCAAATGCTAAAAGCACAAGTATTACACGATACATCAATAGTTTATAACGTCAAGAGTACATAGAATAGCCAAATTGCAAATTATAAAAAAACGAAATTGCACATAACAAAAACACACCACTACAAAAAAGCAAAAGCACAAAAAAACAAGCCCTACATAAGTAGGGCTTTAGTTATACAAACTTATAATCAGTCTGATGTGTAAGGGAGAATCGCAATGTGACGAGCTCTCTTAATAGCTGTTGTAAGTTCTCTTTGGTGCTTAGCACAAGTGCCAGTTACACGACGAGGGAGAATCTTTGATCTCTCTGATACGAACTTCTTAAGCTTTGTTACATCTTTATAATCAATTGTTTCAGTCTTGTCTACGCAAAATTGACAAACTTTTCTGCGTGGCTTTCTAGGACCTTTATTAAATGCCATGATTTTTTCCTCCTTTGTGAGATTCTATTTCAATTAAAATGGTAATTCATCATCGTCATCAACAAGATCATTAAAATCTGTGTTGTTAGCACTAGCATAGCTTGGTGCAGGTTGAGAATAATCTTGGCTTACACCTGTGCCACCCTCTGCTTTTGAACCACAGAATGATACATTGTTAGCGATAACTTGTACTTGTTTTCTCTTGTTGCCGTCTTTATCAGTATAATTATCTGTTTGGATTGAACCCTCGACAGCAATCATAGAGCCTTTGTGAAAATAACGAGAAATGAATTCAGCAGTTTGACGCCAAGCTGTGACATCAATGAAGTCTGCTTTTCTCTCTTCGCCTGACTTTTGATAGTTTCTATCGCAAGCAATTTGGAATCTAAGAACAGAAACGCCTGATGGTGTTGTTCTTAATTCTGGCTCATAGGTTAATCTACCCATTAAAACAACTGAGTTTATCATAATTAACCCCCTTATTCACCTTTAGCTACGATAAGTGAACGAAGAACGCCGTCTGTAATGTTGATTACACGGTCAAGTTCTGCAGGGAATGATTCTTCACAAGTGAAGTTAACAAGAACATAGTAACCCTCTGTTTCGTAGTTGATTGGGTAAGCAAGCTTTCTTTTGCCCCATTCATCAACTTCACCGAGAGTGCCATTCTTTGAAATAAGGTCAGTAAATTTAGTCTTAAGAGCTTCTACTGCCTCTTCACCCTTAGAGAGTGAGAAAACCATAACGATTTCGTAATTCTTTAATGCCATTCTTCAGCACCTCCTTCTGGACTATTGGCCCAATATCCTTGGGCAAGGAATTTTACTTTATTTAAAAGCTTTTAGATTATACCAAAAAAGCTACCTAAAGTCAATACTTTTATTTTTAATTAGATTGCATAATTATAGGCCAAATTTAACCTAATCATACATATTTTAGCACATCAATAATGCTATCAATAACTGGCACACCTTGGTCTAGCCTTTTGCCCTCGAACCAGCCCCAATTCATACGAATAGCGCTCATTCCAGCGTTCAAAGCACCCTCAATATCATTAACTGGGTGGTCGCCAACATACAAGCATTCGCTAGTTTGCAAGCCTAATTTATCAGCAGCGTAATTGAAAATACGCACATCAGGTTTGCCATAACCGACATCGCCACCAACAACTGCTACATCAAAATACTGACGCAAATTGCTGACATCTAGCTTATGATTTTGCAAATATGAAGGACCGTTTGTGATTACGCCAACCAAGTAGCCTTTATTTTTTAGTTCTTTCAAAACCTTTGGAGAATCAGGAAAGATAGTATCAAAGTCGCCCAATCTTCTATCATAATGGTCTGACAAAATTTCTGGCTTTGGTGCGTTTTGCCAACCCCACTTTTCAATGAGCAAGCTATACCACTCGTCACGAACAACATAGCCACCGTTGCCAGTTTCGACCATATCGTTTATGCAGACTTGCTTTTGTTCTTGAGTTAGTTCAGGTCTAAACTCATCTAAAAAGCAAGACGCATATTTATTGAACGCTTCTGTTCTATCCTGCAAGGTTTCGTCAAAATCAAACAATACTGCTTTTATCATAGTTCAACTGTTCTTTCAATTCTTCAACAGACGAGAAAACCTTTTCTTGTCTTAGATATTTTACAAGCTCAATTTGTATAGTTTTGCCATACAAATCTCCACTAAAATCAAATATATGTGTTTCAGCCAATGTTTCATTAACACGCCAAGTTGGACGAATACCAATATTAGTAAAAGACTTATAAGTTTTACCGTCAACGATAGTATTACTCTCATAGACACCAAAGCGTGGCACTATAAGACCCTCTGGCAAATGCTGATTTATTGTTGGGAAGCCAATAGTTCTACCCCTTTGGTCGCCCTTAATTACTGGCGACTCAAAAGTGAAATTATAGCCGAGCATTGCATTGGCCTTAGTGATATTACCCTCACTAACAGCCTTACGGATACGAGTTGAGCTAATAGGCTCGTCCTCGAAGTCCAAATGCTCCAAAATTCTAACCCATATATTTCTATCCTCAAGTAGCACACGAAGTTTAATCGCAGACCACTGAGCGTTTTTACCGAATCTAAAATTAAAGCCACATAAAATCATACCAGCATTAAACTTGCCGATAATAACTTTTTCTATAAATTCTGGGCCAGTTAGATTCTTTATTTTATCAAAATCTGCAAAGATAACATTTTTGTATCTTCTTTCAAAAATGCTCTTTTGAAGTAGTGAAAATTTATTATTAACACAATATATTATCGGATTTTCAGCACCAGTTACAACTGTTTTATGTGCACGGTGCATTCCGTCAAAATCGCCAATAGCCAAAGCTATACGATTATTTTGTGAATTATTTTCCATATCAATCTCTTTTTGTAAGTAGCCTTGCGACCTTGAGTTGAGCATTATCAGCTTGTCCCAAGCCTAAGAACTCATTATCGCCATAAATTCTATATAGCTCGCCATCACAAAGTTCTGCTTTTATCCTATCAATATCTAGCGCACCGCCATTACTGAATCGCTTAGCTTGTGCGGTAGTAACATCTACTCTACTATAACAATCAAGTATTTTTTCAACATCCATTATGTATTCATCAAAACTAGCATCATTATCTCTAATGCTTTGCAACTGCTCCAATGTAACACAATCGTCAAGGCTAAAGCCCATAGCATTTGTTCTTTGTAACTCAGTCATAACTGCGCCACAACCCAAAAGCCTACCGATGTCATCAATTAGCGAGCGAATATATGTGCCTTTTGAACAGTACACGTCAATTACATATCTATTATCTTCGCTTGAGGCTTCAACAAGCTCTAGCTTCTTAATTTCAACCTCACAAGCCTCTCGCTCAACCTCTATGCCCTTTCGTGCAAGGTCATAAAGACGCACACCGTCAACAGACTTAGCGCTGTACATTGGTGGCGTTTGCATAATTTTGCCTTTGAAATTTTCTAAAGCGTTTTTAACATCTTGAGTAGTAGCATTAACCTCTTTTTGCGACAAAACATTACCCGTTATGTCGAGTGTATCGGTAGTAACGCCTAAGCTAAAGGTGGCACGATAGCCCTTATCACTATCTGGTAGAAAATTCAAAAAGCGAGTAGCACCGCCCAACATAATTGGCAAAACGCCAGTTGCCATTGGGTCTAATGTGCCTGTATGCCCCGCTTTTTTCTCTCTCATAATGCCACGAATTTTTGCCACTACGCCAAAGGAAGTTATATCCTTTGGTTTATTAACACAAATTATTCCTGTCATTTTAAAAATTCTTTACATTTTTCTAGTAATCTTGTTTTAGCTTCTTCAACGCCACAGCTCATTTTACAAGCGGCTGCTTGTGGATGTCCGCCACCGCCAAAGCAAGCTGCAAGCTCTGCTGAATTGACTGTTTCAAATGAACGGATTGAAACCTTGCAAGTACCATTCTCGTTCTCACGAATTGTAAGACCGATTTGAACACCCTCAGTTTGACGAGTTAATGGCGCAATAGCCTCAGTTTCAGTTTCGTTAGAACCGCTCTTTTTATACATTTCTTGTGTTACAGTAATTATGCAGACCTTTTCATCATAGAAGAACTGCATACCCTCTATACACAAGCGCTCGAGTGCTGCATAAGTTTTAGTCTTTGTTTCAAACATAAGACGATTTATACCGCCGTTGTCAGCACCGAGATCAACAAGCTCAGCTGCTGCACGGAAAGTATTGCTAGTAACACTTGAATATCTAAAGCAACCTGTATCAGTTGTGATACCAGTATAAAGGCAATCAGCAATCTTTCTATCAATCTTAACTTTCAATGCCTTGATAACTTTCAATACAGTTTCGCAAGCTGCCGCTGCGTCAGCTACTAACAATAAATTTTTAGCATAATTGGTATTTGTGCCGTGGTGGTCAATGCACATATCAATTTTACCAGCGTATTTTTCTTCCAAGCCACCGAGGAGTGTTTCAGTAGCGACATCAACTGACACTACATACTCTTCCTCAAACTCTGGCATATCAATATCATTATAAAGATAGCCATATTTTCTTGGAATTTCATCAGCACAAATAGCTTTAGCTTTCTTGCCCATTTTGAGCAAAGCACGGCAAAGCGCAAATCCACAACCTAATGTATCTCCGTCTGGATGAGCGTGCATTAAAATTAGAATATTGTCTTTCTTTTTAAGTATCTGTGCGCATTTTTCAACATTTATTTTCATAATGTTTACACATCCTTGAGCTTTTCAAAAAGCTCCATACCCTTCTCGATAGAATCATCAGCGACAAATTTAAGCTCAGGTGTTTTGCGAAGGTGCAAATTTGAGCCTAATCTGCTGCGAATAAAGCCTGATGCGGCTGTAAGTCCTTTAACAGACTGTTTAGCCACATCAATGCCTTCAAGTGCACTAACATAAACTTTTGCATAGCTTAAATCGCTGCTAACATCTACCTTTACAACTGTAAGCATACCAGTTACACGGGAATCTTTAACTTCACGCATAATGGCAATAATTTCTCTTTTAATATCTTCCGATATTCTATCTACACGATAACCAGCCATATTAGTCCCTATATTCCTCAATTATATATGCTTCTAAGATGTCGCCTTGGCGAACATCATCCCAATCTTTAAGTGAGATACCACATTCGTAACCAGATGAAACTTCTTTAACTTCATCCTTAAATCTCTTGAGGTTAGCAAGCTCTGTATCAACGATTAACTTGCCATCTCTCATCAAGCGAACCTTACCGCTACGGCGAATTGTACCTGATGTAACGATTGAACCAGCAACAGTACCAGCTGATGAAATTTTGTAAACCTCACGAACTTCAGCAGTACCAGTATCAACGTTACGATACTTAGGTGCTCTCATACCACGCATTGCGTTTTCAATATCAGCAATAGCATCATAAATAATGTTATAATTCTTAATTTGAATACCTTCACGGTCAGCATTATCTTGTGCTGCTGGCTCAACAGTTGTATTGAAACCAACGATAATAGCATTAGAAGCACTAGCAAGCATTACATCACTTTCATTAACAGAACCAACTGCGCCGTGAATAATCTTAACTCTAACCTCATCATTTTCAATCTTGAGGAGTGATTGCTTAACTGCTTCAACTGAACCTTGTACATCAGCTTTAACGATAATGTTAAGGTCTTTAAGCTCGCCCTCTTGTAATGTATCAAACAATGTATCGAGAGTAACCTTTTGGAATGCCTTAAATTCTTCTTCCTTAGCTTCAGCCTTTCTTTGTTCAACAAGTTGCTTAGCAAGGTGTTCATCAGAAACAGCATTGAACAAGTCGCCACTCATAGGAGCTTGGTCAAGACCCATAATCTCAACTGGAACAGATGGGCCAGCCTCGTTCAACTTCTTGCCACGGTAGTTTGTCATTGCTCTAACCTTACCAACTGCTGTACCAGCAATGATAACATCGCCAGCGTGGAGAGTACCATTTTGTACGAGCAATGTAGCGATAGGGCCACGGCTCTTATCGAGCTTAGCTTCGATAACAACGCCCTTAGCGCTTCTTTCTGGGTTAGCCTTTAACTCAAGCATTTCAGCAACGAGATTGATTGTTTCAAGCAACTTATCAATACCCATTTTTGTCTTAGCTGAAACTGGAACACAGATAACATCGCCGCCCCATTCTTCTGGAACGAGGTCATGCTCAGTAAGTTGTGTCATAATTCTATCTGGATTTGCTGTTTCCTTATCCATTTTGTTAATAGCAACGATAATTTCAACGCCAGCAGCTTTTGCGTGGTTAATAGCCTCAACAGTTTGTGGCATAATACCGTCATCAGCAGCAACTACGAGAACTGCAATATCTGTTGCCATAGCACCTCTAGCACGCATAGCTGTGAATGCTGCGTGTCCTGGTGTATCAAGGAATGTAATCTTTTGACCGTCTGCTTCAACTTGGTAAGCACCGATAGCTTGTGTAATACCACCAGCCTCAGTTGATGTTACCTCTGTATCACGGATAGCGTCAAGAATTGAAGTTTTACCGTGGTCAACGTGACCCATTACGCAAACAACTGGTGGACGAGGAATTGCGTTTTCATCATCCTCAACCTCTTCTTCAATGATTTGCTCTTCGATTGATACAACAACTTCTTTTTCAACCTTAGCACCAAGTTCTGTTGCTACGATTTCAGCAGTATCGAAGTCGATAACTTCATTAACTGTAACCATCATACCGAGTTTCATAAGAGCCTTGATAACTTCTGTTGCAGTCATACGAAGACGTGAAGCAAGCTCGCCAACTGAAATTTCTTCTGGAATTTCGATTGTGATTTGTTGTTTCTTTCTTTGTTCTGCGATACGAGCAAGACGTTGTGCTTCTGTTTCTTTCTTAGAATGAGCGTGCATACCTTGTGGCTTTTTCTTGCGGTATTGCTTTGATTTTTGATTGAGCTTTTGCTTCTTTTGATAATCGCCCATATTATTTGCTGGTGCGATATCCTCATATTTTTGGTTGTATTTTTCCAAGTTAACTGTATTAACTCTTGTATCTACATGGCGAGTTTCGCCCTTTGTTCTAGCTTGTGGAGCTTGAGTAGCCTTTTTCTTAGCTTTTTCTTCTGCTCTCTTAGCTGCTTGCTCTGCCATTTGTAAAATAGCAGCTTGGCTTTGACGCTTTTTGTTCTTAGCAGTATCCTTTTCGCTATCAGCAGCCTTTGTATTCTTCTTAGGTGCTGACTTTTTATCTGCTGGCTTAGACTTTTTCTTAGCTGCGCCAAAATATTTATCAAAATTCTTAACGCTATTGTCCTGTGTTAATTTATCAAATAAAACATTCAACTCGTTTTCTTCAAGCACTGAGCTTGGCTTTTTAGCAGGACCTTCGCAATATTCTGAAAGAAGTTCAATAATCTCTTTGTTTTGTTTTCCGAAATCTTTTGCTATATCAGAAACTTTAACTTTAATTACCATACTTGTTTCCCTCCTGGCTTAATAATTCTTCAATACGATTGGAGAAATTTGCGTCATCAACACTCATCACACCGGCTTTATACCCTAGTGCCATATATAGCTCATTTATTGTTTCATCGAGCTTTATACATCTTATGCTAAGTCTATAATTGTTAAGCGCATTTTCAAATTCTTTTATAAGTCGTGGACTAATGTCACTAGCAAAAAGCACTAGCTTAGCTTTTTTGCTTTTGATTGAGTTAAGCGCCATATCGTGACCCATTGCGAGCTTACCAGCTCTACGAGCCATACCTAGCATTGAAATTGATTTTTTGTTATTCATTCGCAATTTCTTCTTCCATTTTATCGTAAACAGCATCTTCAATTTGCATACTAAATGCTCTTTCAAATGCTTTCTTTTTTCTAGCTTTTTTTAGGCATTCAATATTCTTACAAACATAAGCACCTCTGCCTGATTTTTTACCTGTTAAGTCAAGACTTACCTCACCCTCAGGGCTTTTAACAACTCTAACAAGCTCACGCTTATTAAACATTTCTCCGCATCCGGTGCACATTCTCATAGGTACTTTCTTTGTTTTCATTATATCACCCTAATATTCTTAATTATTCGCCCTCATAAAATCCTGATTCAGGCTTAATATCAATTTTCCATCCTGTAAGCTTTGCAGCAAGACGAACATTTTGACCCTTGTTACCAATAGCAAGTGAAAGTTGATCGTCTGGAACTGTTGCACGGCAAGACTTAGCTTCTTCATCAAGAATTTCTACTGAGCATACATCAGAAGGAGCAAGTGAAGCAGATACGAACTGAGCTGGATCTTCACTATATTTAACAATATCAATCTTTTCTCCGCCGAGTGCTTCAACGATTGTTGAAACTCTTTGACCCTTAGGGCCGATACAAGCACCTACTGGATCAACATCCTCGTCCTTTGAAAGAACGGCAATCTTTGTTCTTGAGCCAGCCTCACGGCTAACTGATTTAATCTCAATGATGCCTTCAAAGATTTCTGGAACTTCTGTTTCAAATAATCTACGAACAAGACCAGGGTGTGTACGGCTAATCATAATTCTAGGGCCTTTACCCATATCTCTAACATCAACTACGAAAATCTTTGTCATAGCACCTGGTACTAATTCTTCGCCAGGAACTTGCTCTGCCTTAGGAAGCATAGCTTCATTTTTACCAATTTGCAATGTTACATTGCCTGTTGTTGGGTCAACTCTAACAACCTTAGCTGAAAGAAGCTCTTGGTTCTTGCTTTGGAACTCTTGGAGCATTTTACCTCTTTCTGCCTCACGAATGTTTTGGCGAATTACGTGCTTTGCAGTTTGAGCAACGATTCTACCGAAGTCCTTAGTTTTAAGTGGAATGTCGATAGTCTTGCCAACCTTAGCTGACTTACGGATTTCTTGAGCTTGCTCAAGTGTTAAATCTGTGTCCTCGTCCTCAATTTCTTCAACAACATTTTTTCTAACATAAACCTTGATTTTTTGCTTTTCAGGGTCGATGTCGCAATGAACAATGTCCTTACCATTATAATCGTGCTTTGCAGCAACGATTATTGCGCTAGAAATCTTTTCATAAAGATCCTCAGCTGAAATACCTGTTTCTTGTTCGAGCATTTTTACTGCTTCAAAAAATTCCTTATTCATTTTCCTATCATCCTTTCGGTAAATAATCGAATTAAATTTCTTGTTTAAAATCGTTTATATCAAAATCATCAAGTTTTACATAGGACGCATCTTTTTTATCAAACTCAATAGTTTTACCGTCCTCAAGCTCAACGACAACTTTTTTATTTTCATACTTAACGAGCTTGCCATTAAAATCACGCACATTATTGAGCGGTCTAATTAGCCTTACCATAACAGCACTGCCAATATATTTTTCAAAATGGCAATCTTTTACAAGCTCACGCTCAACACCTGGTGAGCTAACCTCAAGCATATAGCTTTGAGAAATAGGGTCTTCGTCATCAAGTGGCTTAGTGATTGCGTGTGTCAAATCAACACAGTCATCAATTGACACGCCACCGTCTTTGTCAATGAACACTCTAAGGTACCAGTCAGTACCCTCTTTAGCAAAGCGAACATCCCATATATCAAGACCAAGCTCCTTTGCATAAGGAGTGATGATTTCTTCAACCTTTGCAACAGTATTAACCTTTGCCAAGCTAAAACCTCCTAACAAAAATAAGAAGGCGGACCCGTTTGGCCCACCTCACTTGTGTTTATGTTCTACTTACGCATATATAATAGCATATAAATTGTAAATGTCAAGTCTTTTATTTATATACTTATATATAGAGAGCATATATCGTATTGCTAAGCACAATGAACCGAACCGCCTAAACATAGTATTATACCCAATAAACATTCAAAATAACCACAAAAAAGCGGATGTCATAAGACATCCGCTAAATAAATTATTGCTTTTTAGGTAAACCTTCCTTGTCATACATACAAATTGTTTCAACAATAATCTCAATTCCAGCTTCAATAGCCTTTGGAACAAGGTTTTCTGGTGTATCAAGACGAGTATGATAATAACGAGGTGGGTCTGGATTCATTGCTGCGAACCCAGTTGCGCTAATTCCACGTTGAGTAAACGCAGCAGCGTCACAAGCACCAATATAAATTGACTCAAATGAAAGGTCATAGCCACAGTTTTTAGCTGCATTCTTTACAAGGTGTTTTGCACCCCAGTCGTGTTGAAGTGTGCCAGACAAATCTCTGTCATAAACAGCCATATCGTCAAGGTCACGGAATGTATCAATAGCAACTACTGTTGTTGGAATTTCTTTCAATTCCTTTTCGTGTCTTTTGGCGTAAGCCTTAGCACCACGAAGACCTGCTTCCTCAGAACCTGAGCAAATCATAACAACATCAGTGTTTTCAAACTCTACTCCGGCCTCGCTCAAAGCCTTAACTGCACCCATACCAGCATAACAACCAGAAAGGTTATCAGAAGCACCCGGAACAGACTTAGTCCATGATTGGAAGAATAAGAAAGCAATCTCAAATGGAATGAAAATACAGCTAATAACGAATAATGTTGTGAATAACCACTTAGCTGAAGTAATATCAGTTGCAGCTGCACCCTTACCCACAATAATGCAAAGTAAAGCATAGAAAGTTTGAACAATAAGACCGACAACTGCTGGAATTTCAACAAACAATTTAGCTTGTAAGCCACCCAAATGGTAATTAAGTGTCCATTCAAACTGGCTATCTGAGTGACCAACGAAAATAATGCGTTTCTTTGTTTCGCCCTTTGCCTTTTTAGTGGCAATCATATTGTGTGATGTATGAGCTGGGAATAGAAAATCATCGAACTGCTTATACATCAAGAACTCAAAAATGAGCGGAATAAACGCCAAAATACATAGCACAAGTGCAGCGATTGGGCTCTTAAAATAGTTTACAAATACCGATGATACCGCACAAGCTATCGTGAACGGAATGAAGCCCATAAAGCCTTGACGATGAACGGTAAATTCTTCAATTTCTGTCTTATCGACATACTTTTCCATTTCTTTTGCCATTCTCTTTTGAGCTTTTAGCTCTTCGGGTGAACCGGGCTTACGAGGTCCAATATCTTTACAAATATTTGTAATGCCCTTTACCGCAAAGTCAGTATTGCCTTTAATGTCAATACTATTGCTATACTCTTTTGCAATTTTCATTTTTACTCTCCTACCTTTTTAGATTTTTTTACTCACTTTATTTCTATGAAAGATGATGAATAAATAGTCCAGATAAAAGTTTAGGTTCAAACCAAGTTGATTTAGGTGGCATAATTTTTCCATCATCTGCAATAGACATCAAATCATCAATGCTTGTAGGGAACATTGAAAAGGCGATAACCATATCGCTGTTTGCTCTCTTTTCGAGTTCATCAAGACCTCTGATACCGCCAATAAAGTCGATTCTATCATCATTTTTAGGGTCTTTAATTCCTAAAACTGGTTCAAGCAAATTGTTTTGTAAAATTGAAACATCAAGTCTAGCAACAGAATCGTTTGAATCGAATGTGCCGTCTTTTGCTGATAGTAAATACCAGCTACCGCCATAGTACATACCAAAAGTATGCTTTTTGCTTGGCTTACATTGAGTTTCAACCTTTTGAACATCAAATTTATCTTTTATTTTATCTAAAAATTCGTCGAAGGTATAACCGTTTAAGTCTCTTACAACACGGTTATAATCCATTATTTTGAGTTCTTCATCTGGGAAAGCAACTGCAAGGAAATAATTAAATTCCTCGCTACCGTCATAGTCAGGGTTAGCCTTTCTACGCATATCGCCAACCTTTACCGCAGATGCACATCTGTGATGACCATCTGCAATATACATTGAATCAATTGCGCCAAATAGCTTTTGCAATTTCGCAACAACTTCATCATCATTTACAACCCAAATAATTTGTCTAGCGCCTGCTTTTTCAAAATCATAAACTGGCTCATTATTAGCCATCCAATCATTTATGATTGCTGACACCTCGTCGTTTTTTCTGTAAGTCAAAAAGATAGGTCCAGTATTCGCATCACAGGTATTTACATGGTTTATACGGTCTTGCTCTTTCTTAGCAAGTGTATTTTCATGCTTTTTAATAACATTGTTTTTGTAATCGTCAATAGACGCACAACCTACAAGACCGATTTGACTGTTTTCGCCCATAATCTGCTTGTAAATATATAAACAAGGACTATCATCTTGAATCAAAGCCCCACTGCTTTCGAGCTTCAATAGATTCTCTCTAGCCTTGTCATAAACTTCTTTACTGTATAAATCTACATTTCTATCAAGGTCAATTTCAGCCTTATCAATATGCAAAAATGATAAATCATTACCCTTAACCATATCACGAGCCTCATCGCTATTCATAACATCGTATGGAAGCTCAGGTATTAAACTCTGATTTTCTTTTGCTGGTCGAAATGCCTTAAACGCTTTAAAAATTGCCATAATTATCCCCCATTATACTAGCATACTCCTACATTATATAATATTAGAAATATGTTGTAAAGAACAAAGGCGGCAATTTCAAAATTAAAATCTATCTAAAAGCAATAACATTGAATACATAGTTTCTTTGGTTATAACATAACATCTCAGTTTCAAATTTTAATGAAGCCGTATTGTATACCGTTAACTTTTTGCCTTCAATTTTAAGTCCTGGCTCATCTACGCCCTTCGTGAAAAATCCGAAAAAATGATAATTAGTATTATTTCTAAAATCACATCGGTTAGTAGGATATTGACTTACATATACAATGC
>RCNI01001263.1_pt1 | contig 13970 bp, 12 predicted proteins | sample 2041151 | NCBI WGS metagenome assembly RCNI01 (sample SAMN09708214, study PRJNA481090) | feces metagenome | isolation source: feces | place: Antarctica: Albino Rookery | reverse complement strand
ATTTCCGCCTTGGACATGGTGGAGGCCCGATGATATTTGCGTTTTGTGGTGGATCTTAGGGTGTATTTTGTCATCATTGAGTCAAAAAACTTGCAGAAATCATCTGCAATACAAAAGAATTCTATATCTTTGCTCTCGGTGATCATAGCGATTTTTTGTTTGTAATCATTTGTAAATCAACACTATAAAGATACAACAAATTTCGCTAATCACCAAATTTATAAGCACTTACAATTCGTCGAACTCACGTTATTATCCTTCTGACTACTAAACAGATACTTTAATTTAACATCTTTTATCATTGCACGTCGCAAAAGGAGGCAGAACCAACCGTATTGCGGACCGTTCTGCCTCCCTTATTCCATGATTTTCTTATGCTATTTCACAACTTTCCGTTCTTTGTCGACCGACAATGAAAAAGACACCGGAATAGTATACCGCACATTCACCGCCTGTCCTTCATGGACTCCTGGTTTCCATTTCGGCATTGCTTTCAATACACGCAGTGCCTCAGCATCCAGCAACGGATGAATGGAACGAATGACGTTGAAATCGGAGGTACTGCCATCTTTCTTTACCAAAAACTGAACGATGACACGTCCTTGAATGCCCTTCTTGTGAGCCTCAGCCGGATACTGGATATTTTTCCCGAGGAAATTCATGAGTTCTTTCATACCTCCCGGATATTCAGGCATCTGATCCACGACCGTAAAATCATCCCTGTGCTTATCAATTGCTTCAGCGGATTTCGGTAGTGCTTTGGAGGATTTAGCTTGCAATGAAAAAGACACTGGAATGGTGTATCGTACATTGACAGCCTCCCCTCGTTGTGTCCCTGGTTTCCATTTCGGCATTGCTTTCAAGACACGCAGTGCTTCAGCGTCCAGCAACGGATGGACGGAACGAATGACGTTGAAATCGGAGGTACTGCCATCTTTCTTTACCAAAAACTGAACGATGACACGTCCTTGAATACCCTTCTTGTGAGCTTCAGCTGGATACTGGACATTCTTTCCGAGATAATGCAAGAATTCTTTCATTCCTCCCGGATATTCAGGCATCTGCTCCACGACCGTGAAAGTATCCCCGTGCTCATCAATCTTCTGTTTCACCGGCTCCTGCATCGTATTTGATTGCACCGAGGCCTTATTCCCCATTCCTTTACCAGAAACTTGAAGCTCATTTACCAAAGTCGACTCCGGCTTCAAGACAATCATTTTTTCTTTAGGTTCACTTTTGGAAACACTTACGACCTCCATTTTCATGCCAATGAAAGAGACGCAAATCTCCTGACCAGGAGAAAGCATCAAAGCGAAACGTCCATCCCCTTTTGTCATTGTTCCAGAGGAGGTGTCCTTAACGATTACCGTAGCATTAGGAATAGGCTTCCCGCTTTCATCCACTACACGACCTTGCAGCTTGAACTTCTCCTTCGAGTCCGACACATTTTCGGTAGATCCGGCTTTTATTTCAGCCACAAAATCACTAACTTTGACACTGGAAATCCCATTCAGTTCTGAAGAGACTTCGGGACAGGCAAAGGCAGCAACGGCAATTGCAGCCAACGGAAGAACGTAGAGGTACTTCATCCGTGCCCACGGATTGGATTTTTTCTTTACCATCATAGTTATTCTTTTTTTAAGGGAACTGTGATTAAAGCTGTTGGCCATAGAGTAGAGCCTTGTGCCGACAGCTTTTTTAATTAATAACAATTGATATCTTTTTGCGTCAACGCCTTGATTGATTACATTCTCATCGGCCTCGTATTCATGGATATCTTGAAGCTCACGCTTCACCAGCCATGCCGCTGGATTGAACCACTGCAAAGAGATGCAGAAATCCATCCAAAGCATGTCCCATGAATGACCATTGCGAACATGAGCCTGTTCATGCAGAAGAATGGCTTCTCCGTTCTCCTTCAAATCGGTTTCCGACATCACAATATAATGCATCCAACTGAAAGGACCGATTAACCGGTCATGAACAACTAACCGGATATTTCCTGCACACTCTTTGTGTCTGCCACTGCGAATCAAATGATACATACTTCCCAAAGAAACGAGATGCCTTATCCAAAAGGTCACCACACCCAACGCATAAATAAAAACGAGGATGGCCGGCCAAGAGAAGCGGGAGGTTTCTGCTGAATTTTCCACATACTGCTCTGCAAGAAAGGCTTCTTCCACTTGTACCAATGCAGAATTGGCATCCACCATTCTCCATTCGACTCCCGGCAGGAGTAGAGAAAGGAACATGATGCTCAACAGGGCACAACGATTGAATCGATGAAAAGTCTCTTTACTGAGCAACAACCGATAAAACAAATAGAATACCGCCAGACAAACCGACGATTTCAATATATAGACTAAAAGTGCTCCCATAATACCAGCAGGATATCAAGTTTACTGTTTTTTTCCTTCTTCCACCTCTCGGATCAGTTCCTTCAACTCATCCAGAGAAATTTCTTCTTCTTTCACCAAGGTAGAAACGACCCTCAAGCAAGAATTGTCAAAATATTTTTTAATCACTCCCTTCAAGGTTTTCTTCTTGAACTTGTCACGAGAAATGGCAGCCTCATACTGATGGTTCCGCCCAAAAGTTTTATGGTTGACGTATCCTTCTTCTTCCAGCATACGCACTACCGTTGACACGGTATTGAAATGGGGACGGGGTTCTTCATAATACTCCAACATTTCTCTCACAAACAACGGGCCATGATCCCATAGGATTTCCATAACCTGTTCTTCTTTCGGCGATAGCTTCTTCATATTCTTAGTTATTTATGCTTTGTCATACCACAAATAACTAAAACAATTAGTTATAAACCTATTTTTTATAGTTAAAAGATACTAAATCCTGAATAACAGGATGATTTCTTTGAAGAAACAGAGACAACACGCCCTCCCAAACAGTATAAAATAAATCCCTAACCCAAGGGACACCAATCCGTCGGATTAGGGATACATCCAATACAAAACGATTCAAATTCAGTGCAATCAATAAAATTCCGGTTTCTCTTTCAACGTTCCTCCTTGATTATATTGCTGATTGTTGGGAAGGCCCTTCTTGCCTACTCCCTCTTTCATCAATGCTTTCAGTTCCGGCAAATAGTTCTGGTAAACCGCACGAGGCACTACCCGATGGTCCTTACAAATTTTGGCAGCCATACCTACTACCTCTCCCATCATGCCGGTAGTACGCATGACACGCACGGTACCCAATGCTACATGAGTCACACTGATATTACGTCCGGCCATAAACAAGTTGTCCACGTTACGCGAATACAAACACCGATACGGTATAGGATACGGATGAATACGGATATGCGTTGAAATGGATTTGAATTCATTGCCAGGGAAATTTTTGGTATTCTCTTTACTCGGATAATGAAGGTCAATGGTCCAAGTAGTGGCAGCAGTTCCATCTTCATGGAATACATATTTGCGCAAGTCATCTTCTTTCAACACATAATCGCCCATCAAACGACGAGATTCACGTTTACCGGAAACATAAGCTACCCAATCCAAACGACGGTTCTTATACTTGCCTTCTTTGTCGTTGAAATGGTTCTTCAAGAAACTCCAGTTGGAATACACTACCAGCAACCCGTAATCACGGATGCGTTCAAATTGATTGATCTGGTCGTAATTCATTCCGGTTTCCCAAGTCCATTCACCCATGGTCACTGATTCAAAATTCTTTTCATTGAAATCAACCCCATAACTGAATTCCGGGAAAGAAGATGCTTTCTTATCTTCTACCGAGTACCACTGAACAGAGGCTCCCATCGTCATCTTGTCGGCTACTTCGGGGGCGGTATTTTCACCAAACTCCTCGCGGCTTTCACGACCCATGCGATAATCGGCACCTGCCCAGAAGCCGATGGAACCATCTCCGGTACAATCAGCAAAAACCGGAGCGTGGAACTTCAGTTCTTTACTATTCTCATTGTTTTTGGCGGTAATGGAAACGATGCGACGACCGGCCATTTCTACCTGAATGGCATGATAATTAGCAAACAAGGCAATGTTCTTTTCACGGGCTACCATTTCCATTTTCTTCCAATCCTCATAAAAGTCTCCCGGTTGGGCATTACCACCCCGCAACGGACCGAATTCTTTCTGAAGATTGCCCAATTCCTTGTAAGGGCCGGATTCTATGCGTCCCCCTAAATGCACACGCACTTCCGAACTATTGTTTCCACCCAAAACCGGACGGTCATGAACCAAAGCCACCTTGCAGCCGAGACGGGCAGCAGAAACTGCGGCACTCAGACCAGCCACGCCCCCACCGACAACTACCAAATCGTATTCACCGGCCGAAGGAGCCACCTGCGGAAGATTCAATGTTTTTTTACGGAAAGCGTTCAGTGCTTCCACTTCATGAGGAGGAAGATCCCCCTCTTCGGTAGTAAAATAAAGAGCATCACAGCGGCCGTCAAATCCCGTAAAGTCACGCAAACGGATTTCCATTTCTTTCTCTTTCACAGATATTTTCCCTGCCGGCTGCCAATACCATTCTTTTCCTTGATTTCCTAAATTGGAAGACACTTTCTTCTTGCCTGCTATCAAGCCAAATCTGCCGGGTCCTGCTCCATCCTTCCAAGGAGCAGTCCAGTTGTACGTACGCACATATACATAATATTTACCCTTTTCCGGGAAAGCCACCTGTGTATAAGCATCTTCTACCGGTACACCCATACCATGGGCCAACAAATAAGGTGAGCCCATTTGGTCCATAAACTGCTGGTCGACCACCCAGCCACCTTTATGCGTAAAACTTTCAGCCTCAACTAAAACATTGGCACTCCAAGCAGTACCAGCACAAAGCAGCGACAAACACATTGTAAAGAAATGTTTCTTCATAGTTTTTTATTTTTATTCATTTCACTCCAAATTAAAAATCCTATACATTACCGAGAAGGCAAAAGCGAACCGCCCCTCAAAGGAATACCCATTGGCCAGGAAGAATATAGGATTCCCCACTGCAACACGAAGTGCATTCTTAATCTGTTGTAAAGATACAAATTTCTCAATATTCCACGCACTTTTGCGGAAGCAATAAACGCATACAAATCAATACAGATTACCCCAACAGCTTGCTTTCCATCAAAGAGCCAAGCAACTTTTCTTTCATTATTTTACAAAAAAGCGAATTAGCTATATGATATTCATTATTTTTGCAGAAGAAAAACATTCTAGATTTATGAAAAATACAACTTTTACAAAATTTGCAGCTGCATTCTTACTGCTCGGAAGTCTGACAGCCTGTAGTTCACCTGAACCAACACAAGGTGATTGGCACGTCATTCCATTACCTAAAGAAATCTCAGAAACAGTTGGTCAGAGACCCTTCATCATCAATGAGCCCACTACAATTTGTTTTCCTAAAGGAAATGAAAAAATGGAACGAACCGCCCACTTTTTAGCTTCCTACATCAAAGAAGTTACCGGGACTCAAGTACAAGTAGCTACACAAGCCACACAAAACTGCATTCGTCTGCTTATAGACAACAACATACCACAAAAGGAAGGTTACCAACTAGACATCAATTCCGATGAAATCATTCTACGAGGTGCTACGGAAGCAGGCGTATTCTACGGAATCCAAACCATTCATAAAGCCTTACCTGTCACCGAAGGAAAAGCCTCAGTCTCCCTTCCTGCAGGAAGTATAAAAGACTATCCTCACTTCGGCTACCGTGGTTTTATGGTCGACGTATGCCGCCACTTCTTCAGTGTAGATTACATAAAGGAAATTATTGACATGCTGGCGCTGCATAACATCAACTACTTCCACTGGCATCTTTCTGAAGACCAAGGATGGCGCATTGAAATCAAGAAATATCCCAAACTGACAGAGATAGGCTCTTATCGTAAAGAAACCATTATAAAAGCTGGAGAAGAAGAAAGAGACGGAATTCCAGTAAGCGGTTTTTACACCCAAGAAGAAGCGAAAGAAATCGTTCGTTATGCCGCCGAACGATTCATTACCGTAATTCCAGAAATTGATATGCCTGGACACATGATGGCAGCACTGGCCTCCTACCCCGAATTAGGCTGTACAGGAGGACCTTACGAAATACCTACCTGCTTCGGTGTTTTTGACGAGGTTTTATGTGCTGGCAATGAAAAGACCTTACAATTTGCAAAAGATGTGCTGAACGAAATTATGGACATTTTCCCTTCTGAATATATTCATATAGGAGGAGATGAATGTCCGAAAATTCGTTGGGAGAAATGCCCGAAATGCCAAGCAAAAATTCGAGAACTTCACCTGAAGACAACTCCTAAACATACCAAAGAAAATCAACTTCAGGCCTATTTTATGGGAGAAGTGGAAAAGGTGATTACCTCCCGCGGCCGAAAGATGATGGGATGGGATGAAATTTTGGAAGGAAACCCTACCAAGTCTTCTACTGTCATGGCTTGGACATCTCCCGAAGCGACTTCCCGTTCAGCCAAACTACAGCACAAAACCATCACCTGCCCTATCAGCCATCTGTATTTCAGCAATCCACGCTGGAATGAGCTGAGAGGACTGAACAGCATTGCACGAGTATACAACTATACCCCTGTTCCCCAAGGTCTGTCGGAAGCCGACCAAAAGAATATTATCGGCGTTCAAGGATGTATCTGGACAGAATGGACTAAAGACAGCGTAAAGATGGAATGGCAGATGATGCCACGCATAGCCGCTCTATGTGAATTGCAATGGACAGATCCTTCCCAAAAAGACTTGGACGCGTTTACCCAACGCCTGCAACATCAATTGGACTTATATACCGCTCATGAATACAACTACAAACAAGATATTTATGAAGCGTCGATTCACTTCAACCCTGTTGAAGAGAGCCAGCATGCAACGGTCTCACTGACAACGTTTGACAAGGTGCCAATCTTTTACACAACGGATGGGACAACCCCGACAACGGCTTCCCCGTGCTACAAAAAGCCTTTTAAAGTAGCAGACGGAACACAGGTGAAAGCCATAGCCATACGAAACAATCAGTTGCCAAGTCCCGTCAGTGAAGCTACATGGAACTCTCCCAAAGAGAACTAACCTAATTCTAGAGCCTGAATGCAATCAGGCTCTTCTGCACTATATAATAAAACCGAACCAATACCTAAAATGAAAAAAATTATTCTTCTAGCCTCTGTCCTTACTTGGATAATAAGTGGATGCCAAACTAAGCTAGTCGACAAGATTGAGCTGATACCAGCCGCCGAAAATGTAGAAATTTTTAACGGGTATTTTCCGCTCTACAAATTACAAACCATCAGCATTCCTGACGAATGGGAAGTGTTAAGTCGTTCTTTTATGGTTGACATGAAAAAAACGACAAACCTTTCGTTGGCTTTATGTCCGGAAAGCAACTTCATCATCCAAAAGGACAATTCACTTTCTCCAGAAGCCTATACTCTAACCATTGAAGAAGAAACGATTCGTATCACGGCTGCCGATTTACAAGGTGCCGCTCACGGTCTTACTTCACTGTATCAGCTGATTCTAACTGCAAAAAGCAACAAGCTTCCTCTACTTGCCATCACAGACAAACCAACTTTCAAATACAGAGGACTGATGTTAGATTGTTCGCGTCATTTTTGGACTGTCAAAGAATTGAAAGAAACGATCGACCACATCGCTTTTTTCAAATTGAACACTTTACACCTGCATCTGACCGACAATCAAGGATGGCGCTTGGCTATCGATAAGTATCCGTCACTTACCGAAGCAGGAACCTACTACCATGATTTTCCCAAACTGTCAGGTAAGTTCTATACCAAAGAAGATTTGAAGGAGGTTGTAAGCTATGCCCAAGCTAAAGGTGTAGAAATCATTCCAGAAATCGACCTTCCAGGACATGCGACCGCATTATTGGCCGCTCTTCCAGAACTGTCTTGTAACGGCGGTACGTTTGAAACGTATCCAGAAGAAAGAAGTTGGGCCGACCGGAAAAGAGCAAATGAGAATATGATTTGCATAGGGAATCCCAAGGTTTATGAATTTGCCGAAGACATCGTCGATGCATTGGCTGAAATATTTCCTTCCAAATACATCCACTTCGGAGGAGATGAAGTGCCTACAAAGATTTGGGAGAAATGTCCTAAATGTAAAGCGTTGTTCAAACGTGAAAAGATGAAGAACTGGGGCGAACTTCAAGACTATTTCACCCGTAAGATGAGTGAACTGATTCAATCGAAAGGGAAAACGATGATTGGATGGGACGAAATCGATGAGCGCCATGCCGCAACTCCCAACGACCTGCTAACCATCTGGAGAGAAGATGGCATCAAGCAACAAAAAGCGGCTTTTGAACGTGGCATTCCTATGATTATGTGCCCACAACACGGATGTTATTACGATTGGGGATATGCAGGGAACTCAACCCGAAAAGTTTATGAATGGAATCCGCTGCCAACAGATGTTACTCCAGAGCAACGTGCTTTAGTCATTGGAGGACAAGGAGCTTTATGGACCGAACGTGTCACAACTCAAGATCGTGTGGAATGGATGTTATTTCCACGTATATGTGCCCTCGCCGAAGTTCTATGGTCTCGCGAAGATCAAAGGAACTGGGATGATTTCTATCAACGCATTACCCATTTCTATCCCGTCATGAAGGAATTGGACATCAATTACTACGAGGACGATGCCTTAAATGAAAAAGAATTCAAACCTACCGAAGAAAAGCCGGCTATGGTACGTAATGCCACCATCGACACGAACATTCCGGAGAATAGTCCTTATCACAAAGAATATGCTTTCGATGGAAAATCCAACTCGTTCTACTGGGGAGGCACCACAATTGACAAGGGACATTATTTCACCGTTATTCTAGGTGAGCCGCTCCCTGTAAAGGAAGTGAAAGTCATTACTGGAGATTCCAAAGATTACATTACCAAAGCTGACTTATTAATCAGCGAGGACGGAGAAAACTTCGAAAAAATTGCATCATTCAATGATTTAGGAGAAGCAGAAGCCGGATTTGAAGCCAAACCGCTGAAAGCTGTAAAAATTCAAATAACCGGACCTCATACTTGTTGGCCTATCATTAAGGAAATCATTCTGAAATAACCGATACAGGAAAAGAAAGGCGTCTTGATACCCAAATGGGTAATCAAGACGCCTTTCTTATTTGTATGCCCAAAGTTTCATTCAACGGATGATTCATCGCATGAATAACAAACTTTCCTTGTCCATCATTGCAGTAGCAGGTTCATTCTGTTTGGATATACCTAGAAAAATGCCCCTATTCCAATCTTATAAGATATCCTGCAAAGCACTCAACTTCATGCTATTGGAACCTTTTATCAAGATAAGCCAATCTTTCGGTTTCTCCTTTCGCAACATTTCTGTCAAGACTAACGTATCGGGATAGCATTCAAAAGAAGAATCTGTAGAAGCGAATTCACTTCCTACCAATACGATACGTTCAAATGAACAAGTTCTCAAGAAATTCACAATTTTCTGATGCTCCTCCTTGCTACCTGTACCTAATTCTTTCATATCACCCAAAATAACCATTTTATGAGGAGCCTCAATCAATTTGAAGTTTTCAAGGGCAGCCATCATACTGGTCGGATTCGCATTATAGGCATCCACTATCAAACGATTGTCGGCTGTCACCGTAAGTTGCGAACGGTTATTATGAGGTTCATAAGTAGAAAGTGCATGGCAAATCTGTCCACAATCTATTCCAAAATAACGTCCGATTGCAGTAGCAGCCAAAGCATTATCCAAATTATACGAACCGATCAGGTGAGTCTGTACTTGGTACGTCTTTCCTTCTGCTGTCCATTCGTATGCTAAAAAAGGTTTGCAGGAAACCACCCTTCCACTTACATACAGACCAGGGGTCTGACCGTAACGCACAGTCTTCAATTCACCTACAATCCCGTTCAGATACGGATTTTCATTCTGCAAGAATACGACACCTTCCGACTTGAGACGTAAGAAATCATACAATTCTCCTTTCGTTCGAATCACCCCTTCCAATGAGCCGAAGCCTTCTAAATGGGCTTTACCGACATTGGTTATGATTCCGCAGTCAGGTTCAGCAATCTGAACCAGCGTCTTGATTTCTCCAGGATGGTTGGCTCCCATCTCTATAACCGCCAGGCCATGTTCCTTGGTCAGTTTCAACAAAGTAAGAGGAACACCGATATGGTTATTGAAATTGCCTTGAGTATACAAGACCTTGTATTTCTCCATCAATACAGCAGCTATCAGTTCTTTGGTAGTCGTCTTACCATTCGTACCTGTAACACCAATCATGCGAGTTCCTAACTTGCGACGATGGTAATTGGCCAATGCTTGCAACGTTTTCAAACAATCATCAACCAACAATAACCGAGGATTGTTTGGGTCCGCATATTCCGCTTCATCAATGACCGCATATTTACACCCCTGTTTAAGAGCCTGTACGGCAAAAGCATTTCCGTTGAAGGTTGCCCCTTTCAAGGCTACAAACAATGAACCCTCCGGACAATGACGGCTATCGGTCGTTACCTCACCACATTCCAGGAAATAAGTATAAAGAGTAGCAATATCCATTTTTCTATCTATTTTAATGTCAATGGCAAAGATAGTGTAAAATTCATTCTATAAAGACGAATAAATACATTAATTGTACTTACCTTTGCAAGGATAAAAACAGCTTCTCAATTATGACAAATACGATTGCAAAATATATTAATGTGAACGGGCACCTTATGGATTTAGACTACCCACGTGTCATGGGAATCTTGAACGTCACTCCAGATTCTTTCTACTCTGGCAGCCGAAAGCAGACAGAGGAAGAAATCATCAGCCGATGCCAACAGATTTTAGACGAAGGAGGAAGCATTATCGATTTAGGTGCATATTCTTCACGCCCCAATGCAGAACATATTTCTACAGAAGAAGAGATGAGCCGCCTGCGCAAAGCCCTGAAGGTTATCAATGAAAATTTTCCTAAAGCGGTACTTTCCGTTGATACTTTCCGTGCCGATGTGGCAAAGATGTGTGTGGAGGAATACGGCGTAACCATTATCAATGACATCGCTGCAGGGATGATGGATGAACGAATGTTTGCTACGGTAGCCCAGCTCGGTGTTCCATACATCATGATGCACATGCAAGGTAGTCCACAAAACATGCAAGTCAATCCTCACTATGACAATATCATAAAGGAAATCCTTTATTACTTCTCCGCGAAAGTACAACGCTTGCGTGACTTGGGAGCAAAAGACTTGATTTTAGACCCAGGATTCGGATTCGGGAAAACCTTAGCCCACAACTATGAGCTCATGGAAAAGATGAATGAATTCACTATTTTTGAGCTCCCTATACTGGTAGGAATTTCCCGTAAGTCCATGATTTATAAATTATTGGGAGGAAGCCCTGAAGATGCATTGAATGGAACTTCTGTTCTAAATACAGTCGCTTTGTCAAAAGGAGCCAATATTTTACGCGTCCATGATGTAAAGGAAGCCATGGAAGCCGTCAAAATATTTGCTGCACTGAAAGGAATGAAACAGCCTGAAGAATAACCAACTCTATAAAAAAACACTATATGCCTTTCGATCTTCATATACTCAGTCTGAAAGATGTATTAGACATCTTATTGGTGGCTTACCTGCTTTATAAGATATACAAGCTCATGAAGTCATCCGGCTCCATCAATGTCTTTACAGGAATCCTCGTATTCATCGTCATTTGGATTATCGTTTCTCAAGTCTTGCAGATGCGATTGCTCGGCTCAATATTTGATAAATTAGTCAGCGTAGGAGTCATCGCGCTGATTGTACTTTTCCAGGACGAGATACGTCATTTCCTACTGACCTTAGGATCACGTCACCACAGCAGCAGTTTATTTCGTTTCTTAAAAGGGAACAAGCAGAAAGCGACGAATAAAGAAGATATCATGCCGATTGTAATGGCTTGCTTGAGCATGAGCAAAGGCAAAGTAGGAGCTTTGATCGTTATTGAAAAAGGATTCCCGCTCGATGAGATCGTACACACAGGTGATGTGATTGATGCCAATATCAACCAACGGCTGATTGAAAATATCTTCTTTAAGAACAGTCCTCTCCATGACGGGGCAATGATAATTAGCAATAAACGAATCAAAGCAGCCGGATGCATCTTACCGGTATCCCATAAGTTGAACATTCCGAAAGAATTAGGGTTGAGACACCGTGCCGCTTTAGGGGTATCTCAAGAAACAGATGCCATTGCAGTAATCGTATCGGAAGAAACGGGAGGCATTTCCATTGCTTACCAAGGAGAATTCTATCTTAAGCTGACAGCCGAAGAATTGGAACGCATGCTTACCGATAAACGAAATTGAAGCTGATTTCCTGATCAACCCAAACAGACTAACGGTGCAAAAGTTGAAGGAAATGGTCGGCACAATCCATTTCCACATCTATTTCAACAAGCATAACTCACTGACACACAAATAAAAAAAGCAGTTATTAACAGGTTTCACATACCTGTTAATAACTGCTTTTCACGTACAGTATACCATCTACTGCGACTGAATTAGAAATAGAACTTTTACAGCAACTGCAGTGCTGTGAGATTCAATATAAGCCCAACAAACGTAGAATGGTAGGCGCTAACAGAGCGGTAAGAATCCCATTTAAAGTCAAGCCCAAGCTAGCATAAGCTCCATACTTTCCACTGATTTCCATAGCTCGTGAAGTGCCAACCGCATGCGAAGCCGTTCCCATAGACAATCCTTGTGCAATAGGACTTCCTACTCTTCCTACCTGCAGCACTTTGAATCCACAAGTAGCACCGAACAAGCCGACAACAATCACAACAGCAGCTGTCAAAGAAGGAATTCCTCCTACAGCTTCCGATACTTCCATAGCAATCGGTGTCGTAACCGATTTCGGTGCCAATGACATAATAACTTCAGGAGAAGCTCCTAATAATTTAGCTATAATAACTACAGATACCAATCCTACAAAGCAACCTGCCAACTGTGAAAGAACAATCGGCATCAGCTGCTTTCTGATCATACGAAGCTGAAGATACAAGGGCACTCCCAAGGCTACCACAGCGGGACGCAGCCAGAACTCAACCAAGGAGCCTGCTTCTTGATACGTTTCATACGACACACCCGACAGCTGTAAAAAGCAAATCAAAGCGGCAATCGCCAATAAGATAGGATTCAACAATAACCAACCCGTGCGATTCTGAATCATTTTAGCCACCATAAAAAAACTGAAAGTGATGGCCAGCAAAAAAAACTTATTTTCTAAAAACTCCATACTTCCGAACCAATTGATGAACCCAACCTGTAACTACTAAAACTAAAACGGTGCTAACTACCGTGGCCACTACAATAGGCAAGAACTGTGCTTTGATGATATCAAAATACAACATTAAAGCCACGCCCGACGGAACAAAAAAGAACCCCAAGTTAGCAACAAGAAAATTGGACAAACCTTGAACCCATTCAAGTTTGACCCAACCCAATTCCAGGAACAGGGTGAGCAGCAACATACCTAAGATGCTGGAAGGAAGTTTAACTCCTGTAAGATAAACAATCAATTCACCCAACGCTAAACATCCAAAAAGGATGGAACATTGACGTATCATACCTTAAAATACTATATTGAAAAACGGTTGCAAAGTTACAGATTCACCTATAATTATCTTACCAATACCCCAGTTTTTAGAGGCAATCCTCCAAAACATGCATTTTTTACATTCTTTGAAAAAAAATATTTAGAATTTTGCAAAGTTGATATTACAAATTTGCGTATTTTTGCAGAACTGAAAGACATTCTTATTATTTGTCACTGAATATTACAAAAAGTTTAATTAAAAATATAAACATTTCTACAATGGATTTAATTAGTCAAATCGTTGAACGCGCTAAAGCAAACAAACAGCGCATCGTGCTTCCAGAAGCAACAGAAGAACGTACTTTAAGAGCTGCTGATCAAGTATTGGCAGATGGTGTAGCTGAC
>RCNI01001262.1_pt1 | contig 13991 bp, 10 predicted proteins | sample 2041151 | NCBI WGS metagenome assembly RCNI01 (sample SAMN09708214, study PRJNA481090) | feces metagenome | isolation source: feces | place: Antarctica: Albino Rookery | reverse complement strand
GCATCAAAAATGTGGTCGTGAGCATCACTATCACCTCTTAATACCCATATTCCCCTCAGCTCGTCCCTATACCGCCGATTTTCATAAATACCAGGCTTCACATGATTTGAGCATAGAAATCCCCCTAAAGTAGCTTTTGGATATTTCCATAGTCTACTCTAGGGGGAAGCATATCTCCGGTCGGAGGCCGACAAGGTGGTTTGCTACACCACATCATCCGCCTTATTAAAGATTGGAAGCAGGCCCATTCTCAGGCCGCCTGGAATGCAGGCGGCTGTTATATTAAATGAGTAAGACCCGACACCAAATTGGTGTCGGGTCCGCTTTATATGCCGTCAGGTTTTACAGCTACATCATATCTTTAACATCCAAGTTGCTTGAATTCTTAATAATATAAATCAAAAACAGTACAACCATAACAATCCCCATAAGCAGAATGGGAAAACCCGCAATGGTTTTTACGATTTTAATTCCGTCTATGCTGCCCGTCAGAGTAAACAGCAAAGATGCTGCTCCCATGAGGATTGCCCAGAACAGCTTAATTGCTATAGGGGCTTCCTCCACGCCCTTGTTGTCACGAATGGACATGAGGGCGACAGTAGATGTAGTAGAATCTGCCATTGTCACAAAGGACAGTATTACAAGCAATAGAATAATCGGCTTTAGGACAGATGCAAAGGGAATTACTTCTACCACCTTCAGCATCATAGCCTCATTTCCGTATACCTGCATATACTCAAACAAAGACTCGCAGCCCAGTAAATCCACCCGTCCTGCATACTCCGTAAAGTTAAACTGGATATCCATGGCCAGGCCACCAAAAATAGCGAACCAAACAATGCCAAAGGCAGCAGGAACCACCCAGTTCATCACTAAGTATTCACGTAACGTTCTTCCTTTTGCCAGTTTGATAGAAAAAAGGCCAACGACAGGGCCAAAGCTGAGGAAATCCACAAAATAGCATTGATCCCACCACTGGGACCAGAGTTCACTGTTTTCATACCAAGCACTCCCCACTGCCTGCCCGGCATTATCAAACGCACTTACCGCTGTAATATTGCCGACAAAGTTTTGGAAGAAGTCACCTATGGACTCCACAAACAGATTGCAGATCCACTGCATCGGTCCAAATAATAACGCAAGCACCATGAGGCTAAGAAACATCCACGCATTTTTGTCACTAAGCCAGCGGATTCCCTTATTCATGCCCGAAATACTGGACAGCGTAAATGTTACTACAATCACGACACAGATAGCCACCAAAACAATGTTCTCCTGTGGAATTCCAAATAATGAATTTAACCCACTAGAAATCTGCAACAGGCCATATCCAAGAGAGCCTGCACAGCCCCCGGTAATGGCAAATGCGGTCAAACTGTCAATGATTCCCCGAAACCAAGGTTTTTCCGCTGTCTTTCCCAGCAATGGCGTAAAGCCTGCACTGACAGAGAAACTCGCCCCCAGATTATAAAACGCGAAGGCGATAATTACGCCGAAAATTGCATATTCTGCATAGGGAGCAAATGACCAATGCAGATAGCTCTTACTAAGAGACCAGAGAACAGCCTCTCTACTTCCACTGGTAAGTCCCATGCTAAGCTGTGGCTCCACAGCAAAGCGAAGGGGCTCCACAGGTCCCCAGAATACAATACCAGTGCCAATACCTGCACACAGAGAAATCGCGAACCAGTTCCAAAGACTATATTCCGGTTTGGCATCTTTTCCGCCCAACTTGACTCTGCCAATAGGATGAAACATAATGACAAGGAGAAAAACGATAAAAAACAGAGTTCCCAGAGAAATCAGCCAGCCACCATTAATCATCAGTGTTTGAAAGAATGCATTCAACATAGCTATGAAGTTTTTACCACTGACAGCTCCAATGCCAAGAAGCGTTCCCATGATTAGCAGCGATGTCAAAATAACTCCCGGCCGCAAGCCTCTCTTCACGGCCTCTTTCATAGAGATATTCATATAGTTTTGGTTCCTTTCAAATGGTCAGACAGAAACTTAAGGTCCTCCTGATCGTCCACTTCATAGAAATCACAGTTATCCTCCAAAATATTGGCATGAACAGCAAATTCCTTTAAATGAGGTAGAAGAATACTGTCCCAGTACATCTTCTTGGTCGTCTTATCCTCCCAGTCCACTTCCTCCAGTCTGGCGCAGATAAACTGTAAGTCATCTTTTGTCCAGAAGGAAATACCGGAATAGGCATAGCCATCATGGCCGCAAATATCAACCTCTGTAAATCGAAGGTTTTTGTCCAACTTTACTGTCCATTCTCCTTTTTCAAAATGCTGATACGGACGCAGTAAATAGAAACTGTGCTCTCTCTTATATTTTTCATAGAGATTAACAGTCAGAAAATTATCTGCTGTAGTAAACCAGCTGTCGCAGATGAACTGTTCTCTGGCACAGTACATAGAGCGAACAGTATTGAAATCCGCATAACGTTCATTGATAACAAACTCCACTTGAATTCGGCCTTGATACTTTTCCTTTAAGTATAAAAACTTCTCTTTACGATATCCAACAATCAAAACCACACGATCTATGCCCGCTTCGATCATGTACTCGATATTGGTTTCAAGCATGGGCTTTCCATTGATGGGCAGGAGAGGCTTGGGAGTTTCTATAGTCAGTTCTTTCATGCGAGAACCCAGTCCCGCAGCCATAACAATTACCTGTTGCATTATATATTCTCCTTTTCTAGTTCATCTAATACCGCTTTTGCTCTCTTAAAGCGCTTTCGCCAACTCATTTCATTATATTCCACCATCGATTTCTGCTGACATTTAATCAGATGCCAGTAGATCCACAAATAATCTGTAGCAAATTTATAAAGAAGAAATTTTACACGATCAAATCGCATACCAGAAACACAGCAATAGCAATCAATAAAATCATTTTCCTCCTGATTAGTCAGGTTGTTAGTCAAACTAAAGTTTGCCAATTCAAAATACGAATCTGCCATTCCGGAATATTCCCAGTCAATTAGGTAAATCTGTGTTCCCTTTTTAATAAAATTATTTAATTTGGGATCGATATGACAGGTCACCAGTTTTTTGGGATAGTTTAGAAATAGATATTGCATCCATCGGTCCATGCGTTCTTCTTGTTCCTGCAGTGCTCTGGGTGAGTGCCCACCAATGTTTTTCAGGTGTTCACGATACATGGCCTGATTCTGAACCAAATCGAATTCATTGCCAAAGGTCTTTTCGGATGTATGTACCATATAGAGCAGTCTGCAAATTTTCTGAAGGGACATCGCATTGTGTACATCTTCGATGGCACAGGGTTGGCAATTCTCCAAAAAATCCATAATCAGGATACCGGTATCCGGATCAGAACAAAGAACTCTTGGCATGATTCCAAGCAAATCAATAGTTGCTATATTCCGCATCTCATCCCCACGATTAATGTAGGCATTTGTTCCCTTCCCCGGAATACGAAGTGCATACAGCTTTCCTGACTTAGAAGTCATCTCATATGTCACATTGGTCACACCACCAGTAAGGGGAACCAGCGAAAGAATTGGTTCTCCTATTTTCTCTACTACATAAGCTAGCTGGTCGTTGGTCAAATAGTCGTTATGTCTCTCTGCGTATTCTTTTTCTGCTTTGCGAAGATAAGCCTTAGCCATTCTCCAGTTATGATGCATTTGACTGGAAAACTCATTTTCCGTTCCTGAATAATATATTCCTAACAAGAACTTATAAAAGCAGGCTATTGCTTGACATCCATAGAGATGCCGCATTGCCTCATGGGTAGGCTCTAGGAATTCTTTTACAACATTCTGATTCAATTCATCCTGATCAGAGAAAATACCGGAAAGAGCAGCAATATCATACCCTATATCGTTGGAACCGGAAAACTGCCAGTCGACCAAGGCATATGCGCTTCCACACTCTCTGAACTTATCAGCACTAAGATTATTATGGCTGAATAATTTCCTCCAGCCATCCTGTTCCACCAGAGTCAACATAGAACTGATTCTATCTTTGATATTATCAAATTTTCCGGCTCGGATTCTCTGATGATCGTCAAAGTACTCGTAAAGGCTCCTGATCCGCTCTCTATAATCAAAACTGTGAACTGTCGAATACTTATCATCGTGAATTCGCTTGATCAGCTCTACACAATATTGGGGATTCAGATTTTGAACTCTTTCAGTGTCTACTGAAATTCGATACCCTCGTCTGTCTTCAAACAGGAAGCTATCATCTACACCGCATTCCTTAGCCAATGTATTGTGCATTCCTTCGATTGCATAATTGATCAAATCTGCAGATCGCGCACCAGGATATCGAAAAACGAAGCCATCATTTCTGACTTTAAAACGAAAGAAGGTATCCGTACTCTCATTTCTGATCGGTTGAATATCTGTAATTTCCTTTCTGGAGGAATTAAAGATATCGCTGATAAGCTGATATATTTCCGGATTGATATTGTTAAAAAACTGATTATCAAAACCTTCCAGTTCACTAAGCTCATCAAATTCATAAATAATACCTGGCGAAAACTTTTTAGCAGCTAAACTACATTTTTTTAAATGGGGATAAAAGATTTCCTCCCAGAATAGTTTTTTAGTCTCATAGCGATCATACACTTCTTCCAACCACTGGATATAGTGCTTCGCAAAATCCTCGTTCATATAGCAATGTCCCAGCATCACCCAGCCTGAGTCTCCGCCCTTATATACTCGCGTAATCCTCCCCGTATCATCCAGCTTGAGAAATGCCTCCTTGGATTTTCCCTCACTGTAAATAGCTGCATAGTAGGAGTTATACTCATAGGGAGAAAATACATTTTCGGTAAAATATTCATCATTGGGTATAATATAGGAATTTCCAAGCAGATGTCTGACACGATAGATCGATCCGTTATTGTTACGCTGTAAATAGCTGGTATTAGCAATCAGATGCACTCCGTATTTTTCTTCCAGATAAAAAAACTGATCCATCTGGAAGCCAACGACAACGTAGATTTTCTCTATTCCCACGTCCTTAAGCTGTTCAATCATACGCTCTATAAGGATCTGTCCTTTTACCTGATAGAGACCTTTAGGGATATTCCTCGCAATAGGATTGGTATCCACAGTCTGTCCTGCTGCTAGGATAACTGCATTTTTGACTCTGAATTTTTCCAATTCAATCCGTCCCCGCTCCAATATCTGATACCCAGAATCAATATATCCGCTCTTCAGCAAAGAATTGAACACACGGCTAATTGTTCCCAGTGCATATCCCGTTTTATCGGCTAATTCCCGCTGTGTCAGCAATCCATTTGAAAATTTAATTGTTTTTATCACATTAAATTCTTTTTCGGAAAGCAATTCATCACACCTCTGTTCATTTTTTTCTTGCATTTATTTTTTTTTGAACGTAGCAGCCAATAAAAAGCACCAAACGGTGCTTTTTATTAATTACTTTAAAAATTACTTATAGTACAGCGAAAATTTATGCCTAGATACTCTTTGATCTACAGGAGGTAATTCCATGTAGTTTCCATATTTCACAGACAGGTATTCATCATATCCATAAGGAATACGATACTTTTTTCCTTCAAATTCTCCGTATGCTACCCCATCGAACACTTCTCTGGGATACGCAACGGATCCGCCAACCAAATCCCCCAAATATTCCGAAGTCTTGGCATCATATCTGCCGACGATTTTTGGGAGCACAAAAGATTCATAGTGGTTTCTTAACCATACTCCTGCTTCCCTTTTAATTTTGCTATCAGAACCAGCTGAATGGGTTTTAGGGCCGCTGTGGGCTATTGCATTTGACACTTTGCGAATAAGCCAGCAATGAAATCTGCGCAGCAACTTATTCTCAGGTGCGCCGTCAAGAGGAAAAACATCAACAAATGCTCCGTATTGATTGAGATTTTCCATTCCCTCTTCTTCTAACACAGTGTACGTATCAATAATTTTCATGAAGCTATGGATATATTCGGGATCATTATGTATTGACACAATTTTATACCGTTCAGAGTATTGAAGAAGCACACGCATTTTCTCATAGGAGGCTCTGGGAACCAAAATATCAATATCGTCATCCCAGGGTATAAAGCCTTGATGACGCACTGCACCTAATAATGATCCATACCCCAAAAAATATTCAAGGTCATTTTCTTCTGCAAGTTTCTCAATAAAATCAAGTATACCAATTTCAGACTTCTTTAGATCTTCCAGATTCTGCAGATATTTCCCCATATTACCAAGCCTCTCTATCAAGTATTTTCGAAATAGTTATTAACGTTCGTGCAATAATTTCATTTGTTCAAAAACTTCTTTATATACGGCTGTAAACCTTTAAATTCAAAGAAAAATACAATTAAAAATTCAATACAGCATACAATTTGTCCAATGAATCCCGGAATGTATACACTTGCTACCATGACTAGAAGAAAAATGATGCCTAAGATGTTACGTCCCGAAAAAACTTTAATGATAATATATTTTTTGGTATCAAAATAGCGATAAAAAAATACACTGATATAACTGATGGAAGTTGCAAGCGCAACACCAGTCATTCCTAATACGTATACCAATGCAATATTCAGAAGAACATTTACCAATGCACCGGTAATGGCAGAAAACAGGAAACCCTTGCTGTCAAAGTTTACGTTATAGTAGGACGACAAAAACGTTCCGAGGGATGAAAACACAAAGCCGGCTATCAGATACGGTGCATATTTCCATGCCACATAAAATTCAGAGGAAACATATACTTTCAAAAAAGGCTTTATGATCATCAGCATGCCAGTAGCTAACAATATAATGATAGCGAAAAAAGTGTTAAAAATCTGAGTTGCATACTGGTCGCGGTCAATGCTCTCATTCTCCTGAACTGCAGAATATAGCCATGCCTGATTGAATGTGCTAGCAATCGTCGACAATAACGTAGGGAGCTTATATGCGATGGCAAAAATTCCATTGGCAGCAGCTCCTAAAAATGCTGTAATCACAAATCTGTCCATGGAATCCATAATCCACCACATAAAAGCATTAGGAATCAGAACAACAGAGTAGACCAGCATTTTCCTTGTCAGCTGGACATTCACAGAAAAGTTCTTTATAACTTTACCAATATCTCCTAAAAAGAACGCAACAATTGCTGTGATAAAATTCGAAAGAATATATGCTTCAAGATAGCCTGTAATTCCCTTTTTTAGAAATACCAGATAAAAAATATTTAATACGCAATGCAGTAAAGTATTCAGAATCGTGCACAAGGAAAATCCAACCGTATTTTCCTTACCCCGGAGGTAGCAGATAAACACTTGATAGCAGTTTGAAGATGCACAGAAAAAATAAAGATAAACACTGTAGTCAGACAACATAGGAATTGCTTGAAACACAGGTATCAAAAACAGGCTGAGAACAAAAGAGCCTATCAGACACAACAGCCCTATGCCCATTACCTGTTCAGGCTTTTCACTTTTATCCAGAGCAAATCTTAAAACACTTTCCCCTATGTTTGCTACCACAACCGGAGCTAAAAACATGCTGAAAGTAATCAGCAGATCAACGACACCATACTCCTCCGTTGTAAGAACATGTGTATAGAGAGGAACAAGTAGGAAATTTATAAACTTGGTTGCAACGTTGGCTAAAGTAAAAAGCGCAACATTTTTTACGAGATATTTTTTTCTTGAATCTGTTGACATGATTGCTCTCCTGCATAATATTATGTAATGGTAGAAACCGTATGTACAATTTCACTGAATTCATCATTCAGTAATAAACTCTTCGGAATTCGCCTGTCGCTAACTATAGACTGTATTTTCTGAATTCTCCGTTAGGTCAAACGCTGACGCAGAAGGTATGTATTTCTTGTTATGATCAAGCTATGTAGGTGACCATAATATTCCATCCTGTATATCTAACCGGTTTTCCCGTTAGTCTCTCCAGAAGGGAATATAATATCTGGCAGGAGATGCTGCATAACTCAAGAACGATGCGCTTAACATGAAAATTACCAAGCCACGATATAACCATCTGTTTTTGGGAAGAAGAGTGCTTGCACCGGAACATAAGAAAAATCCAATAAAGAATCGAAAGTAATTGGAAACACGTGAAAACATGGTAAATCGGATTGCCACCAGCTCACAGCCCAAATAAAGGGCCATAATACTTAACAGGAAATAATTATCTTCGGTGGCCTTTCCACGGATAAAAAACAGCAACGTTGTAATCAAAATGAATAGCCACAGCAGCAGCGTGCCTCCCAGGGACACCTGCCAGAAATTATTCTCCATGTAAGCGAGGTATCTCGCGGAAAAAAGCCCTAAAACGAACTGGATTGCAGGAATTAACGGCACCAATGCAATTGCAGTAGCAATCGAAATGTAGCACCACTTTTTTCCGTTTTTGACATATTTGAGGAAAACAGGCACCACCATCACAATCGCTGTGAGGTGGAAACACATACCCGCCAATATACCGAAACAAGTTTTTTTATACTGCCTTCTGGAAACAAATGTAACAGCCTGAAGTGCAATGGAAAATGCGAGCATCTGGCGCATTCCATTAAAAGAAAACATGAAAAGTGATTCACACATATACGCAAACGTGATCATGTACATATCCGCATGTCTTTCTGCATTATCCAGGATAAATTTGGCAATCAAACCGTTTGTCAAAGCTGCAGTGATAAACAGAACCGCCTGAGGGGTTCTGAAAATTTCCACAATCAGTTTGCAGTATCCAAGGTAAACAGTTTCTACTTTGTCACTGTATCCTCCAGTACCATAGCAAATAAACTGCCATTCAGACTTGGGAAAACTTGAAAATACATCCTTCCATGGAATATCTGCCGATCTTTTTGCCAGCCTGATATACATCTCTGTATCCTCGCCGACAGAAGCTCCTCTGAATCCTAATAAGCACGTCATCAGAAAGAACATGATCCACACGAAATATTTTGGATGCAGCTTATAACTTTTGGAAAAGGCCCATAAAACAAATAAAAAAAGCAATAAAAAATAGTAAATAAACATGCGAGCCTTCTCCTCAAAGATTTATATAAAGACAGGGGAAAAATCTAAAGACAATGCCCTTCAGCAGTTCCTTCGCATCCAGAGAATACTTTAGAACATATTTTAAGCAATAATACGGAGGATTCTTTTCGTACTGCCTGCATTCTCTGCAGGTATATAGATAGCATTTCATAAGGAACCCATAGAGCAGCTTCCGCAGTTCCGGATCTTGCTCCCGGTCAAATAAATATTTCCACTTTCTGAAAATATCAAACATGCACATAGCATTGCGGGTTGTGTCTTTACTTTGTGTAATGGATCCTTCTCTGATCAGATAATTGTAAAAAGGGCCCGACATATAGACAACTGAAGGAGACGGAGAAGCAAGAAACACTCTCGGGAGCATTTCCATGTCTTCATGGAGAATTCCTTTTTCAAACATAAGCCGATTCTGCAGCAGGAACTCACGGCGATACAGATTCAGGACTGCCGGCGCATACCACTGTCGGACCTGAATTGCCTTTTTTACGAATTCTCTTCCGGAATAGACCTTGTGCTCCTCCAGACCGGAATGCATCATAAGCTCAGTCCGGCCCTCAATAATTCTTCTGGCTTCGCCGACAACGATATCCACCCCATTTTCTGGGATGGCTGCTGCCAGTCTTTCACAGGTATCTTTATCAATATAATCATCTGAATCCACATAAAGGATATAATCGCCGGCAGCAGCCTTGAGTCCTGTATTCCGGGCATCGGAAAGGCCGCCGTTTTCCTTATGAATCACTGAAATCCGGCTGTCCTGCCGGGCATACTCCTCACACATCTGAGGACATCTGTCAGGACTTCCGTCATCCACCAGAATAATTTCCAGGTTGCGGTATGTTTGTCCCATGATGCTTTCCACACAGCGGAGTAATTCCTTTTCTACTTTATATACCGGTATAATTACACTGATTTTATAATTCATTACTGACTATCCTTCTTTGTAGAGCTTTTCAATTTCACTGCCATGGTCCTTCATGGTTCTAATTGTCATTTGTTCTACAATATACTGATTCATATCGTTTATCATCCAGGGATTTTCAATTAATTCCCGGAGTCTCATACTGAGAGCAGCAGGATCAGCAGAAACAACATATCCGTTCTTTCCGTTTTCAATCAGATCTTTTGCTCCTACAAATTCACTTACAATCACAGGTACGCCATAGCTCAGAGCTTCCAGAACCGTAAAGCCGAAGGTTTCCGCGCATGTGCTGGGAGTCACCAGCAGATCAAAGGAACTCATGACCTTCGGGAGCTCGCTGTACTGATAGGGGCTGTGGATTCTGGCATAGGGGCGCTCTTCAGCGGCTGCAAAATAATGGACCTCAAAATTATGCTGTCCGGACTGCCATATCAGATCACAGGCGTCTCTTAAGAGATTGTAGCCTTTATGGGTTACAATGGGATTGAGATATCCAATCCGGACAATTCCAGGCACTTGCCGGATTGTCTTATGGTTCTGAATGGCACCGTTGGAAATGGATAAAACGGCAGCATTGCTCCCACTAAACCCGTTATTTCTGTAACCCTGCAGTGTGATGGAGCTGTTAAACAGGATTCTGTCGCACATATTCAGAATTCCCAGATAATATTCCCTCAGCTTCCGGTAATTCTCTCTGTGATCTAGCATAATATCTGCAGATTTCTGATAGGAATCTTCCGCATACATTGCCTGATTGTGTTTTTTTCTCAGCTTCTGAACAAGCGAAAAATCCTTCACCGTTTTATAGATGTCAGACTGGAGAATACACATCTTTCTGAAAGAAAGGGCTTTGGAATTGCATTCCGTACAGTCAGAACAGTCTGAGCCATACCAGCAATTGATTCCTCCATGATAGAGATTTCCTCTGGGGCACAGTGGGAAATAATCATGGGAAGTAAAAAACACCTTTACACCATGGTCCCTGGCTGAACAGACCAGCTCTCTCGGCATACCCATAAAAGTATGCACATGCAAAATATCACAGGCATTATTCTCAAAATAACGGTCAAAGACGGATTTGTCTTTAGGCGCAGTAAAAAGGCCGGGATCCGAAATACCGTCCATAAGGGGAACAGGCAGCGGATTCCTGATTTCAATACTTTTGCAAGCTGCTACGTCACTTAACGTGTGAAATCCACGCTTTTTTATACTGACATGGGAGCTTTGACTGTAGATCACTCCAGGCCACATCAGGGAAACCTCATGGCCGGCCCGAATCTGCTCTATCATCAGGTCAATACAGTATTGCGTCATTCCTCCCCTTCTGAAAGGAGGAAATCCAAGAGAATAATGTAATATGTTCATTCTTAACCTAAAACCTCACGGTAAATTCTATCCATCTGCGCATAGGAAACGCTGATATCAAATTTCTCCACGGAATTTTCACAGACAGACTGCATTTTTTCTCTCTGTGCAGGATCCATCAGCTTTCTGATTCCCTCTGCAAATTTCTGAGGGCTATAGGGATCCGCCAGGTATCCGTTCACGCCGTCCTGCATATAGTCCAGGATACCGTGAACATCGGAGGCAACAACCGGCAAGCCGGAGGCCAGCATTTCAATACCCGCAAGGCCAAGTCCCTCTCTGGTAGAAGAAATAGTTCCGATATCTGCGCACTTGCAGATCTGGGGAATATCTTTTCTCAGGCCCATCAATCTGAGCCGGACATGACTGGATTCAGCCAGCTCCACAAGACTGTCGGTGGTTGCAGAAGCAGTCATGGCATTGCCGCAGTGTACCAGGATCAGCCGCGGATCATTCAGTAATCCAATCGCTTCAATCACAACCCGCTGATTCTTACGCTGGGACAACTCTCCCACTGCAAGTACAACGATATCATCGTCTGTAAGATTCAGCTGCTTTCTGTACATGTGACGGTCGACCTGAACATCTCTGAATTTTTTCAGATCAACGCCCACACCATTAATATGATAAACTTTGCGGGCATGCATTTTCTGTGCCTGCGCATAGTCCTCCTGATTAATCGTGACGATGGCATCGCAGTAGAGCGACATCAGGTTTTCAACAGTTCTAAATACAGCCCATGTCTTCCAACTGGAGCCTTTATGAAAATAAAATCCATGCGTAGTATACAGAACTTTCATTCCCCTGGCCCGCTGTTTCCGACATGCCCATCTTGCGATGGCTCCGGCAATTGGAGTATGACAATGAACCGCATCGAAATGAATTTTGGAAATTAGCTGCTTCATCTGTCCGTATGCCGCGGCAGTCTGCCTGGATAAAGGCTTATTGGATGAGAAATCAATCTGGTGGAATACTACATTGCGCTGTTTAAAATATTCATCTATGTTTTCCGCCCCCGGATGGCAGCTGTTAGCTGCGCAATGCACTTCATATCCCATATCCTGCAGGATCTGAATGTCATGGGTCAGAAAACTTCTTATAAACCCGGACAAAGCTGTTACAATCAATATCTTTTTCTGGGTGCTTAATTTCATATCTTCATTCATGGTATTACTCACCTACACAGCTGTATTTAAATTGCAATTCCTGGGCACACAGGGCAAAGTCTGTTTCCGTTCTTCACTGTCACCGCAGTGCAAGTTCAAATCAGGAAGGACCAATGCTTCCGTCTGTTAATTTGTCTTCCTGCAGAATTCTTCCTTATATCTTCCGCAGATGTATTCCCAGCTGTAGGCATCTTTAATTCTCTGCTTTGCCTTGACTTCCATGGCTTTGCGCTCCTCGTCGGTCATCCCGTCTGCCTTTTCAATGAGGGTAGCCAGATTTCCGGGCTCCTTAGTCCAGTAGAGAGCAGCCTCTTCGGCAACCTCACGGTTGAAGCCCACACCAAGAAGCAGATTAAGTTTTGTGCTGCCCAGAGCTTCCAGTAGACTGGGATTGGTACCGCCTACCTCATGGCCATGGAAATAAGCATAAGCATTCTCCCGGATCTTCATCAGCAGCTCCTGGTCATAGACCGTGCCGACGAACTTGATTCGGGGATCACTCTTAAAGTGCAGTTTTTCCTCCAGCTGAGAAAGGAACTTGTCGTTCACATTGGTAATAATGGCAAAATCCTTTTCGGACTTGCTGGCCATGAATTCCTTGATCATGGTTTCGTAGTTGTTTTCGGGAACGAACCGGCCCACAACCAGATAGTAATTATCTGCGGTCAGGCCCTTCTCTTTGTACCAGGACAGCAGCTTCTCGTCATCGTTGGCAAGCTGGCTCTTCCGGGTCTCAGCACCGTAGGCGATAAAGGTAGTCTTGGGGCTTGCCCCTTTGACACCCTTACCGTCATAGCATTCGTGAATATATTTCTCGATGTTGACAGAATCACAGATGGCAAGATCGCAGTGTTTAATCATCATCTGCTCGGAGATTTTCCAGTACTTCCGGACAGGAGCCGGCCACTTGGCCCGCATCCACTCATGTCCGTCAGGATTCAGATAGACCTTGCCGCCAAGCTTGTGGATCTCCTTATAAAAATGCTTCATAAAAGGTCCGATCCGGCAGGCCATAATATAGACAATGGGATTGGGAATCTGATGCTCCTTAATGTATGCGCAGCAGTCCTTCAGAGCAGCTACATCGTAATAGATGGCCGCTGCAGGGCCCATCTTGGGGATCCGGATTTTAAAGCACCGGGCGTTATGGTAGGTGAACTCTCTGGTGAGGCCGTCCTTATCTTTTACGATATCGGATACACCCTGAACCTTGGTTTCATCCATGCATCCGTCCCCGTTGCCCTTGCAGGCCACATGGTACTTAAGTTCAGGATCGTTCTGATGATACTCCGTCAGTTTGTTGATAAAGGTCTCATAGCCGCCATAGGCACCCAGGCTTTTGGCGCCGACCAGGAAAACATGCTGCATCTTATTACCCATCTCTCTTCTGATAGAATTTAAAACTTGAAGGTATCCTTAAGCCCCAGCCACTTGGTATCCTTTTCGCTGAGGTTCAGAGGGGTTCCGTCTGCCATGGTGTAGCCTTCGCCGGAGGCAGTACCCTG
>RCNI01001261.1_pt1 | contig 13992 bp, 11 predicted proteins | sample 2041151 | NCBI WGS metagenome assembly RCNI01 (sample SAMN09708214, study PRJNA481090) | feces metagenome | isolation source: feces | place: Antarctica: Albino Rookery | reverse complement strand
CATTTAAAAATATCATTTTGTATTTTTGAGTCAAAGATATCATAACCACGCCTAAATGAAGTGGTATTAATTTTACAATAAAAACGCCTTTAAATGCTTTATTTAAAGGCGTTTAAATAAGTTTAGGATTATTTCTCTCGATTCTGTTCGAGATTATCGAAAAGTAAATTGTTGATTTGCCTTTTCAATGAAATCATCTGAAGAATCTCGCCATTGTCCAGGGTAATAGCCATGCGGTAATGTCCTTAAAAGTCTATCTTCATCAACTTCACATTGAACTAATTGCTGTGTTTTTCTTGATTTTGAAGTATAACAAAATACTAAGAAACCATAATTATCAACTTTAACATATCTACCACAGTAAGTTTTTTGTGCCAATTTACTTAATTCGCTTAATGGAACACCGTGCCAACATTCTCCAGATTGTTCCTATTCATAAACAACAAATTCTTCCGGTGTATAACGCTTCATTGGTTCGTAGACTTTCCTTTTTTGATGTCTTGGTATAGAACCTTTCTGACTTCTTTTTAGAATTTTTTCAAACAATCCCATATTAAAACCCCCTTATCTATATCTCCTATAATAGTACTTGTAAATTTTGCGAGGTTTAACACTCGTCTTCTTCATCTTCTACTAAAGAAATATCCACATCTTCAGAATCGAAAGCACCTATAGGGTACTCTCTCTTCCATCCAGAAATTCGAATAATCTTACCGCATTGAGGACACTCGTAATTATGTTCGCTATCAAAACATATGATAAAATCTGGACCCATACAATTTTCTCGCTCATCACTGCTTTCACCAACGACATAATCTTCGAGGTCAATAATTTCTTTCTCTCCGCAATTTGGACAAACAACTTCTTCCATCATTTCAAGCTCAAATTGCCAGTTATTCAAATCCATAAATTCTTCTCCTTCATCCTCTCGTCTATGAATTTCGCCGAGATAATAATCTGAAGGCATAGAATCATATTCCACACCATCGGCAAGTAATTCAGCAGATAAACTCAATGAGCCAGTAAGCTGTCTAATTTCTGCTTCCATCTTTAGCCTACGTTCTTCAATACAATCCCGAAATAATATCTCACCATTATCTATTTTCTTGATATCACCGCAAGTAAGACCCATCTTAGTAAGTACAACGATCTTTTTTAAACGCTCTATATCATTTTCTGAGTAACCAGCTCCTGGATATTCTGATGTAAATATTCCTTGTTTCTTAAAATACTTAATTCTATCTTTATTTAAATCAAGAGAAGTGTTAGTAGTATTTCCATAGTTCTTAGAAACCATTGCTAAGTCTCCTATATCAATCTTTCCATTGCCATTGAAGTCTCCTGTACTTTCTTCTATTAATAAAGAATTAAATCTTGCTATTGCCTCTTCTAAAGATTCCTTAGCTGAATTTATTTCCTCTTCAGTAGCATCTTCCTTGTTAAATACTTCTTCAGCCTTATTAATTTCAACTGTTAATCCATCCTTAGCTCCTTTATGGTATTCACCAACATTAAATCCTTCTACAGCTTCCTCTAGTAAAGATTCACCTTGATTTATTAATTCACCTAAATTTGTCTTATCAACCTCTGGTGTTTCCTTTACTAAAGCTTTTATTGAAGCATCTAAATCAATTACTATTTGATTTATTTGATCTTGAGTGTAATCAGCTTTATTTTTGTTAGCTTCATTAGCAACTTCTAACACTTCACTAAATAAAGCCCATGACTCAGCTGTATATTCTTCTTCAACTAAAGAGTTTCCTAAAGTTAAAACTTTATTGAAATCTTCAAATTCAGTTGCCCTTAAAGCCAATCTTTCTTCTGCATTATTTAGATTTTCTAAAGCCTTATCTATTTTCTTTTGAGATGAGTTAGAATCATCTAAAATACTCTTAGCTTCATTTAATGCTTCTTTTAAAGTTTCAAAGCTACTTAAAGTGTATTCATCTCCACTTAAATTTATAAGCTCATCATATTTTGCCTTTAAAGAATCATTTACTGGGAATTCAAACTCTTGATTTAAAGTTATTATTTCATAAATATTGGGTGCAACATCTGTCCATTCAATTTTTATCTCATATATATTATTGTAATCACGATTAATAAATTCATTTAAACTATTGCTTAATGTTCCTAATTGAACCCATTGATCAGTTACATTTTCACTGCCATCACCAACTCTAGCCATAACCTTAGCATTTGAAATTAAACTTCCATCTTGAACTATTGTAACCTTTCTAACATCTGTTTTTTCTGATAAGCGATAAGTTATACTTCCTTCAGAAATCTCACCATTGTTGGTATTAGGCTTATATGAAGTTGTTAAATTTCCATCTCTTAAATTACTTGGGACAAAGCCTCTCTCCTCAATTGGATTTGAAATATAAGTTGGATCATTTACTGTAGGAATATATTCTCCATTATTTATCATAAGCTCATTTATAACTGTCCAACGATGTCTATATGGAGCAGTAAATAATATTCTTACATATCTAGCCTTTTGATTTAAATTATCTCCTTCAACATAAGCACTATCTATTGGAACTATTCCACCAGATTGATTTCCATGTTTATATCCATTTTGTAATGGCTTAGAGAACATATCTTCTACTCCATTTTCTACTCCATCTCCAATAGTAATAGCATCTGTCCAAGTTTCTCCATCTAAAGATAATTGAATTTTACCATCTCTTACATGGTCAACTTCAGTATCTAATACAACATATTTTAAATTATCCACAAGAATTTCTTGTCCTAAATCATAGACTATAGTATCACCTGTACTAGGTGCACCTAAGAATTTAACTCTTGTTTTTAAATCTCCATCTACAGCTTTTTTAGCTCCATCATCTCCAACATAAGCATCTACTAATGATGGTTCATAAACTTCATTTGAATTAACTTCAAACTTAGTTAAATTAAAATTAATAGTTTCATTACTTGTATTAATTAGCCTTACATATCTACCGTCTTCTAATGTATTTTTATCTGTTATCTCAGTCCACTCAACAGCATTCATAGAGCTTTGAAGTTTTAAGCCTTTGTCATTTGAAATTTCAAGATTAATATTACTTAAATCTTTAATACGATTTAATTTAACCCCAATATATTCTCCATGATTTAAGCTTATGTCATCTGTAAGTATTAACTTAGTTACATCTTCTTTACCTAAAGATAATAAATCTAATTCTGTATTTGTATATACATTCTCTTTATTTCCTGCACTTTCTAATTCATCACTAACTATTGCAAACTCTGAGAAAGTAAGCCACTTATTGATATTTTCCATATTAGTAAGTCTTATATATTTAGCTGAAATAGGAGTTTCAAAGGCTTCTTCTATAACATCTTTTCCTGCTGGAGCACCTGTTTTATCATATTCTTTTATAGTTGTCCAACTTTCATTATCTAATGAATATTCTAGTTTGAACTTATTCCATTTATCAGAGCTTCCTCCTCCATTTTTACCTATTACAAATCTAATTCCATCAAGTTTTATTTCTTTTCCTAAATCTAAACCTATAAATTCTCCTGCTAAAGATGTATCCCCATTAAGAGTTTTATACCATACACCAGTATTATCATCTCCATCTAAAAGATTAGCTTCATTTCCTTCATAAACTTGCCAAGATTCACTTCTTATTAAACCTGGATTAAACTCTACACCTGAATTTGAATCCTCTTTCTTATTTACATTAATATCTCTAACCCCTAGCCAAGTATTCTCTCTTGCCTCTGTAGCTATTAAACGAACTCCTCTAACCTTTAAATCTAAATTTTCTACTTTTATAGCTTTAGGCATTGTATATTCAACGCCCTCTTCTAAGTCAACCCACTCTTTCCCATCAACTGTATATTGAATTTTAGCTTTTTGCATTGTATCATTTGGATTTGAATTGGCTCCCATTAAGAATTCAACGTTATTTAAATTTATAGGATTACTATACTTAACTCCTACATAAGTTCCAACATCTATTCTATTTGGATTTTTATAAATTAATTCAGTGCTAGAATTATTATCAAAAATATTGTCACTATTTCCTGTTGGGGCATCTTGTCTATTACTTATATAACTTGCTATTATTCTATTTGGATCAACAATTGAACCTATAACAATTGACAAGTTTTGTCCCATATTCTTTATGAATGGAACAATATGTTGAACTCCAACCTCCGCATACTCAGTATGATCTACATAGTGGAAACCATAAGTTTTTGACCTTTCAAATGCACTTTGTGCTTCTGAATAATTAGCCCAAGCAGCTTCATCGTCTCCTTCTTCTATTGCAATTGCTGATTTTAAATATCCAATAGCAGCATCCATAGTATCTTCCCAACAATTTAACCAATAAATTATTTGATCTCTTGTTCTCTCATTTCCTGGATTATTTTTATAATAATCTGCAGCTTTTTGAAGGTTTGTAAATTCTTCTATTAATTCTAAAGCATCCTCTTTAATACTTACTCCACTATCATACTTTTGCTTAAATGCCTCTAATTTTGGTGCTAATTCAACAGACTCTTGTAGAGGCCTAACCCTTCCGTCCATATTTTGATTTATCATGTGCTTACTTATTTCTCTTAAAGCAAGTGAAGAATTTGTTTCTTCAGCAGTCCCATGATCCATATACTTAAATGAATCATTCCAGTTTTCATCAGCTTCTTCTTTATTGTCCCATATATTCCAAGCATAATCTGCTATAGCGAATAAAGCTGACTTATTAGCTTCGGCTTGTTGCATTGGGTTTAAAACTATACCATCTATCTTACTTGGATCAACTCCTGGATGTAAGAATGTATCATTTCCTCCCATTATTAAGTGTTTCTTTGAATTATCTGAACAAGGCCAGTTAATCCAGAAGAATGGTGCTCTTCCTGGATGTCCATCAGTAGAAATATTATTCATGAAATTATTCGCAAAATTCTCATCTACTTCTCCCCAAATTCTTCCGCCAGTCATAACTATACTTACATTATCTTCAGCTTTATTTAACTCTTTTAATTGTGCAGAACTTCCATTTCCATAGTAATCTGATGGACAGAACATTAAATCCGTTTTTAGGTCTGGATAAGTTGATTGTTGTTCTTCTAACCATCTTGTTAAATCTGTAAGAAGTTTAACATACATACTAGCCCCTTGAGCTGGTGCTGAAGCATCATCAGCTAAAATAGCAAACTGTCTAACATCATTCTCTAAAAGTTGGGTGAATTTTTTCTTTATCACTCCTAAATCATTCTGGTAATTTTCTTCAGTGTCAAACCTAACTGGATTATTCATAAATGGATGTAATGCATATACATATCTATTTTTAGTCTCATTACCAACCTGAGCTAACTTTTTAATTTCAGATAATTTTTCTTCTGGATATAAATCTCTCCACTTGCTATTATGATAAGGATCATCCTTAGGAGCAAATACATATTGATTTAATTTATAATCTCCTCCAAATTTCATAAGTTCTGCTCTATCTTCATTAGACCAAGGATTTCCATAATATCCTTCTATAAATCCCCTATGAGCAACTTCTGCATAGTCATCAGCTCTGAAATTCTGAATTTTATTCCCCTCTTCTAACTGATTAAATACATGTTTTAAAGTAGTAACTCCATAGAAAGCACTGTCTGTATCTTCTCCAATTACTCCAATTACTCCATCCTTAACAGTTACTATATTTGCATCCATTTTTTCATCAAAAAAACTTTCATCATGAGGAATATTTTTATTAAAATAATTATCAACAAATCCTCCTGATTCATTAATACCTACTAAAAAATTTGTTTTTCCTGGTACTATTTCACTTGAAACAGTGGCTTCTAAATTACTAGCTTCTAAAACTTCATCAACCCGCTTTTTAGTATAAGTATCAATTCCATCATCATATACAATATTTATTTCATCACTTATTTGAAATTCTCCGCCGCTATAGCTTATTTCTTGTGGCTTTGGATATATTTCATAAAAGTTTTCAGTAACACCATCCGTTGCAAAGACAACTAAATTTGATGGTAAAACACTGATTGTCATAGCTGCCAATACTGTAGATGTAATAATCTTTCTAATGTTCTTATTCATAAACCTTCCCCCATAAATTTATTTTCATATTATAACTAAATTGTAATTTCTTTCCAGAAAATAGTACATGTATTTTATTTACTTCTTATGTTAATAAAGCAATTTTTTAATAAAAGTAATATAAATTAAAGTAAAAAAACAAAATTTTCATATTCTATTACAAGTATACAAATTCCTACTATTTGCTTAAATTATTTTTGACTATGTGGTTAATTTCCATGTCTAAGTGGTATTCATCTTCTACTAAATAGTCTCTTTATTTTTTCTTTAGAAAGATTTTAGGTAAATTTAATGTCTTTGTAACTCACATGTCATCCACTTAAACTATTTAATTGTTAAAATTTTGTGTATAATCATATTATAGTAAAGATTACAACAGGGGGGATTAAATTGAAAAAAAGAAATGTACGTACCTTAGATGGAATCATTTACTCCTTATTTATTTTTATGACTATAGTTACTCTCTTCATAATATATAGGGATATTCCAAGTAAGGCCACTCTTAATTTTGTTACAGCTTACGCCATATTTGCAATACTTGTTCCTTTATACATATTAATAAGAGTCCTATTTACAGTTAAGCACTTTACTTTTGAAGAGGTAAAAAAAGAAGGATTTAAATTCTTAATGTTTTTTATAGGAATCATGATGCTTAATTTTGTTGGAAACTTGTTATTACCATTGCCAGACTTAAAATTAAGCAAAATGTTACCTTCCTCATTAGGCTTTGCTTTTGGAATAACTTGTTTTGATATAGCGTTATCTAAAAGAACAAAGTAAAATAGGTCACAGCTCTATTACTGTGACCTATTTTTTATTCTTATTTTATAATCTAACTTTAATTACTATATATTAATATACAACTAAACTTTTTATTTAACTTTATAAAAATCATTGTAGTTCTTATAAACTACAAATACTACTAATATATTAACTCTCTTACAAATCTATCTTAAGCTCTTGGTTCTCTAATAAGATACAGTTTTAATCATTAAGAATTGCACTAGTAGTTTTGATTTTCTTTTCAACAGCTTCACTAAACATTTCTTTAATTACTTCTGTATATAATAAATCTAATAAAAATATTTGTGGTATTTTTGATGATATTGATCCTGTTTCAAAGATTGTTTCAGCTGATGTATATGTTAATTCATAATCAGATAGCTTTCTTAATGGATTATCACTCTCTTCTGTTAAGGTTATTATTTTTGTACCATTTTCTTTAGCTTGTTTTACAGTTTTTATTACTTCTTTAGTAGTACCTGAATTTGAAATAGCAACTATTACGTCATCATCATTTGTTATAGATGACATAATAACCATTGTGTGGCTATCAGTTACAGGTACTGTTGTAAATCCAATTCTCATGAATTTATAATTTATATCTGTAGCAGCTATTCCTGAATAACCTATACCTATGAAATAAACTCTCTTAGCATTCATTATTAAATCTCTACATTTGCACATTAAATCTAAATCAATATGCTTAACTGTTTGCTCTAATATATTAATAGATGATTTTAACATCTTATTTGCAGTCTCTGTTACACTCTCATCCCTATGAACATGCAAGTTTATAATGCTTGTATTCTTTTTGTTTGAAATCTCTTTTGCTAAAGTAACTTTAAAGTCTTGGAAGCCATTAAACCCCAACTTCTTAGTAAACCTTGTTATGGTAGCTTCTCCTACTCCTGATTCCTTAGCTATTATAGATATTGATTTATATATAATATTGTCTAAATCTGACTTTATATATTCAATTAATGTCTTTTCTGACTTAGTCGCTTTAAAGTTTGGATTTTCTAATTGTTCTAATATTCCCATAAAGTACCTCTTACTGTTTTAATATTTTGACTCAATTCTATGGTTATATTAAATACTTATAAATAATTTAAAACACTCTAAAACTAAGTCAAATATAATATTTTAAGTATATCATTCTTCTCATATAAGCTCCATAATTTATATAAATTATATTATCCTCTATGATTTTAAGTAAAATTACAAAAGATAGTTATTTATTAAAATTCTCTTTAAAGTTATAATAAGCGCCCTTCATTCCTGCTGTATTCTTAAGCTTTGCAAAGACTATTTTAGTATTATTATAAACTGATTCTATTAAGTATTTTCTTAAGCTTTTTTCTATTAAAGGTCTAAATACCTCTTCTCTAGCCATTATTCCTCCACCTAAAACTACCACTTCAGGATTTATTAAATAAACAATATTTGAAATTCCTAAAGCTAAATTATCAGCTAATTTTTCAACTTCCTCCTTGCATATTAAATCACCATTTTTATAGTTATCTAATACATATCTTCCATCTATACTACTAGGTTCAACATCTTTTCTAAGTGCTACATTTTTAACTAAAGCACTTGCTGATGCAATATCTTGAATATGCTCTCCATTAACCATCATATATCCAATTTCTCCAGCTGAATTACTAAAACCATGTAGTACTTTACCATCTATGATTAAAGCTCCTCCAATACCTGTTCCTATAGTCAAACAAGCCATGGAATGAGTACCTTTACCAGCACCCCCAAAGAATTCTCCTAATGCTGCACAATTTACGTCATTTTCCACAAAACAAGGTAAATTAAACTCTTCCTCTAATATTTTCTTAACTTCAACCCCAGTATAATTAGGTATTGTTGGACCAGCATAAACAATTTTTCCTTCTTTAGGACATACCATCCCTGCTGTTGATACCCCTATTCCACTTATGTCATTATTAATCTTAAGCTCATGAATTATATCTTTAACTTTCTCTATTATACTAAGTCCACCTTTATATGCTTCAGTGTCTCTATCATTAGTCTCTAATAATGTTCCATCTTCATTTATAACTCCGTATTTTATGCTAGTTCCACCTATATCTATAACTGCAAATAAACCCATACATATCACCTCTATTAAAATTATTATTCTCTATATTTATTATAAACAATAAAGGTTGCATCAAGAATAACTTAAAATAAAAATTACAAACCTAAATAGTTCTAACTCCTCGGTTTATTACTTTAAGTTTTGATACAACCTCATAAAATAAAATACTATAAAATTACTTTATAAATAGCTTTCTTTACATCTGAAGGCTCATTATCAGCCTTTAAACAAGTCATGTGTATATCTTCTGGATAACAGATAAGGAAATCTCCTTCTTCTAAAACAACTGTAGAATTTTCTTTGCCATCAAAAGATAAGAAATCATCTTTTTCAACGAACTCTTTAAACTCTAAATTTTCTTTAAAGTTAAGATCTATTCTTTCTCTTCCACTAAAAACTACATGAACATCTATATATTTCTTATGACCTTCCCAAAAACGATCTTCCTTATTTTTTGTAGTGTAATTAACTCTATTAAAGAACAACTCTTCACCTTTTATTTCATGAGTACCTGGTTCAAACTCTATTACATTATTATTTTTTGCATGTAGTAAAGCTTCCTTAACAAGTTTTGGTAGATAATCATAACTTTCTAAATTTATTAAATTGCCGAATATCATTTCATTCACCTCTAAAACATTCAATTTTAAAGTAGTGCTGATCTTCAAATAATTTTAAAACTATCTAAAAATCAACACTTACTCTAATTAAACATTATTTTTTATTTATATTAACCATTAATAACTTCATTTTTATTGTAATATACTGTTGCTTCATTTAAAGTCTTCTTATCAACTAATTGAGATTGAGTCATTAGTGAAACTATCATTCCAACTATAACTGAAACACCTATTGATATGATTGAGTATGACCAGATACTTACATCGAATCCGCCATATTTACATACTATAACAGCTATTGCTGATGCTATAAATCCAGCATATGCACCTGCTTTTGTAGCCTTTTTGAAGAATATTCCTAGTACGAAGATTCCTGCTAAAACTCCAAGAACAAGTCCCATAAATCCGTTAAACCATTCGTAAGCTGAGTTTACTCCACCATTTGCAAGGATTACTGCCATAATTATTGAAGCTATACCAACACCTAATGATATATATTGAGCAACTTTTGTTTGCTTTTCCATTGACATATCTTTTGTTATAAAGTTTTGGATATCTAAAGTCCAGCTTGTTGCAACTGAGTTTAATCCAGTTGAAAGTGTTGATTGAGCTGCTGCATATATAGCTGCTAAAACTATACCTGTTATACCAACTGGTAATTGGAATGCTATGTATGATGCAAAAATTTGGTCTTGTTGAGCAGTTTGTAATAACTGTGGATTTTGATTATAGAAAACATATAAAGCTGTTCCTATTAAATAGAATACAGTTGCTACAAATAATGATAATACTAAGTTACCATAAGTCATTTTCTTTAATTGTTTTATATCTGTAGTAGTAGTAAACCTTTGCACTATATCCTGACTTGAGATATATGATGAGAAAGTATTTAATCCTCCTCCAACTATTAATAGGAATACACTTGTTTTAAATATATTTGCATTGAATATTGGCTCTTGTGAAGATAGGAATTTTCCTCCTTCAGTTAATTCATGCATAATAGCTCCAAATCCACCATTGATTGTTGAAATTAAGAATATTAATGAAAAAACTATACCTGCTATAAGTACGCAACCTTGAATAAAGTCTGTCCATAAAACTGACTTTAATCCACCTGTGTATGAGTAAATTATTGCTATTACGCCCATTGCTACTATAAGTAAATAAACATTTATTCCTGTAAGATTTGCTAATACCATTGATGGTAAATACATTATGATTGCCATACGTCCTATTTGATAAATGATGAACATTATAGCTCCAAGAATTCTAAGCCCTTTATCTTTATATCTTATTTCTAGATATTCATAAGCTGTATCTATATCTAGTCTACTATAAACTGGTAAGAAAAATCTTATTGTAAGAGGTACTGCTACAAACATACCAAGTTGAGCAAACCACATTATCCAAGTTCCCTTATAAGAGTTACCAGCTAGTGATAAGAATGAAATTGGACTTAATAAAGTTGCAAATATAGAAACTGAAGTAACCCACCAAGGAATAGTTCCGTCACCTCTGAAGAACTCTTTACCTTTCATTTCCTTCTTAGAGAACTTTAACCCTGCGTAAAGAACAGCTCCTAAGTAAACAACTAGTACAACTAAATCAAACTTCGTAAACCCTTGCATACCAATTCTCCCCTCTTAAATTTTTATGTAGGCTAACCTATAAGTTAGCCTACTATTTCATTTCTCTTAAAAACTCACTATACTTTAAAAACTTTTAATTCTTAGAAATATTTTTTATTAATTTCCTTAGCTTTTGCAATCATTTCTTCAGTAGCTTCTTTCATAGGTTGTCTACAATATCCTGCATCAACACCTTGCTCTTGAAGAATTAATTTAATTGTTTGGTAAAGACCATTATTTAAGATATCAGTTATTAAATCATTAGTTACATGTTGAACTTCTAAAGCTGTTTCAATGTCACCTTTTTGAGCTGCTTCAAAGATTTGTCTTGCTCTAACACCGTTTACGTTGAATGTTGATCCTATAGCTCCATCAACACCAAGCACTGTAGCTGGTAACATCATTTCGTCGAATCCAGCAAATATTAATTTATCTGGAAATGCTTTTCTCATACGTTCTAATAAGTAGAAGTCTGCTGCTGTGAATTTAACACCGATAATCTTATCATTTTCAAAAAGTTCAGCAAATTGCTCTATTGACATATTTACTCCTGTTAAGAAAGGAATTGAGTAAATTATAAGTTTATTGTCAACAGAATTTATTATTGTTTCATAGTAATGTTTTATTTCATTAAAATCGAATTTATAGTAGAATGGGGTAACTGCTGATATTGCATCATATCCTAAATCTGTAGTAAATTTAGCTAACTCTACAGCTTCTTTTAAATTAACTGATCCTACTTGAGCTATTAATTTAACTTGTCCTTTTGCTTCGTCCATAGCAATTTCAAATATTCTTTTCTTTTCATCAGTTGAAAGCATGAAATTTTCTCCAGTACTTCCTCCTACATAAAGCCCGTCTATTTTACATACATCAATATTGTGTCTGATTATTTCTCTTAAACCTTTCTCATTGATGTTTCCATCCTTGTCAAATGAAACTAATAATGCTGAATAAATACCTTTCATTGTTTTTCTCCTCCCAAAATCCTTTAAATATTTGATTTATTTTAAAATATCAGTAAATCTCTTAGTTATTTGTTGTGGTCTTGTTATAGCTCCTCCAACCACTGCTGAATATGCACCTAAATCAAGTGCTTTCTTTAATTCTTCTGGAGTGTTTATTCTTCCCTCACAAATAACTGGAATTTTTACCATTTTTACTAACTCTTCTAAAAGTTCAAAGTCAACACTGTTACTTTGCTTAGAATATGGTGTATATCCTGAAAGTGTTGTAGATACACAATCAAATCCTAATTTTTCTGCTTCAATCCCCTCTTCTAAAGTTGATATATCAGCCATTGCTAATCTTCCTTTTGCATGGATAGCATCAACTAAATCCTTTACATTTTCGTCATTAGGTCTTTTTCTTTTTGTAGCATCTAATGCTATCATTTCACAATCTGTTTTTAAAAGCTCGTCCACTTCCTTCATAGTTGGAGTTATATAAATCTCTGAATCATCGTAATTTCTTTTTATTATTCCAATGATAGGAAGCTTAGTAACTTCTTTTATTTCATTAATATCATCAACACCTTGTGCTCTTATAGCCGCTGCTCCACCTTGCTTAGCCGCTATTGCCATCCTTCCCATAATAAAAGAACTATGCAAAGGTTCATCTGATAAAGCTTGGCAAGAAACAATTAAATTTCCCTTTACCACGTCTAACATTTTATCACCTTTTTTCTGAAAATTATTTTCTTTATGTTTTTATTGTAATCCTTTTCCCAATAAATTTCAATACTTTTTGAAAATATTTTTCTATTTTATGGTTTTTAGTTTTTTAAATATACCTACAACCTATGTTTCAAGCCATTTTTATTCATATTTTTTTCACTTTTATTCTTATAATTTTGGTTTTTGAAAATTTATTTCATAAAAAAAGAGCATGTATCAAAATATTTTTTATTGATATATATTGATACAGCTCATTTTAATTTACAAAATTATATACTTTATTCTATCCATTGAATGACTTCATTTTTTGGAAGTCTTGATTTTTTTCTGTTAGGCTCTTCCTTTCTATATCCAAAGGCTATTAAATATGTTAGTTCATATTTTTCTTTATCTAAAAACCCTTTTCTAACTAATATTTCTTCTACCTTTTCTTTATCAAATCCCTCAATAGCACATGAATCTATTTCTCTCATAGCAGCTGCTGTCATCATATTCCCTAATGCTATATAAGTTTGTCTTTTTGACCACTCAAGTAATTTTTCATTTGTTTCATCAGCTTCTAACTTTCCAACTTGGAAGTTTTTTAATACATCTTTTATTCCTTGAAAAAACTCTTCTGAAACCCCTTTGGTATTAATCCAAAGGTTTCTAATATAATCTGAATCATATTTAACTTCACTTCCTGCCTTTGTCAAAGCAATTACAATATGACTTGTTGTTGAAGCTTGTCTTTGAAATCCCCAAGATACTTCTGAAATTTCTTTAATTAATTCTTTATTTTCTACAATAAGAAACTTCCAAGGCTCTAATCCAAATGAACTTGGTGATAATCTAGCTGTTTCAGCAATCATCTCCATATCCTCTTTAGGTATTATTTCTCCTGTAAATTCCTTTGTAGCAAATCTAAAATTAAAAATATCTATAATATCTTTTCTATCCATTTTCATTATTATATCCTCCTATTAATGCTAATTTATTATGTTTATTTAATATTATTATTTTCTAATCATTAAAATATTATTATTTTATTTATTATACCATAATTCTTATCTATTTACTCAGATATATAATTTAAAAATATAATATCTAAATCATAGTGCATTTC
>RCNI01001493.1_pt1 | contig 14016 bp, 14 predicted proteins | sample 2041151 | NCBI WGS metagenome assembly RCNI01 (sample SAMN09708214, study PRJNA481090) | feces metagenome | isolation source: feces | place: Antarctica: Albino Rookery | reverse complement strand
TTCTTAATGATATGCTCACCGATATGGAGGCTGTTCTTGGCGATCTTCTGCATAACTCATACTTTATTGAGGACTTACCCGGGCTGGATAGCACTGTACTGACCAGAAGCACAGTCAGCAAGGGTATGGCGATCATCTATGGGATGCTGGTCTTTTTCCTGATGGCTAAATTTCTATGGAAGGGGAGCAAGGTATATATACTTTGGCGGGATGGTGAGGCAGAAACAGATCCTATGGAGATGGTGCTGGGTTCCGTTTTGGCACTTCTGGTAGCACTGGGGTTTCCGGTAATCTATGAATTTTTTGCCAATCTGTCAATATCGGTGGTAACGAAAGTATGTGATGCGATGTTTGCAGGATCTGAGTGGAGATATTACTCACACAGTTATGGATGGATTTCTCACCCTGATCGGTGCACCGTTCAGTATGCTTGGATTAGGCTTGGTATTTTCACTGCTTTACCTCTGGCTACAGTTTGCGATACTCAAACAGGGTGTGGAGCTGCTGATTTTCCGCATGGGTGTGCCCATTGCGGCAGCCGGTCTTATTGATTCTGACGGTGGCGTGTGGAAATCATACTGCATGGTATTTGTCCGTCAGATCATAACAGTCATGATTCGACAATTTTGCATATTCCTAGGGATGCGTTTGGTAAGTGGCATGCAGTTTATGGGTTCCATGCTGGGTATAGCGTGTTTGATGGTGGCTATATCAACACCCACCCTGTTAAATCAGTTTCTGTCTCCCAGAGGCGCAGGCGGTGCCACACAAAAGATCAGTGTCTTTGTTTCTGCTGCCCGCTTATTTGGAGGCAAATGATATGGTAGATCTTATTCAGCTATACAATGGACTCAAGCTGCTTGTGACCGGCGGTGTTATATTGAGGATCCTATATTGCCTTGTAAAGATACAGATGAATCCCGATGATCAGGCTATGTACATGAGGCGTATGAAAAATATTGCCCTCTATTACATCTATTCAATCAGTACACTGTCCTTGCTGAGCTTGATCGAGAAATACATAAAATAATAAAGGGAGTGGACACAATGGTGCAATTACCTATTCCGGAGGATATTTCTCTGGAGCATGAGTTTCTTCCGGGTGTCACAAAGAAGGAGATGCGGTGGCTTTTGGCTGCCGCATTGCCCGGTGTAGCCGCAGCGGTGGTGTTATGGGTTACCCTTGCAGATCCAGGGTCGCAGCTCATGGCTATGGCTGTGGGTATTTTCTATGTAATCGGCTGCTATGGTTTCTTTGCAAGGATCGACGGACAACAGTCCATTTTCAGTTTCCTTGCAAAGCTCATTCGATTCCAGAAATCACAACAAATCTTTTACTATCGAGAAGGCAAGGAGGGGTTATATTATGTTTGCAAAGAAAAAGAGTAATTTGTCTGCACAGGAATTTTTAAATGTAGAGGCCATTGAAAATAAGATCCTTTGGTCACGAGATAAGATGTTATATTGCTATATCCGTGTCAAGGGGCAGGACAATAGCTTGCTGGGAGAGACTGAGACTGAAAATGAATCTGTTACGGATCGTATGACGGTGGATCTGTCAAAGGAAACAGAGCCTTTTCAGATCATTTCCATTCCCCGGACCGTGGATACTCAGGGCATGATCCAGGAATTAAAGGATATGAGAGCAGAAACCAGAAGCGATGCCAGATTACGACTGATTAGCGGAGAGATTGCAGCACTGGAGAATATGGCTGAAGATGGAGTCAAGGAGCCGATGATTATTTTTAAGATTTGGAAGGCTGCCGCACCAAATGCAGACCGAGTGCTGCTGGATCGTGCGGCACTTCTGGCATCCCGCTTGACGGACAACCGTATCTTTGCTTCTGTGATGGAGGATTCTGAAATTCTGCATCTTTGCTCTATTTATGCGGAGCTTGGTATCTGGCAGGAATTTGAAGAAAAGTCAGACATCCCGTATTTAGAGGGGAAAAAGAGAAATTTCACCAGAAAGAAAGCAGAGGATCCGGCTCATGCAGAGCTGATGGAGCAGATCACCCCAGTGGGTGGTCTGCTTTTTTATCCGGATTGGCTGATGGTCGGCAATGCCTACTGTAAGTGCTACGGTGTAACGAAGTATCCCTCAGTTATAAGCTACAACTGGGCGACAGCATTGACTAATGCCACAGACTGTATTACCTGCATTACCTATTATCCGGGCAGAGATAATGAAATTGGTAATGCTCTGTCAAGATCCATCAAGGATTCATCACAAAGTGCTGCGTCAGAACGAGATGTGCGAAAAAGAAAACGACTGGAGAGATCTGCAAGTGATGCTGACCGCCTGATTGATGAGCTGGACGCCAAAAGTAAGGCACTGGGACACATCTCTATCATCACGATGCCCTTTGCCGACAGCAAGGAAAAATTGGCTGAGGTTACATCAAATGTCCTGCAACGCTACGAGTCAAAGAAAATGAAGCTGAAGCTTCTATCCAGCCTTCAAAGTGATGCCTTCAAACACCTGTCTCCCTACTATCCCAACCAGCTTCTGGTAGATGATATCACCATGAGAATTATCCCGCTGGAAACACTGATTGGGGGATATCCATGTGCAATGAATACATTACGGGATGATCACGGTGTTTATTTTGCTCAAACACCGGACAGAGGAGTTATTTCTCTGGACATTCGTTATCGGGACGGGGATCGAACCAACGGTAACGGTGTGGTTACCGGAGTACCCGGCGTTGGCAAGTCCACCTGTCTGAAGCACATGATCCAATCCATGTATATGCAGGGCTTTAAAATTATTGTGATCGATCCGGAACGGGAGTTCCGGGACCTGTGTAAGAATCTGGACGGTTCGTGGTGGGATGCTGGCGGTGGAGCTGCTCATGTGAATCTGCTTCAGGTACAGGGATCTGTTAATGATAGTGAAGATGATTCTCGGTTCACAAGCAAGATATCGCCTCTGGCTCAGCATATCCAGTATGTACAAACAATCATCCGATATAAAATTCCAAGTTTGACTGATACGCAGATGTCCTTGTTGGCAAGGTCATTGCGTGAGCTGTATGACCAATTTGGATTTTCCTTTGACATGGATTATGACTTAGGCCGCAGGCCGGAGGAGTACCCCATGATGTCAGACTGGTATCAGTATCTGATGAAAAAGGCCGATGAAGATCCCCGCTATGATGATTTGGCACTACTCATTGAAGACATGGCCATCGGTGCTGACTCGTATATTTGGAATGGTTATACGAACATCGACATGAGTAATAATTTGGTGGTCATTGATACTAATCAGCTGTTTGGAAGTACGGATAGAAATCGGACAGCTCAGTATTACAATCTTCTGCGCCTAACTTTTTCGGCAGCTTCTACGGATCGGGATACACCATACATGATCGTATGTGACGAGGCACAGATCATGCTTGATCCGAATCTTTCGGAGGCAGCCATGGCTCTTAAAAATATGGCCTTGCGTCTAAGAAAATATGAAGGATGCCTGTGGCTGTCCTTTCACTCCCTTCAGGAGCTGCTGGATGAACGCATTCGCTTGCAGGGGCAGCCGATCTTGGACGCAGCAACCTATAAAATTCTCTTTGGTACTGACGGCCGCAATCTGGCAGACACCGTGGAGATCTTCCATTTGACCCCGGCTGAGGAAAAGGCTCTGGAGGCAAAGCAACGCAAGAAAGCACTGGCCTTGATTGGTTCACACCATTTGAGAGTTGAATTTGAAATTCCTCCCTACAAGCTGGAGCTGATGGGCAAGGGAGGAGGCCGATAATGAAAAAAACCGTTAAGGTGATAGTGATTGCAGCTGTATCCGTGCTTTTGGCGATCACATTGTTTATGAGCAGTGTCCTGGCTCTGATCCAGCAGCCGACTCACATGCTGAAATATCCTGAAGAAGCACGGGCAATGCTAAGCCACCTGAAGGGACTGGCAATCGGCGGTGTCGGTTGGTACAAGCCGTGTGAGTACGTTAAGCTGACCTCACCATTTGGAGAGAGAAACGATCCTATGACTCATGAACGCAGATTCCACAACGGAGTGGATCTTGCCAATGCTGAAGGAACTCCGATTTATGCTGCCAAAAGCGGAACGGCCACAGTGGTCAGCTACAACGATATGTCCGGAAACTATATAAGGATCGATCATGGGGATGGCCTGGATACTCGATATGCACATCTGAAACAGAGCATCATCAAAGAGGGTGATAAGGTTGTGGGAGGACAGGTTATTGGCTATATGGGTTCTACCGGTAAGTCTACTGGACCGCACCTGCATTTTATCGTGACAGTAAACGGTGAGTATGTAGATCCAATGCTGTACATATCTGATGCCGTTATCACAAAAGAAGCCGCAGAAAGACAGATTTTCGATTACATGAAAACGACCATGGGCTTTAATACAGCCGTCAGCTGCGGAATCCTTGCCAATATTGAGGCAGAATCCAACTTTGCGGTCACTGCGTTGGGTGACAAAGGCACGAGCTATGGTATTTGCCAGTGGCATGATGACCCCTTGGGTACGGGACGGTGGACGAATCTAAAAAACCACTGCCAGAAGGCTGGATTAGATGATACCACGCTGGAGGGACAGCTGTCATATTTGGATTATGAGCTTCAGAATAGATACAGCAGCATGGTGGAGTATTTCCGGTCATTACCTGATACGGAGGAGGGCGCATTTGAAGCAGCTTATGCGTGGTGCACTCAGTTTGAACGCCCCTCAAATAAGGAAGAAACCGGAAAAAACCGTGGAAAACGGGCAAAAGATCATTTCTGGCCGAGATACCAGAAATATATGTGGAGGTGATTTTGTTGATAGCTGTTATTGGTGAGGGAAAAAAGAATCATGAGATAACGAAGGAGCTGGAGCGTGCTGGAAAAGCATATACGGTTTATGAACCTGAATCGATCAACTCGTTAGTTACGCTTGTGCTATCTGAACAGAAAATCCACCATCTTGTGTTTTTACAGGGGGTAGAAAAGTGCTGGTCTATGGGTCATATTCTGGCGGCGGCCAAGCAGCTTCAGGGCAGAGGATATGTCATTTTTATATCTCCTCAAAATAAGCCTCCGGCTCTTATTCGCACTGCTGAAACGGGGACAGAACTTGTGAAGCTCCTGACCAATCCGGTCTCATCTTCTGCCGGAGGTGATGATTCATCCTCAGACTCCGGAGGCAGGGTGATTGTTCGTGGTACCCCAATTCTAAGCCGGAGGTCTCAGGTGGTAAAACCGATAAAAATATCTCCGGAACAGGTTTTGATACTGGGTGTAACCGGCACCCAGCCTCGAATCGGATGCACCACCCAGGCAGTGGGACTATGGCACTATTGTAAGGCGTTGGGCTATAATCCTGCAATTGTTGCCGCAGAATCGCAAATAGAAACCATTGCTCGTCCTATGAAAAGCGTCCAAATTCGGGATGGATATGAGATAGAGGGTATCCCGTTTATCACAAATACTCAGCAGGCTTACGATTGTTATATTTGCGATTTTGGCTCAGCTCCTGCTGTTCAGGTATCGAAGCGAGAGGATCTGGATTGTCTAATACTGGTTGGCGGTATTAAGCCATGGGAGATTATCAATACAGTTACAGCACTGTCATCGCTATCCAAGATTTTGACTACAGTGCTGATTTCTTTTGCTGATGAAAAAGGGTTAGCCCCTTTGATGCCGCTGTTTAGGCAGGAGAAGCTGCAACATGTGGCAACGACTCCATGGATGCCAAACCTTTGGCAGCCCAATCAGGCGGCACTGGCGGCCTATGACAGGCTGCTGCGGCCTGTTCTGGAAAATGTAATGACAAATGATGAAAAGGAGATAGAATATGCTCAACAATAAATCAACACGTTCAATTGTGACCGGTAAGCGCCCTGAGGAAGATAGCCTGGGCGCAGAGACAACTGTGAGTGGCAGAAATGTTTCTGAGCCGACAGAAACATTGGAGGCTGTTCAGCAGAAGACTGAAAAGGAAAATATCGACAACAAGGCGGTAGGTATTGAAAAGCTGAAAAGCGGCAGAAAGTGGTGGATCTGGCTTGCCGGAGCGATTGGACTGATGGCAGTTGCTGTGTGTCTATTTGCGAGGATGCTGCTGCCACGAACAGATATTGCAGACGGAATGTCGATCATAGCGGTGCAGGCAGATGCGGCATTGATCGATTATGTGAAGCCTGGTGATGTAGTGCGTATCTACGATACCCATGGCCAGATCATCCAGGCATTGCAGTATGTACAGGTTTATCGTACAACTGAATTCAAACAGCTGCTGCTGGCTGTGGACGGGGTGCAGGCAGCCAGTTTGGCTGCCCATGACATAAGTCCCAAGATGGTCGTTGTGTGTCATAAAGACCAAGAGATGGCTGCTCAGATGCTTCAGATGCAGTCACAACTCAATAATCCGAAAATTATTTTATCTATGCCGGAAATGGTTACATTGGCACCTGATGCCACAGAGGAGTTGAAAGTAGAAGTATCCGTAGAACCGGCTGAGGCTATTGTGCCTCCTGTTCAATGGACAACCAGTGACCCTGCTGTTGTAGAGGTAGACAATGGTACACTCGTTGCGAAAGGGGTGGGCAACGCAACGGTCACGGCTTCGTGCGGTAATACACAGGTACAGTGTGCGGTATCTGTTGAGATCCTGCTACAAAGTGTTGTTCTGGATCGTACTGATGCAGCATTGTCGGTAGGGGAAACGATGTCTATTTCCGCATCCGCACAACCTGAAAATACGACACACTTTGATGTGGTCTGGAGCAGCAGTGATCCTGCGGTTGCAACAGTAAATGGTGATGGTACTGTCACGGCAGTTGCGCCCGGAACAACTACCATAACAGCAACCAGTGGCTCAATCAGCACAAGCTGCAAGGTAGCGGTGGGTGTTCGTGCTGAGATCATGGTGCTGGACAAGATGAGCCTGACACTGGAAACGGGTCAGACAGAGAAATTGACCTATACTGTATATCCCACCGAAGCTATTGATACAGTCACTTATGAGTCTACTGACCCTGCAATTGCAACGGTATCCGAAGATGGGATCGTTACAGCGGTTGCGCCGGGAGTTTGTGGTATTATATTCCGTTGTGGGGAAGTTGAAACAAGCTGTGCTGTGATCGTCAACGAATCGCCGGAATAATAACAAAAAATGCCCGGATGGAGCGATCTGCTAGATATGCGATGATAGGTTCATCGTCTTAAAAATTTCTAGCGGCTCCATTCGGGCATATTCATGTCAAAATTTACGAAGAAAGGAGAACATAGTCATGGGTAAAAAGTGGTACACGCCGGTTCCTAATCAGCTGATCGAGGACTGCTCTCTGTCTCATACCGCAAAGAGAGTTGCTGTGGCGCTGATGCTGGAGAATCGCCGTCAGAATGGAAAGATCCGCATCTCCTATGGAGATCTGGCCAAGCGCAGCGGATGCAGTGTCAGTACGACACAGAAAGCAGTGCAGGAGCTGATTGTCCATGGCTATGTAACATATGAGCGGCACTTCTATTATTCTGTGACACAGGGGAAGTATGTACGATCCAAGAATACATATCGGATGGCGAAGATCTCTGGCAGCTACACCTTGATACCACGCACGGCTCTGCGGCGCAGAGGAAAGAATGGGGGTGCTCATGCCGTCTTTTCTGTGCTGCTGTATCTGTACCGCTGTGCCGGTCGTGTTGGTCGAGCATTTCCGTCTCTGCGTCGCATGGCCGATGATATGAAGGGCTGTGGTGCATCTAAGGCGTCTGTTTGCAGAGCACTGGCCATGTTGAGAATGGAGGGGGCTTTTATCCGGCTGGAGTGCAGGCGGATGCGGGGTGATTTGAGCTGCAATTCCTATCACATGACAGATATGGTGATTGCAGGCAAGCATCCAACCAACGCTGATATTGCCATTTGCCCCGAAAATAAGGAAAATTCCAAACATTATGGTGGTCTCAAATTAGGTAATCTACCGGAGAATAACAAGATAACTGGGGATTATATTTTGAGGGAAAAGAAATATGGTGTCGCTGAATTCGGCAATTTGCATAATTTTGACGAATATTTCTCCTGGATGAAAGAATTTTATTTTGATGGAATCGGGGTAAAAGTGTCCGCCAATGGAGAACTGAATTTAACTTCCTAGGGGGGAGTATACCCTTTTGACGCTTTTACAGCGGTTAATCTGTGGCTCATCAGCTCCAGATTCTGATAAGATTGCCTCCGTGTGTCTGCATCTCAGAAACAAATCAAACTAAATCTATCTATTATCCGGATAGCAGGGTGCAGCAGCTGATCTGATCTATTGCCGGAGTTACCTGCGGGGCGCAGCCCTGCGGCCACCAGGCAGGAGTTATCCATCAGGAATTGTCCATCGCCCCAACGGGGTGTGGGCAAGCCTGTGGGATAACTGCGGTAGATTTCAAGGGGCTTTTGTATGTTCAATCAAATTGGATTATATTCAGGGGGGGCTATATGGAAAAAGATCGTCTTTTCATCTTGCGGGTATTCTGTTTAAATGTTATTTGCTTTGTGGTCGTATTTTTCTATAAGTTTGGGGGAATGAGTATAGGGGCATCGGATTGGATCCCTGTCGTAGTAGCTATAATCAGTTTCATTGGTAGCGTTTGCGTGGTATCTGTTCAGCTTCGTAGGGAAGGTAAAACCGTAGATCGTATTCATGATTGTAGTGGAACGATATCTTCTACTGTAGATCGAGTAGAGGGAAACACAAAAAGTCTGCGGACATTCTTTCTGATGTGGTAAAACCGTCTTTGTTAGAAGTGGCACAACGCAATCAGAAAATAGATGCGCTGGTTCTGGAGATGGAAGTACATCGACGATTGCGCCAGAGCGTCTCGGGCAGTTTACAAGATCCTGATTCACTTCTGGCTCAAATGCAGGCAGTTTTTGAGGAGAATGCAAGATTGAACATAGAACTGAGTGAGTTCAAACAGCAAGTTCTGTTGTTGTCGGCAGAAAATAAATTCCTTACTAAAGAAATTGAACGGTTTCGGGGAAAAAATCAGCCGGAAGATGAATATGAGATGGAATTATAATCCTTTCCCTCTGTACCTATGTTGCAGAGGGAATTTCTTATTTAGGAGGAAAAACAATGAGTAAAACAGATCGAATTTTAGAAAATCTTTTCACCGGCGACAGGGAAGTCGATGATAAGCTGCGACAGGCCTTTAACTTAGGCATCCGGCACGGTGAGGCAACAGATCGAGAGTCTATCGCCCGGAGCAGCAGGATCGATCAAACAACCAGGATGTTGATTGCTCTGATCCGGACACAGCACATTGATTTGGAGAAGGCAATGAGCTGGTTTGACATACCTAAAAAGGATCGGGAAATTTACCGCCGGATTATCAACCAGCGGTCTGAGAAGAAGCGTACATAAAAGAATCAGGGTGTCCCACTGGGACACCCTGAAAATCTACTGTATAATAAAATTTTGTTGGAAAACGGGAGAAAAGTCTGTATGAATTCGTTATAAATGGAGGCATTGACAAAACTTTAACAGAGTTTTATACTAAGTATGATTATAAGAATAGAGGTAGATAGAATGTCACGAGTAGTAGGCACTGTATCACATAGGGTTATATCATTGCTTGGCTTAGAGATGGAAGTTGACCAGCCGATTTATCTAGGATCGAGCAATATTGCCCATATGCAGAGCCGCCATCCGGGTGATTATGGAAGATACGGTGAGTATATTCCACAAATTCTTGCCCACCCGGATTATGTAGGTATGAATCCCAGCGATGGTTCCATAGAGTATGTTAAGGAATTTCAGATGGATGACGAATTTGTTAAAGTGGCAGTTCGACTCTCAGGCGGTGGTAAGCTATATGCCCGGTCACTGTATGTTCTAAATCATAATCGTGTGCAAAATTTTATCCAAAGGGGTACATTAAAAAGGATTTGACAAATTATGCACTTGTGCTTATAATATACTTACATAGAGGATTAGAGGACGGAACGGGCAGCCGTCGCCCTTGCTAGGAGATGTGGGAGTGTCGCCCCACCTGATTCTCAAAACCGCGAGCGGGTCACTTCGGTGACCCGCTTTTTTATTGATTATCGGATAGCGTTCGGAAAACAACACAGCAAAATATGATGACCATATGATATGGTCATCATACAGTAGCCTGACTCTACTACCAACTGAATTCTCTAGTCCCTGTTCATCTTCATAGAACTTCTTTTCGTTTGCTATGGCAGTGTCAATTTTTCTCATGCATTCACATACCTACCTAATCTGTACTTTCAATTCTGGGTACCATTGTATTTCGATTATGTGATGTCTTTGAACGAAACAATGCTATTAAGCAATCCTGTAGTGCATGACTCCGTTCGAGAAGCGATTTCATACACCAATTAGACAGTGGTGTTACAAAGATGCTTAACCACAACAAAGCTTATCCCTTCTCAATACAAGTGCCGGAGTGTTGTGGTCACCCCTCCTCTGTAAGTGCCTATATTTATACATGACTCGATTTTATTACATCATGTTCACTATGGCAAGCTCCTCTCTTTGTTACTTTCTGGGGAGAAAGTAAATTAAACGCACTTTCCCATCGCTACCCCAAAAGGCAGTGGTAAGAAAGTTCTTTTGCACCCTTCGAGAGGCTGTTTTAACCGTGTAGAAGAGCACTATCAAGCAGCCCACATACACGATTAAAACCAGAGGTGGGGCGTTGCCCGTGTCTACAGCTATTTTAAATTTCGCTTAGCATGATCTTTGTACCATATTTTTGTATATTATTTTTCAATTGACTTATAAAATTTACCGTATAGCCTATTGTTTTTATATAAAATTAGTTGTATAGTTAGGTTAAGGTCTTTAAACTCTCGACAATATAGAAAGTGGTGAGTCCAATGCAGTACATAAACAGCTAAGTATAAATTAACATCCGTAATATAAGTAATAAATGGAGGTATAGCTACGAAAAAGTTGTTCTGCATCTTCTTGTCACTTGCCCTCATTTTTAGTTTTTCTTCCCAAGTTTTTGCCACTGAAGATCCTTCTAAAAGCATCACTACCATCACTGTTGAAAGCGGTGGTTATGAGTTCCAAATTACCGAAAGTGTTAACGAAAATTACCAGATTACTCGTACATACACTAAAGATCCAGCACCTTTAAGTGCTGATCAAATTGACGATGCAAACCAGTCGTATATACGGACTAAAAGCCTTCTTTCCGCTCTAGGTATAAGTCAGAATGCCATTGAACATCTAGACACCGATACTTTACACTCTTTTGCGAATGGTAAATCAATCTCCGTTATATCCTCCTACACAAAATGTGATGCAGATGGTAATATCGTTCCTGTGAGTGAAACTGAAGCTTTGCAGGCAGCTGCTGAACAGCAGCGTATGAATCTTCAAAATCTCACTAACGATGTTCCTAGTATTGAACCTTATGAGTTAAATCATTCATCCGACTCATATATGAAGATTGATCTTTATGTATCCTACTTGGGTAATGCTAGATATTTGTTCGCTGCTGATGCAAGATGGCTAACAATGCCCAAATTTAGATTAACCGATTCCTTCGGTATATGTGCTATGGGTATTGATGTAACAAATGACACTCGATCTGGATATTGGGATTATGTTGAGGTGTCTCGTAATTCTTACGAAGGCACTAAAGAAACTAGGAAGACCCACACTATGACATCTTCTGAGTGTCGGAACGCTGTAAACGGTAACTGGTATGGATCTGCTGAATTCTTTACTCTCCCTGGTGATTTTCCAAGCAGTATTGCTTCGTCTTATTGTAAAGATTTTCACGCACATTTTCAGTTCTATGCCCTCATTCACGATTATACATCGGGTAAAAATTTCACCGCATCTGCCTGCTATGTCCACTCAAAGATAAAACTGTCTCCGTCGATATCTATTGGTATCGATTTTAATAAAGCCGCATCTGTTTCAGGTTGCATAGGTCTCCAGTTCCGTGGTGAAAAAGACATTCGCGGTGTTGATATTTCTAATATCCATTATGTTCCATAAATAGATAACAAAATTAAACCATTACAGAGGAGTGTTGAATTTGGACGAAAAATCCAAGAAAAATCTTATGAAGATAGCAAAAATCGCTGCTTTCGGCATTTTAGTTCTCATAATAGGTATTGTAGTAACTGCAAACGAAATATCCCCAACCAGAAATTTTCCTGGATTAGGTATTCTCGTTACAAACGTCCTTATGGGATCTGCTATCTTATATTCTGTTCGCAAGTAAATACATTTTTGTCATTTATGTGGTATAACTGTTGGATTTCGTATTGTCAAAATTATCTCAAAGATAAAAAATAGGTAAAGGAATGGAAATTATACTGAAAATCAAATTTCTCCCTGAATCTTTTTCCTCTATGTAACTACACATAAAGAGCCCGTTAAAATCAGTTGTTCTGATTTTGACGGGCTCTCTTAATTTTTCTGTATGAATTTTTACCTAATAGCAGAAAACCACAAATGATGAAAGCAACAAGTACAATTAAAAGTATCAAAATCCTTCTCACCAAAATAACAGTTCAGAATATATGAATCAAGATCTTAAATTACATTGCATATACAGAAAACGGAAACCTGGATATAAAAAAGGACGTACCCATAAGACTTCCCCATACCTGCTGCGGCAGAACTTTTAGACAGACAAGAAGAATCGAATCTGGTGTACAGACTTCACCTATTTGTTTCTGATAAGTGGCTCCATGTGCTTTAATTGTACGATTATTGATCTGTATGATCGTAGTATCGTTGCTAGCGAAAACAAACAATGCATAACCAGCGAGCTTGCTATCCGTACATTGAATAAAGAAATTCATGCCAGTAAATGTGATTCTTCACAGCTCATTTTGCATTCTGATCAGGGCAGCCAGTTTACATCTTGGGGGTTCACAGAATATTGCAGCAGTCAGTCCATCACGCAAAGCATGAGTCGGGCCGGCTGTCCTTGTGACAACGCTCCTATGGAGCGTTATTACAACACGCTGAAAGCGGAAATGGTGAATCAATACAATTTCCGACAGACGAAGAACTCAATCGGACCATTCAGGAATTTGCTTGTCTCTGTTACAAACAGATCCAGCCTCATTCCTACAACCAGTACATGACTCCGTTCGAGAAGCAATTTCATACACCAATTAGACAGCGGTGTTGCAAAGATGCTTGACCACAACAAACCTTATAGGAAACAAGAAACAGTTTATTCAAGGACGGTATACTGAATTTTCTAAATACGGCTTCTTGGGGGGAGATTTATAGTTAAAGCGGAGCAAAATACTCCGCTTTGCAAATTAGCACTAAATCTTTGTACTACAAATTCATACTTTTTGAATTTTCCTTGACTTTGCCGTTGTTTAGAATTAAAATAACGAAGAATAGGCAGGAAGGTCGATGACCGTGGTCGAGTCTTCAGCAGTAAGATCGATTACCTTAATTGGAAGAACTGTCGCCCATGCTCCTTAGCTGCTTTTTTGGCGGGGAGATCCGGGGGAACCCGGGGAGAGGGTGTAAACGATCAAGTCAATAAAAAAGTCCCGTCTTGCTATTAGCACTAGCAAGACGGGAAAAGGCTTGTGAAAAATGTCGCTTAATCACGACACCATCTTAACAAACCAAAATCGTTTTGTCAAGAAATTTTGTTGTGAATCTTAAACGACCATAGCACATTGGAAAACTTAGTAGCTGACACTTACCGCCGAGATCACCCTGACATCGTCTGTGGACGACCAGATCTGCTATCTGGAAGGGTAGAAGCGAATAGCAAGTAATTCAATCAGCGAAGCTCTCAGTATTGCCATAGCACAAGTTGCGGCGGCAGCTGGAGAGAAGCAAAGGATACCAATGTGTGACTGTACCATTAAAGGTGTGTTCACAACAAACAGGCACTAACAGGTGACGCCCTTCCCAGGTACTGAGTATATCTCAATACCTGGGAAAGTTGTTATCTGGTGCGAGAGATGGGACTCGAACCCACACGGCGTAACCACACGCACCTCAAACGTGCTTGTCTACCATTCCAACACTCTCGCAAGTGC
>RCNI01001259.1_pt1 | contig 14022 bp, 8 predicted proteins | sample 2041151 | NCBI WGS metagenome assembly RCNI01 (sample SAMN09708214, study PRJNA481090) | feces metagenome | isolation source: feces | place: Antarctica: Albino Rookery | reverse complement strand
ACCCATCTCGGCATAGCCGCAGTAGTTATCCATGTTGGTGGTCTCAAAGCCCATCTCCTGTGCAATCTGCAGAGCCTCCGTCAGGCAGGCAGCAGGGACTTCGCCGAAAGGCTTTCCGGGCTGGGGTTCGCCCTCCACGGAATTGTACTTAACCAAGCGGCTTAGGGCGGCGATCATTTCTTCCGTCATGGGCTTAATCTGCTCCATTCGTTTCATAGTGGTATATTCCTTTCTTTGTAGGTTTCTTACTCTGGATCTATTATATAACTTTTTCTGGCAAACGTACATGCTTTCGATGAAATTTGCCGAAAGAATATTTCACATTTCCTCACCGCACCGCAGGATAGAGGTGTTCCGAGGAAGTGTTGAGGATGCAGTGAATAAAATACCGGAAGCAGAAAAGTTCATCCAGTCAGTTCTACACGAGCACTATAAGCAGGTAAATGAATTCCGTCACCCCACACTTTCCGGCACGGTTTATCCTATCTTGCGGGCAGATGCACTTCACCAAAAAGTTCGTACAGCCGGAAAAATCGTCATGATGATGGTATTGCTGACTACAGCTTAATTTCATTTCAGAAACACTTTTGCCAATATTCTCTGACGCAGCCGCAAATGCTACATAAACATGGAGCACTTCAAAAAAGCGCCGATTGATTATCCCAACTACTACAATCAACACACAGTTAAAGGGCTTGTCTCCTGTTTTACACAGACAACAAGCCCTTTTCTATAGATTGAACAGCATACGCATGAAAATACCGTCTAACCTTTTTTCGGACGCTCATCCGCGGTACTTTGCTTTGTTTTTTATCGGCATTATGTATTTCTATGCAGTTTTTCAACATCGGTTATCTGTGCTTTTGTGTGTTCACCGTCCAAACCTCTCTCAACATCGAATCTTAGGCCACACTCCTCTTTAAGAAAATTTTCACATTCATATTTTATTTGGGGGAAGTGTCGTGTTATTCAATCGTCGTCTTCACAGCCTGGCTCTCTGCACTGTCACCATAGGAAGATTTTTCACACAATGCACGCACTTTATAATAAGTTACACCACTGTTTGACTCCGGTACACTATATCTCGTGTTGTCAGTCGTCCAGATCCGCATGTAGGTTCCATCCTCGTTGGCAGAACGGTAAATCTCATAACGATTAGCCCCGTCAACCGCGTCCCATGTCAAGGTGGGCTTTCCGCTGACTGCATCGGACGCCACAGATACTACCGGCATCTCACAATCACAAGTAATATATACCTTTTTGCTGAGAGCACCGTCGCCGTAATGTGTGGTGGCGCACAGCGGCTTAACCATATAATAATATGTCATACCGGCCTGTGCGGTGGTATTATGATAAGTTGTGTCGGACGTCATCCACTGCATCGTATACTTGCCGTCTCTATTGTTGGAGCGATAGATTTCGTACTTATCTGCACCTTCAACTACTTCCCAAGTCAACGTAGGCTTGCCGCTGACTACATCGGTGCTGATCTCCACCTCGGCCTGCGCACAATCACAGGTAATATAACATACCTTACTTACCTGAGGTTCCTTCGTGCCCAGAGCCTTAACTTGATAGTAGTAGGTCACACCCGGTTTTGCCGTGGTATTGGTATAGCTGGTTCTGCTAACCGTCCACATCCTGATGTATTTTCCATTTCTGCTAGTAGCGCGATAGATCTCATAGCCCGTTGCCCCTTCGACGGCTTGCCATTCCAGATGAGGTTGTCCACTTACTGCATTTGTAGTGATTAGTACTCTTGGCCAGGCAACAATCCGTTCTTTACTCATGACTCTCGCTCCCTTTAACATCATATTGTAGTTCTGTTTCTAATTTTCCCAAAACATATCCACCTTAATCAGGTTTGCATTTTGCCTCATTCCGCTTCTTTCTTTCTATACTTTTCGCAAACCTGCAACATACTCCGATAGTTTTTTTCAAAATACTTGCGCCAGGCACTATAATCGTATGCGTCATTGCGCAAATCTTCAATCAGCTCCTGCATCCGGCTTTCGGTACACAGATTAATGCTGATTTGCTCCTTTTCAAAAATCTCATGGACCATTTGGGGATTATAGGCTTCTTTTAGCCTGAAAATTCCCTTCATTACTTGGGGACGGATACAAATGCCATAAAAAGCCTGTTCACTCTGCGCTCTTTTATGCTTTCCCTTTGAATACATCAGAAGTTCATCATAGTACTCCAGACCGCTAACATCATAGTATAGGGAAATCAGATAGTGATACATCGCCCGATCTGTAGCCCCCACCTGTTCATATAACCCTGCCACATCTAAATGGACATCCTTAACTCCCACGTAGTTATTTGCCTTTTGTAATGGTTTGATTTTTTTCAGCAACACGGACAGCATCGTCACCTCAACTGACTCCTGTCCTTCCATTCGGATTTTTTCAGATGTATACTCTGAAAAAGTAACGTAAGGTGTGGATACTTCAAAAAAGCGAATATACTCATCCATGATCGCTCTTTTTCCCTTGGCACTCACCGCCAATACATTTTCACTCTTCCGTGTTAGGTATCCCTGTTTTAATAGCTTCTTCAAATAGGTATAGCTGTCTGAAATGTTCAGTTCTCGCTGAAAATAAGCTGGAAAACAGGTCAGTTGATTCACTTCAGGATGTTTTGTAATGTAGTCAAGAAAAATCGAACGTACATATTCATCCCACGCCTCTCTGTTATTCAAGCCTTTATACGTCATTTCGTCCTTTCCTCCGATGCTACTTCTTTATTTTCTTCATCCACAGCTTTAAAACAAGGCCGGAAGTAAAGCTGCTCTGTACTCTTCGCTTCGCTTTTCTTACATCGCAGATAGAGGAAACACGCACCTGCCGTTGCAGCTAATGCCCATACGGCTAACAGAAGCATTGCAGCCCGAAACCGTAGCGGCACAGCCCTTTTCGCTTGCTTAACGGGCACCGCCTTATATCCGCCGGTTTGATAAATCCACTCTCCCGTTTCCTTATCATAAATATAATAGACACCTTGTCCATCCTTGTTGCCGTAGAGCACATCCTTGCTCTCTGCGATCTGAACATATTTTGTTCCATTATATTCCACGATCTGTACAGGCAGGAACTTTTCTGTCTTGGTATCATAGCGATACCATCGAGACTCCGCACCCTCCGTTTGGCTAGTAAACTGCGCCAGCACTAGCTGTCCATCACCACTCTGAACCACCGATACATCCTCATCGGAAATACGTATCTTGCCAGCTGTAAATTTCTCGGGCAACACACTAAGATCCGGCGTTTCACTTATCGTATACAATACTCCATCGAGAAAAAGTTCTGTAACGCCCATTAGGTGTACCCTAATGGTATAGGTGGTCTCGCTGGTGTTTCCACTGACCGTCACGATACGCGTTACACCCTCTTTGTCGAAAGTCTCCTCCCCCGTTACTGAAATATTAGCTGTTGCATCCCGCGGTACAGCTTCCACTGCGCAGGACCGTTCCGTCTGTCCCGCAGTGACATACACGGTATATTCATAAACATCGGGGGAAAATGCCGGCACTAACTGACCACAGGCAATACTCAGATTGTCAAGGGTCGTATCAACCTCGGACACCGTCTCCTCCGCAAGGATCTCTGAATCAAAATCTGTCCCGCCATCTACCTCAGGAGGTATCTCTGGGGCAGGACCTCCCCCTTCACCTGTCTCTGGGGGAAGCTCCGGCACGGGATCTGCCCCTTCACCTGTCTCTGGAGGAACCTCCGGAGCAGGATCTGTCTCTTCTCCTGTTTCAGGAGGAACCTCCGGAGCAGAATCTGCCCCTTCACCTGTCTCTGGAGGAATCTCCGGATTAGGATCTGTTCCTTCCTCTATCTTAGGGGCCGGCTCCGAAGGATCCGGCATTGTTGCAACCATGGGGATTTTACTATTCACGGAAGATTTCGGGTCTGCATAAGCCGTCACTGCCACAGCACTAATACTGCCAAGTAGTATTATGCAGCAAAACAGTAACGACCAGAGTCTTTTAGTCATGTTTCCTCTTCTCCTTTACGTCACATTTCCGTGCGAAATAGTCTTTCACCTCTTGGGGATATTCTGGATAACGGTGCAAATCCTGATGGGTATTGACCTCCAGAATACGGAATCCATCCTCTGTGATTACAATATCAAATCCAAAATACTCCATGGGATATAAGTATGCGGCAATTTCTTTTGCAGCATGGCAGACAGGCTCCCAATGGGGCAACACACCCTCCAGCGGTACACCACTGTCAGGATGGACACTGCATGGAGTATAGATATGATTTTTTAGCATTTCCGTTTCACCGAATCGACCACTGGCCACATCCACTCTGGCCACAATCCCACCTGTATCCAGATTGTCTGTGTGGCCACCGTCGCTGACACCGATACGAAAAAAGGCGCTTTGTATCTTTGGACCATCTCCCATATCAATGACCATAAGCCGCACGGTACTAACGACATCACTGTAAATTGCACGAATATCCGGGTGCATCTGCACAAATTCTGACAGAAAACATGGCTTATTCAGCGCCATGAGAAATCTGCGAAACGCCTCCCTTGTATAAGGCTCATCGTTTACCATGATCTGCTGCGTTTCCGCCTGCCATTCCAGCTTATAAAATCCTTTTCCATGAGAACCTACTGCCTGTTTAAGCACTAACTTTCCCTGTTCGCACAATAGCTTTTCAATCCCGTCCACAGTGGCATCCTCGGGCGACATAGGCGCAAACGGTAAAATCAAATTTTCTCCTTCTTCAGGCAGGATACGGAAATAGTGGCGTGGCAAATAAGCCTGATAAGGCGCCAGAACGTAGTACATAAATACTTTATCCCACAACCACTTTTGATACTTTCCATTGATGGGCCGCAGCCGTTTGTAGTCATAGTCTGAGAGCATACTGCGGCAATTCTCATCGTTCAACCCATACTGCTTGATTCGATAGGAGTAAAATCCACGTCGATGCGCCCATAGCTTTTCCTGGGCTGTAGTGGTTTCCAGATGTCGATCTTCCTTCAAGCCTCGCAGCCAGTTCCGATACATATAATCCTGAAAACCTTTTCTCTTGGCATATAGCGAAAAACCATATCTTCGTAATCGCAGCACAACGTGAGTGTTTTCTTTTTTCTTTCGCTCCTGTCGAGCAAGCAGGTTTTTAATCGCGGCCGCATCCTCGGCTCGCCAGATCAAGTCCTCACCAGTATCGATCTGCCAAATCTTCGCTCCCTGCTCAGCCAGCAGCAGCCCCACATTCAGATATGGAGCTTCCGGGAATTTCTGGCTGATACGCTGCGCCGCCGCCATAGCCACAGCCACAGCCGCATCATCTTCCGCAGGAAACATCACATGCTCTTGCCCGCTGTACAGCCGCCAAGCACCATTGCTATCAGCATGGTCCGTAATATAGCGCTCAGCAACCACCGGGTTCCCCTGCTCCCGCACAAAGACCACATGGAGTACCGGGCACCGGCACCCATAACGGGAAATTGCTTCCTGCCCCGGCAGATATCCTTTCATTATCAGAGTATCTGTCGGCAGCCGTTTTAGATAATGGAGTAACCGCTCCTGCTCCATTTTTTCCTCGTTGAAGAAAACGGCTCCTTCTCTCAGTTCCAGCCTGTCCATCTTTCCTCGCAGCAAATTGCTGCAGGGGCGAAAGTATATTCTTCCTTCACGATCGAGCAAATCTGTCAGAGTTTCCGGGCTCAGTTTCTCCTGTGTTTCAGCATCATCCAAGGGAAAAATCACTGGTATGCCGTCCCTTTTTGCCGTCAATGCGTAGAATGCAGGAAAACTTTTTCGCTCCTCCCACAGGACACGGCGTGTTGTCAATAGATCCTGAAACATCTTATCAAATGTAACATTAAAGGGCAGCAAGCGCATCACCTGCCGCGCTCTGTGTCCATTCACTTCGCTGCAAATCCCCACATATTCTTTTGCCGTGCGATAGGAAAATCCCTGCAACACCAGACTTCCCAGCCGTATTTTCCCCAACTTACTCATAAGCCTAACTCTGTACTTTCATCTCTAATCATTTTTTGAGAACTCCACCCAAACAGCGTACATCGGCTGCATTACGACTTCTGATCCGGCTGTTGAAAGCCCCAAGATAGAAGTTGAAGCGTAGCATCATCCCGCTCTTTTTCGTTTTTCGTCTTCAAAACAGTGGAAATCAATGTCCGTCCTTCTCGTTCAACCACCGTAGCTAACACGAAATCGACGATCCATGTTCCTGTTTTTCCGCAGATTCTATAGTTCTCGCCAATCTCATTTGTCAGATAGTCTTTATACTTACCATTGATAAACGGATGGGTATTTTCCCGTGAAATATCTTCTTTCGTTCCATCGGTATGGATGATGCTCACCTTTCCATCTGTTTCCGTGGCGCCTGCAAACTCCCAGAATTTCTCCGCTGTGTCCGGATCATCCAGAATCACCTTCAGCATTTTCGCAACATCCAGTGCGCTGGAATAGCAATCACGTCCATAGGCTCTGGAGAAATAAGTGCTGTCCGACAAGTTGAACGGAGCAGAATGCATCTGCGTATTCAGTTTCTTTACAAACTGTTCCTCTGTGCCCTCCAGTGCCGCAGCGATCGCCGCAGCCGCATCGTTGCCGCTGACAGTCATAGCACCATACAGGAGACTGCGCAGAGACAGCTTGTCCCCCGGCTCCATATAGTGCGTTACTCGAATTTGTCGACTTTGTGCCAACTTTGGGGATTTATTCCCCTTTTTCATCCTACGAATAGTTCTGTACAAGTACTTGGGCAAAGAAACTTTTTCCCGCCGCTTCTCAGACGGTACCATCTGGGTCGTCCACCCCTTTACCGTACTGTTAGCATTGATAGTCGTCCCACCCAAGTTTTTGAAGGTCACTTCGTCACCGAGTGTATATAAATCGTCCCAGTGCCAGTTGGCTCTACCGCTTTCAATGGATTTAATCAGCTGATAGGCAACCATAATTTTACTTAGGCTGGCAATCAATGCAGGCGTATTTCCATTTTGTTCAAAGAGTATTTCGCCACTTGCTGCATCCATCAAAACGCAACAAGCATCATCGGCTACACAGGGTAAACTCTCCCCATTAGTATTCTCTTTCATTTTCACAAACGGAATGCGGCAGTTTTTTGCATATGTCTCTGCATAAGAGCCGGATTTACCGTAAATTTTCAGTTTCCTGCAATGGAGAAACGCCTCACTGCCGATTTGTTTCACACTGGACGGGATGACAATACTCTCCAGATTTTTGCAGTTACCGAAGGCACGATAGCCGATATGGGTACAACCTTCATCGATGGTCACGTGCGTCAAGCTGTCACAGCCGTTGAAAGCACTCCTATAAATAATCCGCACACTGCGAGGTAAATGAATCTCATGGATGGCGTTAGCCTTATAAAACGCGCAGTAACGTACATTTACCAGATTTTCCGGAAATTTAACCGACTTTGTATAGCTGCTATTGGCGAATGCGCTGCCTGCAATACCGGTGACAGGGACTCCATCGACAACATCAGGAATTACTACATCCTCTACATTAGAAATCTTGTTGACTACCGTAGCGTGATCCGTATAGACACGATAACGCAGATTTTTATCCTGCGTCACATGCGTCTTGAAATCATAGCGTTCAAACTCCTCGTGGAACCAAGTGCCCCACACCAAATCCACCACATGCTCCAGTTCCATGCTGTGGCTGCCTTTGAACAGCACTACATCATTACGCGTAACATGTGTTTTCAGCAAAGAGCGTAGTTCATTGACATCATTCGTATAATACACCGGTAAACGCTGGGTCTTTTTTGCTTCTTCGGCAATCAGCCTCGCATCCGTGCCGTAGCAGATCAGCATATCCAGGCAAGATGCTGCTGCCATTTTACCCACTCTCCGGTGGATGGCTTCTGCCTGATTACCAACTTCCTTGATGTCCGCCAAAACGCCGATATAGCGGCCGCCTTTGGGCCGTTCGATCATGGACATGGCATCCAATGCGCTCTCCACAGACTCAGGTGCTGCATTATAGCAATCCAAAAACAGTTTGTAACCACCGTAGGTCACCAAATTCTGCCGGATTCCGCTTGTCCTATATTTATCCAACGCACTGACGATCTCCTGATCAGACATCCCTGCCCACTTGCCTGCAGCAAAGGCAGCCAGTGCATCCAGCACGTTATGCTTACCAAAGCAATGCAGACACACTGGAATTTTTTTCTTATCATAACATAGGTCAAATCGTAGACTACCGTTCACACCGCGGATATTGACGGCTCGGTAATCCGCCTTCTCATTATCAATGCCGTAATAAATAGCTTTGCGGCTGCATTGGGCGTTCCACTGGAAGGGGTCATCCGCATTGAGAATCATCACCCCGTCCTTCGGCATACCATCCTGCACGCCGAGGCAACTCTCCAGGATTCGCTCCTGAGAACCAAACACAGCCAAATGGGAAGTGCCAACCACTGTTACAATAGCAGCCTGTGGCTGCACCAGCTTTGCAATTGTAGATGCGGCACCATAAGGAGGGCCTTCCATATTCTCCTGCACATAGAACTCATGCTCCGGCTTAAGCTGTTGGATCACGGTACCGGCATAACGGACACTGTTGGCACTACCGGTATTGCGATGGGTATTGAATTTACTGCTCAAAACCGTATACGCCATCTCCGTAGCCGTGGTCTTCCCAATACTGCCAGTAATAGCAACTGTACGAGGTGTAAATCGAGCACGCACCTCCTTAATGAGCTTGCAATACGCGTCAAACACATCGTCCACTACGATGCAGGGATAATCTTTAATCTGTCTGGCAGAAATAAGCAGCTTTGCCCCCTTCTGTATAGCCAGATCAGCCAGAACATCCAACTGTTTATCCTGTGTGCGGTATGTGGGATCTGAGGTAATTTCGCTGATGACAGCCACGCTACCTTCCGCAGTATCACGGGCAAAATTCACCCTAGTATAGGTCTCATCAGCAAACTGCGGCTGCTGACCTAAAATCCGACAAATCTCCCAAGTCGTGAGCATGGTTGTTCCCTGTTTCACACCGTTGCATTCACCCACCACACGCTGTCCATTGGCATGACCTTTTTCGATGAGTTCCTTTGTGCCCTCATCCAGCGTTGGATATCCAGTGGGTACCACCGGATATCCAATGCCGCAAAAAGAGTCGGGCACATAACAGGGAATAAAATTCTCTTTTACCAATCGGACAATGCCATCTTGCTTAGCCAAAGTAATTTGGAATATTCCGGTTTCTCGGCTGACCTTAGCGACTTCACTGGTGATAAAATTGCCCATAGAATAAATACAGGGAACCTGTCTGCCATCAGCAGCAGAAATCAAGGCATAGGGCTGCAGGCAGTGCGGATGTGAACCGATGATATAGTCAGCACCACTGTCTGCTACCTTCTGTGCCATTTTTTTCATGCTGTCGCTGGGAACCGATTTATACTCAGCATCTACCCCCCAGTGCATATAGACAAGTACAAACTCCGCTCCGTCTCTACGGGCAGCAGCAATCTCCTCTTTGACGCCCTTCTCGGAATATTCACTGATGATCTTTTCACGGTCTTTATCGTTCAGGTGATGCTCCAGATGATTATACCATGTGGAGTAGGCCAAAACTGCCAGCTTAATTCCATTGACTTCTACGATGATGTGATGCTTTTTCTCTTTTAGGCGAAATAGTCCAACATGCATCAAGCCGGCCCGTTCCACATGCTCCAGTGTCTCCGTTACCCCCTGCAATCCGCAGTCCAAATTGTGGTTATTGGCCATAACCATCAGATCCATACCCGCCTTTTCAATAGCATCCAAAAAGGCAAGAGGCGCATTATTGTGATAGCGCCCTTCAATTTTGAACTGTTCACCTGTGTACGGGGCGTCATTACAGATGCATGTTTCCAGGTTACCGATTACCAAATCAGATTTGCGGAAAATAGGGCGCACAAACTGGAACACATCGTGAAAATAGGCAGTATCACCATCACAATGCGCCCAATACATTTTCTCCTCGCACAGCATATCACCCACACAGGTAATGGTGGCTACGCTGCCATCGCCGAGTTTCTGATAGGTATTTTCCCCCGTTTTTATATACCGGGATTTTTCCAAATGGTCATGGTTAATCGGCTGATACTGCGGTGCTGTCCACTTATTCTTTTTAACCATTTCACTCATATCCGAAAGAATTCTCATCATTTATCCTCACTTTTTATTAGGGACATACAACCACGTTCCAACGAAAGTTCACACCGTTTAGACAGAAACTCTCTGCAAGAAATGGCTCCTACCTGCTACAGTATAGGATATATTCCAATTTGCGGAACTGGCGGCGTAGTGATTTTACTGAATACGATGTCATTATCCTACAGCAAGAAGTCTATGCGAGATAAGCCAGTACGATCGATAGACTAATTTATCTTTATAACCTCTGCGCGTAGACGAGCGGAGGTCTCCCTAAATTTGGATAGCAACCACCGTTCAGAAAATTCATTAGCGGTCACTCCCCCACTCAACATAGATATTGGGACTTATGGTGACCCCGAACAGCCAGAGCACACAACTTTCTTCTCGGTGATTGGTCAGACAGATGCACACCATCTGCTTACCGCTTACACCAGATATTTACTTGATACCACAAATCTTTTTCTTATATGCAATACGCTCATTATAGTAGTCGCGAATTTCATCAGTGTGAAGACCGACCTTATGCAGATCCTGGTGGACATTGATCTCCATGATATTGAAGCCATCTTCCATGACTGCTACATCAAAGCCCAGATATTCCAGCTCCGGGAACATCTGGCACACTTCTCCCACCTTTTCACAGATCAGCGGCCAGTGCGGCACCACAATGCCGGCAATCTCTGTTCCGGTATCGGGATGTCGAGGGCAGGGATAGTATACATGGTCACGCAGTGTTTCCGGATCATAGAGTTGTCCCGTCTGAATATCGATCATAGAGCAGATACCACCATAACCTACGTTGTCCGTATAGCCGGTTTTAGAAGAACCAATTCTCATATAGGTCTGCAAAATCTGCGGATCGTAGCCATGCCGGTTGATCGCCATGATACGAATAGAGTTGACAGATGTAGGATAGATCTTCTTCAGCTCCGGATGCATACAGATATAGGAAGTAAGCACATACACAGATCTCTGCTGACGAATCAGTTCCTCAATTCCCGCAGCATCTGTGGCCTTACCGTTAATCCAAAAGGAATCATCTCTATACTCCAGGCAGTAGAAGCCATCACCATGGAGACCGGCAGAGGGCTTAAACACCAAGATCTCTTCCTGCTGCAACAGCGCAATTACACCGGCCATGCTTGTCTCGATGTTTTCCGGACAATCGGGCATCCGAGCCACTACCACTTTCCCATTGCGCTTAAATAGGGAGAAGTAATAGTCAGGAATGTACTCTTTCATTGGTTCCATCGTATAACGGAACGTAGTTTTATCGCTGATCCATGTCTGATAGACATTGTTAATGCGGTTGAGCCAGTGGTAGTCATAGTCGGACAGGAATTTTTTATAATTCTCCTCTGTCAACCCATACTGTGTAATACGATAGGACAAAAATCCGCGTTTCCACGCCCAAATTTTCTGAGAAAGTTTAGTTCCCTTCCATTTAAAATCGCCCTTTACCGCACTGAACCACAGATCCTGCATATAGGGACGAATGCCCTTGCGGCAATACTTCCGCACAAACTTGGCAAAGAGGCTGTCCTTAATGGCTTTGCGCTTCTGTGCAGCAGTGATGACAACCCTCTTCTTCTGAGCCACACGCTGCTTGAGATAGTCGTTCAGTTCCGGATTCAGAGGAATACGGGGCAGATAGGGGTTGAAATTACAGTTGCCGATCTTAAAGCCATCCTCTGTCAGAGTAGCGCTAACAGAAAAATAGTCAAGCTGGCGCATGGACTCTGCCAACGCCAGAATTTCATGCGAGAATTTCTCCCAACGAGGAACGGCAATAACCGTCTCCCCCATGGTAAAGGTACCGCTGCCAATGTCAATCATATACTGGCAAGCATCACTCTCATCTTTCTCAAAGACTTCCACCAGAGCACAGGCGATATAGCTGTTTGTATTGTCATTGACCAGATAAAACTTAAAGAAAGATTCCTTCGTCCAATCCTCTGTCAGTGCATAGGTATAGTGCAGCTTCTCACACAGCAGGTAGTTACCGCCGCGTTGCGTAAGCATTTTGTAGAAAGCTGTTAGGTCATACAGCTTCCCATTGACCCGGATGTGCTTCCTGTCGTGATAAGATACGTCAAAACGTTCTTCCTTAGAATTCCAATACGCAGGACGCAGCTGCACCGTAGTGTTGAGTTCCTGCAGTTTGGTAACAATATCCTTCACTTCACACTTTCTCTTAGCAACAGGATAGTCCAGAATTTTCAAACCATTACGGTTACTGATACTAAAATAAATCTCTGGAAAGTGTTCTTTATACGTCGGATGCATCCGGGTCATTGTGTTGATATCTTCGATCCACTTAGAAAAGCTGTTATTCATAGGGCGAAGATACATATAATCCAGATCAGAAATTCTGTCTGGCTCCTGATTGAGCAGATCCAGCCGCTCAATATTTTTCGCCAAAAATCCCTTGGCATGAACCTGATCCAACAGTTTCTGTGAATACTTCCCTTTCCACATACGGTTGTCACGCTTAACCGCATTATACCATCTGGATGCTGTCAATCGCGGATACCCTTTGCGAAAGGTATCCCGCATAGCCAGTTCTTTTTTGAACCTCTTTGTGATTCCGCTCATCTCTTCCTCCAACTGTGCTTTATCCCTTCAAAATTTTTTGGATGTTTTCCTCGCCCAGGCGCTGCACTGTGCGTCCATTTTCACGGAAGTCGCGCTGCAGCGCAGCATTAGCAATCTCAATCAGTGCTGTGCAGACAGGAGTAGACACCTTCAGCTGCTGTCCCAGCGTCTCCAGCATTACCAGTCCCTGAGGCACATCCTCTGTAATATATCGGCTATCCACGCACACAGGCCCCTTGGCTCTGGTTGGCATAGCGGCGTAATTGAGGAACGTTTCCTTGGCATCTTCACTGTCGTCCAAAGTATTTCTAAACTTAGCAGCCTCCACATAAGGCATACGGGGCAGACCCAGAGCCTCCAACACATCCATCTTTTCTGCATCCAGCTTCTCAAGGATTTTCCAAACGCTGGGCGTATCACGGGTGTATACCTCATGATACATGCAGTAATCACCGTGCGTCTTTTCAATGCGGGGAATACTCATAATCGCACCTACAGTGTGCACGATCAAGTTGGGGTTGTGCAGTGCCACTTCCACCGTAGACCATACGTGCAGATGGAAGCCGAGACATTCCAATCTCTCTTCCATCTCCTTGCTGCGTGAGGAAGGATACACACCGATTGGGTTTCTCACATTGCGGAAGCCTACCCGAATCAGGCCCGGCTCGGCAATACGACAGTCAATAAAGGAGCTGGTTGCCTCAATGACAGTCAGATTCAACTCCTCCACCGGGCAATACTTGAGGAAGTAGGCTGTAGAGAAATAGCCGGGATTGATGATGATGATCTGATCTTTCACAAGATACTCCCGGATTCTTTTAATCAGTTCTTCGTGGTAGCCAGTCTGAATATAGATAATTACCACTTCGGCAGAAGAAAGCTCTGCCAGATCATTGGTCACCCTATTGATATGGGTGCTCTTCGTTTCCCCTCTCTCCCAAATGGAAATCTTCCCATCATTCTCTACGAGATACTTGTAGTTTTCATTGTGCATAGAATTGGAAGTTTTGATCAGAGTCACATCGTGCCCCTTGATGGACAAATCCGCCGCTACAGCACAACCTGCGTTACCCGCGCCCAAAATTGCGACATTCATAGTTTATCTCCTTTAAATACCATCGATATCTATCTAATCACTTTATAATGGCGATAAAACTTCCCCAATTCGCCGTTTCTCTGTCCGCCCCACAACTGAATGATGTTCACACCGGAAGATGTATTGGCTTCAATAATGCAATTCGTACCATC
>RCNI01001258.1_pt1 | contig 14027 bp, 22 predicted proteins | sample 2041151 | NCBI WGS metagenome assembly RCNI01 (sample SAMN09708214, study PRJNA481090) | feces metagenome | isolation source: feces | place: Antarctica: Albino Rookery | reverse complement strand
TTGCCTGCGGCAGGGGAATGAAGGGACTGCTCATGGGCATTGCTGTGACCCACTGGACATCCCTTGCAAGGCTGATCCGGGGGGAAGTCATGCAGCTGCGCAATCAGCAGTACATAGCCATTTCCCGCCGTCTGGGAAAGTCCAGCGGATGGATCCTCACAAAGCATCTGCTGCCCCATCTGGTACCCCAGTTTTTCGTGGGGATGATTTTGCTGTTTCCCCATGCGATTTTGCATGAGTCAGCCATCTCCTTTCTGGGATACGGCCTGCCTCCGGAGCAGCCGGCAATCGGCATCATCCTGTCGGAGAGCATGAAGTACCTGTCGGCAGGCATGTGGTGGCTGGCGGTATGTCCGGGACTTCTGCTGATGGCCATTGTTTTGCTGATTGATAAATTGGGCGAGAATCTGCAAATGATTATCGATCCCTACAGTGCCCAGGAATAAGGAGGACAGTATGATCGAAGAGAAAAAGCCCCTTTTGGAAGTGTCCGACCTGTCTGTTTCCTTTTCTATGTACAACGGCGCTCTGGAGCAAAGCCGCCTGCAGGTGATTTCCAATCTCAGCATGACGGTATACCCCGGAGAAATTCTAGCGGTGGCAGGCTCCTCCGGTTCCGGAAAAAGCCTGCTGGCCTCAGCTATTTTGGGAATTCTGCCGGGAAATGCCACAGTAGAGGGTACCATGAACTACGACGGAATGCCCCTAACTGCCCAGCGTCAGGCGCAGCTGCGGGGCCGGGAAATTGCCCTGGTACCTCAGTCGGTTGCCTATCTGGACCCCCTTATGAAGGTGGGAAAGCAGGTAGACGGGCATACAAAACCCAAGCCCACGGAGAAGCGCAGGTCTATTTTTAAAAAGCTGCAGCTGCCCCAGGAGACGGAAAAGCTCTATCCCTTTCAGCTCTCCGGCGGTATGGCCCGCCGGGTGCTGGTGTCAACGGCGCTGCTGGCGGAGGCACGGCTTGTGATTGCGGACGAGCCCACCCCCGGTATGAGCTTGGAGCAGGCCAAAACAGCCCTTCAGATGTTCCGGGATATGGCAGATGCCGGATGCAGTGTGGTGCTCATTACCCACGATATTGATTTGGCTTTCGACTTTGCAGACAGGATTGCGGTGTTCTATGCAGGCACTACCTTGGAGACAGCCCCGGCTAGTCACTTCAGACAGGGGCCGGAACTGCTGCACCATCCCTATAGCAAGGCTCTGTGGAATGCGCTGCCCCAAAACGGCTTTCAGCCCATTCCCGGCACCCAGCCCTATGCGGGGAGTCTCCCCAAGGGCTGCCTGTTTGCCCCCCGCTGTCCCCACGCAACGGAAAAATGCCGGGCCGAAACGCCCCCGATGGTTAAGATTGGAGAAGGGGAGGTGAGATGCTTCTATGGAACTGAAGGCTGAAAATCTGTCCTTCCGCTACCACCGGAAAGGGAGTTGGATCCTGGAAAACGTGAATTTTTCGGTGCAATCCGGTGAACGGGTGGGGCTGTTTGCCCCCAGTGGATATGGAAAAAGCACCCTCGCTATGCTCCTGTCCGGCTACTATGAGCCGGTGCAGGGCAGTGTGACCCTAGACGGTGCGCCCCTTCCCAGGAAGGGAGTCTGTCCCGTGCAGCTGATCTATCAGCACCCGGAGAACGCAATCAACCCCCGGTGGAAACTGCGGCAGGTTCTGGAGGAGAGCGGTGCCGTCCGGCAGGAACTGCTGACTGCCCTGGGGATTGAGCCTCAGTGGCTGGATCGCTATCCACGGGAGTTGTCCGGCGGTGAGCTGCAGCGCTTCTGTGTGGCAAGAGCGCTGATGAGCGGTGCGGAGTTTTTAATCTGTGATGAAATCAGCACCATGCTGGATGTGATTACCCAGGCACAGATCTGGAATGAAGTCATAAAGGTTGCAGACGAACAGAATATGGGGCTCATTGCAGTTACCCACAATCTGGCCCTGGCCAAACGGATCTGCACCCGGATTTACGACCTATCCAAATGTGAATATATCCCCCTGTAAAGCCATTGCCTCCGAAACGCTCTGTGCGCTTCGGAGGCAATGAGTGGTATTGCGGCACATCACGGGCAGCAAAAACGGGTGTTTCCCGGGAAAAGACCGATTTTTGAGGCCGGGGACGAAAAAAGAGACGATCTTAAGATCGTCTCTTTTTGATTCCAAGGCATGATTATTTGCCCTTGTTATCTTTTTGATTCTGATACCACTCAACACCGGCACTATAGCTGCCGGAAATTTTGTATTTGGAGGCCTGGGTGATCACGTTGTTTTCATCCACATTTGCGTCCACACCGCCATAGGGTCTTGTGCCGCCGTTTTCCAGCTCATAATGGGCATCCCATTGAATATAGGAGTTCTCCTCCATGAAGGGTTCACCCCATGCCGCTGTAAGCTCATCTTTTGTATGTCCTACCAGGATCTTGTTTACCTCGTCGTCTTCCATAACCACCAGCTCGTGAATGGAGGGGATCGCGCCGTCAGCGGAGGGGGCGGTCGTCTCTGCCTCCGGCTCCTTGCCGCAGGCAACCAATGAGAAGACAAGAACCAGTGCCAGTGTTGCAATTATAATTTTTTTCATGCCATTACCACCTTTCTGCCACCCATTATAAACCTTTGTCCCTCTGCTGTCTACACTTATGTGAGAATTCTGGCTTATTTTTTTCCACAGAACCCTTTTTTGCCTGGGCATTCAAGGTGGTTTTGCGCATAGGATCATAAAAAACAGACCCACAGCGGAAGCTGTGAGTCTGTGGCGGAGTGAGAGGGATTTGAACCCTCATAAAAAACACTCAAAATCATTGTGGCTCTAGGAGAAACAAAAAATCCGTTTCAGTTTTGTTACAGTTTTGCAAAAAAATCAGATATTTGCTCAGAGTTTTTCTGCACCTCAGATTTGGAAATATGCGTGTAAATAGTCCGGACAGTCTGATTATTTGACCAGCCGCCGATCTGCATTGTGACCAGTTCCGGAACGCCAAGGTGGTAGGCAAGACTGGCAAAGGAGTGGCGCAGTCCGTGCAGCCCCACCTCTGGCAGGCCAGCAGAGCGGCACACCTTGTTTATCTGATTTGCTATCGTAGATGGATGGAACTGCGCAACAAACTCCCCGTGGCGTTCTGTGCGCCCCAGAGCATCCGCAAGCGGCGGTATGATCGGGACGGTGCGCCGGGAGGAAACGCTTTTGGTTTCCTCCTTTCTGACGATCTTCCCGGATTCATCCGGCACAGAGGCTCCACAGACACGCAGAGAGCTGTTTTCCATATCTATGTCGCACCATCTAAGGGCTACGATTTCTGACCGCCGTAGAGAGGACAGCGCCAGCAGGGCGGGGATTTCACATTTTTTGCCCCTAATCGCATTGAGAAAAATAGGTATTTGCTCCGGTGTGAGCCACTGCTTTTCCTTACGGATGATCTGCGGCAGCCGGACGGTTATTTTCTGGCCTGTGGCTTCCATTACCGCCGCCTGAATTAGCCCCCAGGCGTTTGCCAGCGTTTTTGCGGATACTTCTTTTGCTTCTCTGTTCACTGCCATCTGCCACTGCTCCTGGGTCATATGGGTGATATCATTACGCATGATTGGCTGGAAACGATTACGGGAAATCATTGTGTATCCCCGAATCGTGGATGGGGACAGGACATTGCGCCGTGCATCTATATAGGCCTCTATGGCCTGTTGCAGGATGCGCCTGCCACATGGCGCTGCATTGCCGGTCTTTAAAAGTGCGGCCTCTGCCATACACTCCTTTTTTGTTGGGCGTGTGACCGACACAATCTGACCGCCGATCTGCACCCTAACAGTCCAGTTCCCGGATGGCAGTTTTCTGGCTGTTGGTAGTTTCATTTCTTCCTTGCCTTTCCGGGGCAGTTGTGCTACCATAAAAGGGTAGACTACCCCTATCGTTATGACTTGGTGGGTTTCTATGTTTGCCGCTCCTGTGTTCCAGACAGGGGCGGCTTTTTTAATCTAATCTAATGAGATAAACTCTCCGGATTGCTCGTTTCCAATCCTAAGAAACACTAAATCATATCCATAGTTATCAAAATCTGTCAGCACAAACTCAACAACGAAATCATTCTGGATCATAACACCAAAAGCGTTTTGCCCTTCGACGGTTCCTCGCACAGCCACAAGCGATCCGTTTCTTGCCATTCCGCACTTGTGCATTGGGGCAAGTTTGCAGGATGAAGGACTTAGCATGTTTTGTTTAATTATTTCTTCTGTTATGGCATAGCAACGCGCACTGTAATTTGACATGTCTCTATCTTTTATATCTTGCATGGTGTATTTTACACCTTCACTACCAAACATGTTGAAATCGCCACAAGCAACCCTGTACACACCATCGTTATCAGCTGTTGCAACCAGTTTATAGCCGTCAGCCTTTAAAATGTAATTGTAGTCCATTTGTTCGTGATTGCCTACAAATTCAATGTCTTCGCACAAGAGCTGTTCGCTCAACAGAGAGTAGAGATTTTCGGCTATTTCTTGATTTAGTCCGCTGGATTCGCAAAAATCGGAAATGAACTGATCTTCGGGTGAAAGTGTTGGTTCCGTCTGTTCTTCTGTCGGTTCTTGGGTTGATGGAACTGCAGTCTCAAATTCTTCCGGAGATGGCTCCCCTCCAACGATAAATATGATTGCCCACACCCCACAAATTACGGCTAATTTGCAAAAAACAAGCAATATTATAAACCATGGTCGTTTTGCTGCTGGCTTTTTCTTTTTTTGAACAAGCGATCCGCACCGCATGCAGGCAGCTGCGTTATCGTCAATTTCTGCGCCACAATGTTTACAAATCATATTTATACACCTTCTTTTTATTTTTCTAACCCATGCAGCCGACAACCCTCTTTTTATCTAGGCTGCACGGGTTGTTTTATTATCCGGCTTCTGCTTCGTTTTTTTGGACTGGATCATCATTGTAAAAATGATCCATTTTTATGTGCTGCAGCTCATGCTTCAAGGCCTTTTCCTGTAATTCTTTTGGCAAAACCTCGTTTACATAAATGTCGAACGTGTTGTCGGCATTGGGGACGGTCACTGCTCTAACATGATCTGGGAATGCGACCATCCGGACAAATATCCCTTTCTCGGACAACTTTCCAACCTCTTTTCTCCTTTATTTGTTCCGGATTGCTTCAATAATCCTTACTGCCTGTTCAACTTCTTCTTTTGTGCAGCCCTTGCTAAGCTGAAATAGCATACGGCACTCTGGACGGTTCTTCAAAATCTCCAGATATTCCTCAAGCTCCTTGTCATTATTGGCAAGGGGCTTTTCTTTTTCTCCGGTTATCAATTCGTGATAATCCATCCCAATAACTTCGGCAGCGCTTTTTAATTTCTTTTCTGATGCTTTGTACATGCCAGATTTCCATTGAGAAAACGAAGCAGAAGATATGCCGCTTTTGGCGTAAAAGTCAGCCTTTGACATTCCAATTTCGCTAAGCCGGATTTCAATGCGTTTAATAATTGCTAAAGTATCCATAAATAGCACATCCTTTTTGTGCGAAACGTCAAACTTAGGAAATACTAAGAATATGCATTGACTTTAAGCTAAACTTAAGATATACTAAGTATGCGTTAAGCAAAAGACGCAAATTCCCCCATATAACTTAATCTGAGTTTCTTTTAGTATTGGTTGTTGGCACTTCTAATATTAAGCTAAACTTAGCATAAAGTCAAGAGGGATATAGAGAAAGGAGTGTAAAAATTTGAGTTTTTTTTCTGCACGAAAAAAGGCGGGACTATCCCAGAGAGAAGCCGCAGATAAACTAGGTGTTTCTGATGTTGCAGTTTGTCACTGGGAGACTGGAAAACATCAGCCTAAAGCAAAACTACTGATCGAGATTGCAAAACTCTATAACTGCTCTGTGGATGATTTGCTTAGGTCTGATGGTGGGGAGGAGGTGACAGAGTAAATGCCCAGGATCATGCAAAACGCAGAAACGTATGCAGTAACCGATTTCCAGCGAGAGATACGCATCTGCCAGGGCAAGCACGACCTCATGACAATAAGATCTCTTGCGGAGGCTATGGGGATGCCAGTTTCCACGCTGCACGCTAAGTACAGGAATCCTCGCGGATTGACCGCCGCCGATTTCCGGAAATTAGTCAATGTGCTGCATCCAGATCCTGGCGCTACTCTGGCCTTGCTTGGGTACACGGCAAAGGAAATCAAAAAATTTAGGGAGGACAACCATGAGTAAACCACTGAACACCACCGATGGGTGGGAGGACCTCGTAAATGATGTGGACAGGCATAACGCATCTGTGCGCATCCATGCGAAAATCGCTGAGCGGCGGCGTAACCGCATGATCGGCAAGAGTATTAACCTGGCGCTTGGTGCTGCTGCGGCTGCCGTGTTTGGTGCAACACACATTATTGCCGGATGGCTGGCCGCTCTATTGGCAATCCTGCTGCTCTGCGGTGCTTGCGTCATTGCCGGGCGGGTGTTTGAGCAGGCGAAAGGACGGTGAGAGTATGGAAGGCTATGTGAAATTGACAGCTACCCCTTGCGAGGACGGATGCGAGATTGAACAGGATGTTCAGCTCGAGCATGTTTCTATCGAGGGCAAGGCAATGCTTTTGGAGAGCTTTCTGGAAGCAATCGAAATGCCGCAGGATATTGCATCTCTTCTCTGCCAGATGCTTAACGATGGCGTTGTTGGAAGGAAAGCAGAAATGTAAAAAGAGCCGCCCCCGATGGTGCGAACACCGGGAAGCGGCAAAAGGGTGTACTACCTAGTACCCTCTCATTATAAACCAAAATGGAGGAAAAAACAATGTTAAACGTAAAAGTCCGCAACGGAAATGCGCAGATTATAGCAGCTGGTGATCTGAAAGAACTAGCAGCAGATATTACCTGTGTGGTGTCTGATGTCTATGGACAATTACTTGAAAATGATTCTGATTGTGCATATGCGTTCCGGGGCGCTATGATTCATGCTATTGCAGATCCAAATTCACAAGTCTGGACAACGGCGGATGGCCCCCAAATGGATTCAGCGTTTGCTCATTTATCCAGAAGGATAGAAAGTGAGGTAGTTTAGGAATGCGCAACATCAAGATTATCCGACTGGCGCTTGAAAATTTTAAGTGTCACAAACGCCTGGTATTGGATTTTATGGGCAAGAATCAGTCCATCTACGGTGACAACGCCACTGGCAAGACCAGTATCTACGATGCACTTACCTGGCTCCTGTTTGGCAAGGACAGCATGGGCAACGGTGAGAAGAACATCGAGATCAAGCCCCTGGATGCTGACGGGAATGTGCGTGACCACATGGCTGCAACGACGGTTGCCGCAGACCTGATGGTTGACGGTGAGATGCTGAGCCTGCGGCGTACATATCGGGAAGTGTGGAGCACAAAGCGTGGGCAGGCAGAAGCCACCTACGACGGCAACACCAGCGAATACGCCGTTGACGGTGTTCCAATGCAGAAGAAGGGATTCGCTGAAAAGGTCGCTGAGCTGGTGGACGAAGATACCTTCCGGATGCTGACCAGTGTTTCCCGTTTCTCTGACGGCATCAGCTGGCAGGATCGAAGGAAGGTGCTGTTTAACATTGCTGGTGTGATGGATGATCCCCAGATTCTGGCATCAGATCTCAAGTTCCAGCCGCTTGTAGAGAGCATGGGTCGTCTGTCTGTCGCAGATTATAAAAAGAAACTGCTGGCAGAGAAGAAGAACTTTACCGGTGTTCGGAATGACATTCCCGCCCGAATTTCTGAGTGCGAGAAGACCGTGACAGAAATCAGCGCAATCAATTTCCAGCAGCACAAGGATAAGCTGGGAAACATGAGAATCCAGATGCAGGATATCGGCAACCAGATTGCAGCCATTGACAACGATTCAGCTGCCGCAGCCAAGCGTAACGAGGTGCAGGCGGCACAGCTTGCTATCCGGGAGTTAGACAGTAAGAATGAGGCGTTCCGCAACAGCCAGCCGACAAACGATGGAGAAATCCACCGCTTGACAACCGAACTTGAAGCTCTACGACTGTCCATGGCGGAAAAAGAGCGGACCATCAGCTTTGTGCAGACTACCACCATCGGGAGAGCAGAAAAGCAGATCCAGCAGCTGCGGGATCAGTGGGCACAGGTAAACGCTGAGGTGTTTTCCGGAGACAGGGTATGCCCCACCTGTGGGCAGGATCTTCCGCAGGAAAAGGTGGATGCAGCTGTTGCCTATTTTGAGCAGAAAAAGCAGAATCGGTTGAAGCAAATCCAGGATGATGCCGGTGCCCGTAAGGTGGAACTGGAGCAGGCAGAGATCCGTTTGCAGGAAGTCCGCTCTGAGGCTGAGGCGCTGAAAGCGAAAGCTGCTGACTGTGAAAAGCAGCTGGAAGAGGCCAGGCAGGGACAGACCCCCATTGCAGACATGCCTGGATATGTTGAGCAGCGGCAGGAGGCACAGCAACGGTTTGATAGGCTCAACCAGGAGTTGGCCGAACTGACGGTAAACGCCAATGGAAAGAAGGGCGAACTGAGCTGCAAACTGGCAGAGATCGATGCAGAGGCACATGAGGTTGAAAAAATCCTCAGCAGGGAAGGCATGCTGGACTACTCCCAGCACCGGATCCAGGAGCTGCAGGATGAAGCCAAAAATGCCGGAGCAGCCTTGGAATCCATTGAGCAGATGCTGTATCTGATTGATGAGTTTTCCAGATACAAAACTCGGGTGATTGAGGATTCCATCAATGGAATGTTCCGCATTGCTCGGTTCCGGCTTTACCGGGAGCAGGCCAATGGCGGCGTGGAGGATCGCTGCGATGTGGTGTACGATGGTGTTCCCTACAGCGGTCTGAACAACGGCATGAAGATCAATGTGGGCATTGACGTTATCAACACGCTCAGCAGGGCCTATGGTGTGAGCGTACCCCTGTTTATAGACAATGCGGAGAGCGTTACCGATCTGGAAAAGGCTGACAGCCAGGTGATTCGGCTGGTGGTCAGTGAAAATGATAAGGAGTTGAGAATTAGTGAAACCTAAGAAGAAAAATACGCGAAAGCCTGTCGCAGGCGGCTCTTATTTAGCGGTGTGCGTTTACTCGATAGGCATCGGAGAGCAGCTCCACAAATATGCAGACAGCTCCAATTATCATGACGATGTTGTGATCGGCTTTGAGTTGTGCGGATTTACTTATGAGGAAGACGGAAAACAGCTCCCTTTTGATGTATCCTCCACATACACAGCATCCATGGACGAAAGGGCCAAGCTCAGAAAGCATATAGAAGCATGGAACGGAAGAAAAATGACCGATGAAGAAGCGGATGCTTTTGACACGAACGATCTGGTAGGCCGTCCTGCCATGCTGGGAATTGTGCTGAATGAAAACGGATACAACAATATTTCGAGCATCCAGGCGATCCCGGACAGCATGATTCAGATGGGGATGCCCATGCCCCAGGCTACGATGCCGCTTATCAAATTCGACATGGAGCCGTGGGACCAAACTGCTTTCGATGCGCTCCCAGAGTGGGCAAAAAAGCGCATTATGAAGTCCACAGAATACCAGAAACTCCACGCATCCACAGAAACAGTGCAGGCACCCGCTAATTTACAGCTTCCACCGCAGATGCAGATGCCTCCTCAGATGGCTACAGCCAATCCGGTAACCATCCAGTCCCAGCCGCAGACCATCGTACAGGCTGTGCAGCAGCCCCAGAACGGTCCTGCGCCTGATTTTGGAGGTGCACCGTTTTGAGATTTGTTCCACTGGCGAGTTCGTCCCACGGCAACGCCTACATTGTGGATGACGGCTCCACACGGCTGCTGCTTGAGTGTGGGCTGGGCCCCAGAAAACTCCGGGCGGCGTGCGGCTTCTCTGTTTCTGAGGTCGCTGGTGTCCTTGTGAGCCACGAGCACGGCGACCACGCAAAGAGTGCCGTTGACCTGCTTAAAAGCGGCGTAGCGGTTTACATGAGCGAGGGGACAGCTGCCGGACTTGGCCTGGGTGACGGCCTTCTGGCAATGGCAAAGAATCTTGAACACAATGTGCCGGTCATTATCGGCAGCTATGATGTGGTTCCCTTCCGGGTCTTCCATGATGCGGAAGAACCGCTGGGCTTTCTGATCCGCAGTCGGACGGACGGGGATGTGCTTGTTTTTGCTACTGACACCGTGAACCTGCGATATCGGTTTCCGGGCGTGAATCTCCTGGCAATCGAAGCAAATTATGACAATGAGATTCTGAAACGCAGCACGAAAATGCCGCCCAAAACGGTGAACCGGATTAGGAACACCCACATGGAAATCGACACATTATGTGACATTCTGAAACACATGGATTTGAGCCGCTGCAGGCAGATTTTTCTCCTGCATCTGTCCGATGGGAATAGCCATGAAGGACATTTTATCAACAAAGTTAAGCGGGCTGTGCCGCCTTGGGTTAGGGTGCAGGTAGCTCAGAAGTAAAGGGGACAATCGATTTGGATGATGTGAGAAAACAGTTCACTTTTTATCGCAGTTACTACGAATCCCTTCTCCCTCTCCCCAAGGAGAATCAAGCAGCCATTTTGCTGGCAGTTTGCGCCTACGCACTCTATGAGACGGAGCCGCAGGATCTGACACCTGTAGAGTTGATGGCTTTTAATCTGATTCGGCCTACACTAGATACAGCTCGTAAAAAAGCCCAGAACGGTAAAAAAGGTGGGGAAGGCAAGGGAAAGCAGGCAGGAAACAAAGCAAACCGCAAGCAAGCCGAAAGCAATCACGAAGCAAACCGCAAGCTAGAAAGAGAAGGAGAAAGAGAAGGAGAAAGAGTAAGAGAAAGAGAAAGAGTAAGAGTAAGAGAAGGAATCTTATATCCCCCTATATCCCCCTTCTATGGGCAGAATGGACTTGAAACTGTAGCGAAGGTGTGGAGAGATATATTGGACTTGTATCCCCGTGACCATATCGACAACCCTGCACAGGCTGAAAACGCTTTTGATGCAGCAGTGGACAGCGAGGAAACAGCTGCAGAAATGCTTGACAGTCTTGAGCAGTGGAAGAGCTCGGAGCAGTGGGCAAAAGAGGGCGGCAGGTACATACCGATGCTGGTCAACTGGATCAGAAACGGCATCTGGAAAACCAGACCGGCAAAGATGCGAACCTGCAACGGGGCATCCGGGGAACTGGGACAGGCTGAGCTCGAGGCAATCCATAGACTGATTGGGGCAGACAAGGAGGAGAAAGCGTGAGGTATGTAACCAGAAACGAGAAACACAAAACCGTCACCTGGCACGATTCGGACGGTATCCCCATGATCCGATACTACGGGATCACCGATGCAACTGACAATGGCCACGGAACTGTGACCCTGCAAACAGTTTTCCTTGACAGCGCATGTGATGGGATGCAGATCGAACTGCCGGACACGGTCCTTCTGAAAGGAGTTGATATCTGATGCTCAATCACATCACGATTATGGGTCGTCTGACCCGTGACCCGGAGCTGCGGCGCACTGGCAGCGGCATTGCTGTCGCATCCTTCACCCTGGCAGTAGGCCGGGACTACGCCCAAAAGGACGGCGGTGATCGGGAAACCGACTTCATCGACTGCGTTGCATGGCGTGGCACTGGCGAGTTTGTTTCCAAATACTTCTCTAAGGGCCGCATGGCGGTGGTGTCCGGCAGACTCCAGATTCAGCAATGGGAGGACAAGGACGGCAATAAGCGCCGTTCTGCCAAGGTTGTAGCGGACAATGTGTACTTTGGTGACAGCAAAAAGGATGGTACCGACAATAATGTCGGTAGCTACCAACCGCCCACTTACGAGCAGAGTTGGAACGCATATCAGGCGAACAACGGGAATACCACCGGAAATTTCGAGGAGCTGGATGATGACGATGACCAGCTGCCGTTTTGATGTACCATGAGCAAATCAATTTACCCCTGTCCGTGTGAAAAATGTGAGCGCAGGGAGGAATGCCGTAGAATGTGCGGAAGTTATCACATGTGGGTCAGTTGGTGGTGGAAACGGTACCGGGCAACATTCCCGCAGCAAAGTGCGAACCTCAAAATGACAAACGGAATCCCATTCCGCTACGAGCACCCAGATATCGTCCGGGAGTACCATAAAAAATCCCCGTGTGATACATGCTATGCAGCTGGGGCATGTGATACGCCGTGCAGTCTGTATCTGGCGTGGTATGACTGCCGCATGGACGCGGCGAAAAAGAAATATGGGGCGGGCTTCGGCTTGACCCTACACAGGGAAGGGAGCTTATGAGACGTAAAGCAGACATAGGAATTGGGAAGCGTGCAGCAGAAGAGATGCTGCGGATCAATGTGCCGGTACGGACTCAGCTGAGGGACATGCAGCTAAACCATAACTGCTTTTATAACTGGCAGAACGGAGCATGCCCAGATAGTAGAGCGCTGCAAGCACTTTGCAATTATGGCTTTGATGTGGTCTATATTCTGACGGGGAGAAGAACCAATGCAGACAAAATGCTGAACGCAATAGAGGGCGTACTGGAATGAAGAAAAGGATAGACAACCTGGAAATGGACGTGATCCGTGCCACACAGGCCGGAATGTCATACGGGCAGTGGAAAGCACTGCACCCTAACACCCAGAAGGAAAACGAACCGCTGATTGCCGCACTGGAAGAAAAGCTGGAAAGCTGCAAGGCGGAGCAAAGCCGTTTCGCCAGCGATTTTGTGAAGCTGCAGGAGCTGGGCGAAGAGCAGGCCCGGCTGGAAGCCGCACTGGAAGAAAAAACCGAGCGCTGGGTCTATCTGAACGATCTGAAAGAGCAGATCGATGCCCAATAACCCCTGTCCTTTGCGGCGAAAGCCGCTACACTATGCAATTAGCCAAAGGAAGTCATTTAGGCGACGCAGCAACGCAAAACGGCGTGTGTCCAATTTCGACACACGCCGTTTCTTTTTATATAGCTGCCCAATCAACTGAAATGATTCAAACCGCTTTATGCTCGTCTATCTTCATGACTTTCCCATTGCAGTATGCTATAATGAGCGAAAATATGTTCGCATAATCAAACCACACTATGGAAAATAAAGGAGTCATGGCAATGAAAACAATTGGTTTAATTGGCGGTATGAGTTGGGAGAGCACGGTTACCTATTATCAAATCGTAAATGAAGTCGTGAAAGAAAAGCTGGGTGGCTTGCACTCTGCCAAAGTGTTATTGTACAGCGTAAACTTTGCGGAGATTGAAGCCTACCAGGCAAACGGCCAGTGGGATGAGAGTGCAGAAGTGCTGGCTCAGGCGGCAGAAAATCTGGAAAAGGCTGGTGCTGATTTTATTTTGATTTGCACCAACACCATGCATAAGGTAGCCCCCCAGGTACAGTCCCGCATCCATGTTCCTCTGGTTCATATTGCCGAAGCAACTGCTGACGCACTGAAAGAGCATAATATCTCAAGAGTTGGTCTGCTGGGAACCAAGTACACCATGACACAGGAGTTTTATAAGAACAAACTAATTGAAGCAGGCATTGATGTGGTTATCCCGGAAGGCGATGACATCAATGTTGTGGATGACATCATTTACAACGAGCTGTGTCTGGGCAATGTACTTCCCGAATCCAAGGAAAAATATCTCCATATTATTCATAACCTGAAGCAGCGTGGAGCACAGGGGATTATCCTGGGGTGCACTGAAATTGGACTTTTGATCCAACAGAAGGATACCAATCTTCCTGTTTTTGACACAACGCAGATCCACGCAACAAAGGCTGCACTCATGGCCATCGAGGATTGATGGAATCTACTGACGCAATGGAATCCCAACTGTTCAACAAATTCCAATTTATCATACAAACCCTCTCAAAGCCCTGTATTTACAAGGCTATTCAACGTTTATAACTGCATATTTTATGTATTTTCCCTTGTTTTTGCCCTTACGAGCCGAAACAAGGGAATTTTACTGCAAAACAATTTGGAGCGTATCTTTTTCAGAAGTAATAAGCGAAACACACCCTTCGCACAAATATAAAATTTGTACTTCTGGTCATTCCGCAAAAAAATTTTTGTGATATGATATAACATGACATATAGATGTCGTGTTATTGA
>RCNI01001550.1_pt1 | contig 14032 bp, 14 predicted proteins | sample 2041151 | NCBI WGS metagenome assembly RCNI01 (sample SAMN09708214, study PRJNA481090) | feces metagenome | isolation source: feces | place: Antarctica: Albino Rookery | reverse complement strand
CTGAAATAAAATAAAAAATAAATACTTCTATATAATTATATAATACTAAATTATCCATAAATAATAATACAGATAATACAGCAGAAAGCATTACACCAGTGTTTAATCTTTTGATATTTTCACTTTTAAACAAAACCAATGTAATAATATTTATTGAGAATATTGTTAATATATACATACTTTCACAAATAAAATTAGTAATAGTTTTAATATTTTTATCTAAATTAATGAAATTAAAAATATTACAACTTATCATGTAAAGTAAAGCAATTTCAATAACTACTAAAAATATTTTTACCCATTTTTTGAATTTATTATTCACAATTTTCACCTCTTTTTAATTATATAATAAAAAAAAGGACCATACAATATGTATGGACCTTTATTTGTATATTTATAACTAAAGTTATAATTATTCAATGATGTCTGATACAGAGAACCAGCACCAACTGTTCTACCACCTTCACGAATAGCGAATTTTAATCCTTTTTCGATAGCGATAGGAGTTATTAATTTGATAGTCATAGTTACGTTGTCTCCTGGCATAACCATTTCTTTATCTTTTGGTAATTCCCTGTAACGTCAGTTGTTCTGAAATAGAATTGTGGTCTGTAGTTGTTGAAGAATGGAGTATGTCTTCCACCTTCTTCTTTAGTTAAGATGTACACTTGTGCTTCAAAGTGTGTGTGTGGTGTAATTGAACCAGGTTTAGCAATAACTTGACCTCTTTCAATTTCAGATCTTTGAACACCTCTTAAAAGAACACCAGCGTTATCTCCAGCTTCAGCTGAATCTAATGATTTTCTGAACATTTCGATACCAGTAACAACTGTTTTCTTAACTTCATCACTTAAACCAACGATTTCAACTTCATCAGAAACTTTAAGAACACCTCTTTCAACTCTACCTGTAGCAACTGTTCCTCTACCTGTGATAGTGAATACGTCTTCTACTGGCATTAAGAAAGGTTTGTCTGTAGCTCTTTCTGGGTTTGGAATGTATTCGTCGATTATGTTCATTAATTCAACGATTGGAGCATAAGTTGGATCGTTAATATCTGTAGATTCGCATTCTAATACTTTAAGAGCTGAACCTTTAACGATTGGAGTATCATCTCCTGGGAAATCATATTTAGATAATAAATCTCTGATATCCATTTCAACTAATTCTAATAATTCTTCGTCATCAACCATGTCACATTTGTTCATGAATACAACGATGTAAGGAACACCTACTTGTCTTGATAATAAGATGTGTTCTCTAGTTTGTGGCATAGGACCATCAGCTGCAGATACAACTAAGATAGCTCCATCCATTTGTGCAGCACCTGTGATCATGTTTTTAACATAGTCAGCATGTCCTGGACAGTCAACGTGTGCATAGTGTCTTTTATCTGTTTCATATTCAACGTGAGAAGTAGAGATAGTGATACCTCTTGCTCTTTCTTCTGGAGCACCATCGATTTGGTCGTATGCTCTAAATTCAGCTCCTCCTCTTAAAGATAAAACTTTAGTGATAGCTGCTGTAAGAGTAGTCTTACCATGGTCAACGTGTCCGATTGTACCAATGTTAGCATGTGGCTTATTTCTTTCAAATTTAGCTTTTGCCATTTTAAATTCCTCCTTTATTCTTACAATGCATAATGCATTTTGTATGTATTTTACTATAAATTTTAATCAATTTCAATAGATTTAATAAAAATATATTAAATCTATCGAAAATTTACATAATTAATACTGATTATTCAGCTTTTGATCTAGAAGAAACAATTTCTTCAAGAATTGGAACTTCTTCATAATGACTTGGTTCCATTGAGTATGTTCCTCTACCTTGAGTTTTAGATCTAAGGTCTGTTGCATATCCAAACATTTCAGAAAGTGGAATAAATGCTCTGATGATTTGAGTTCCGTTTTGTGCATCCATTCCTTCCATTTTACCACGTCTAGAATTGATATCACCAATAACATCTCCCATGTATTCTTCAGGAACTGTTACTTCTACTTTCATTAATGGTTCAAGTAATACAGAACCACCTTGTTTTTGAGCTTCTTTAATAGCCATAGAACCTGCAACTTTGAAGGCCATTTCAGATGAGTCAACATCATGGTAAGAACCATCTACAAGTGCAACTTGTACGTCAACTACTGGGTATCCTGCAAGAGCACCAGATTGAAGTGCTTCTTTAATACCTTCATCTGTTGGTTTCCAATATTCTTTAGGAACAACACCACCAACGATTTTAGATTCAAATTTGTATCCTGAACCTGGTTCACCTGGTGTAACTTCAAGCCATACGTGACCGTATTGACCTTTACCACCTGATTGTCTTACAAATTTACCTTCAACCTTAACAGGTTTTCTAATAGTTTCTTTGTAAGCAACTTGAGGTTTACCAACGTTAGCTTCAACTTTAAATTCTCTCTTCATTCTATCTACGATAATATCAAGGTGTAATTCACCCATACCAGCGATGATAGTTTGACCAGTTTCTTGGTCTGTATAAGTTTTGAAAGATGGATCTTCTTCTGCAAGTTTCATTAATGCAATACCCATTTTTTCTTGGTCAGCTTTTGATTTTGGTTCAATAGCGATAGAAATAACTGGTTCTGGGAACTCAATAGATTCAAGAATTATTGCGTGTCCTTCAGCACATAATGTGTCACCTGTTACAACATCTTTTAAACCAACAGCTGATGCGATATCTCCAGCATAAACTTTTTCGATATCTTGTCTTGAGTTAGCATGCATTTGAAGAATTCTTCCTATTCTTTCTTTTTTACCTTTATTTGCATTTAATACATATGATCCAGCATCAAGTGTACCAGAGTAAACTCTGAAGAAAGTTAATTTTCCTACATATGGATCTGTCATAATTTTAAATGCTAAAGCTGCGAAAGGTTCGTCATCACTAGAATGTCTAGCTTCTTCATTACCATCTGGAGTAACACCAGTTATAGCTGGTACATCAAGTGGTGATGGCATGTAATCAACAACTGCATCAAGCATTTTTTGAACACCTTTGTTTTTGTATGAACTTCCGCAACATACTGGAACCATAGTGTTATCAATAGTTGATTTTCTGATTACTTTTTTGATTTCATCAATAGTGATTTCTTCACCTTCTAAATATTTCATCATTAATTCTTCATCTTGCTCAGCAACATGTTCAATTAAGTTTGTTCTATATTCTTCAGCTAATTCTTTTAAATCTTCAGGAACTTCTTCAATTTGAATATCTGTTCCTAAATCATTAGTATAGATGTATGCTTTCATTTCTAATAGGTCTATTAAACCTTTGAATTCATCTTCTTTTCCTATTGGAATTTGAAGAGGAACAGCATTAGCACCTAATCTTTCTTTAACTTGTTTTACACAGTTAAAGAAATCTGCACCAGTGATATCCATTTTATTTACGTATATCATTCTTGGTACTTTATATTTGTTTGCTTGTCTCCAAACTGTTTCAGATTGAGGTTGAACCCCACCTTTTGCACAAAGTACAGTTACAGAACCGTCTAGTACACGAAGTGATCTTTCAACTTCAATTGTAAAGTCAACGTGTCCTGGAGTATCAATGATGTTAATTCTATTGTTATTCCAGAAACAAGTTGTAGCAGCAGAAGTAATTGTAATACCTCTTTCTTGCTCTTGGCTCATCCAGTCCATTGTTGCTCCACCGTCATGAGTCTCACCAATTTTGTGAGTTTTACCAGTGTAGTATAATATTCTTTCTGTAGTTGTTGTTTTACCAGCATCTATATGAGCCATAATACCGATATTTCTTGTATTTTCTAAGCTATATTCTCTACCTGCCACAAATATTCCTCCTTGTTATTACCATCTGTAGTGAGCGAATGCTTTGTTAGCTTCAGCCATTCTATGAGTATCTTCTTTCTTTTTGAATGCTCCACCAACTCCGTTTATAGCATCAACTAATTCAGCGGCTAATTTATTTTCCATTCCATGCTCGTTTCTTTTTCTAGCATATTCTACAATCCATCTAATAGCTAGAGCTTGTTTTCTATCAGCTCTGATTTCTATTGGAACTTGGTATGTAGCACCACCAACTCTTCTAGCTTTAACTTCTAGAACTGGCATAACGTTATCCATTGCAGCTTGGAAAACTTCTAAAGGTTCTTTATCTAATTTTTGGCTTGCAATTTCTAATGCATTGTATACTATTCTTTGAGCAACTGTTTTCTTTCCATCCCACATAACTTTGTTTATGAATTTAGTTATAACTTGTGATCCATAAACTGGGTCTGGCATAATTTCTCTTTTTGCTATATGTCCTTTTCTTGGCACTTTACTTCCCTCCTTCTTTGAATTTTATTAAAATTCAGGTACTCAGATTAACAATCTGTTAGTGCTTTAATAATTTATATTATCAAGCACCTAATGTCAAATTATTTCTTTGCTCTCTTAGCACCGTATTTTGATTTAGCTTGTACTCTACCAGCAACACCTGCTGTATCTAGTACACCTCTAACGATGTGATATCTTACACCTGGAAGATCTTTTACTCTTCCTCCTCTTATTAAAACAACGCTATGTTCTTGTAAGTTATGTCCTATACCTGGGATATAAGCTGTAACTTCCATTTGGTTAGTAAGTCTAACTCTGGCAACTTTACGCATAGCTGAGTTTGGTTTTTTAGGAGTTTGAGTTTTAACTACTGTACAAACACCTCTTTTTTGTGGAGCTGATATTTCAGTAGGAACTTTCTTCCTAGAGTTGTATCCTCTTTGTAAAGCTGGTGATTTAGATTTAGTAGTTTTTTCTTGTCTTCCTTTTCTAACTAATTGACTAAATGTTGGCACTTGATTCACCTCCTGTTAAAATAAATTTATGTATGCATACAAAAATACATACTATACAAATATTATAACTTAAAAATAAAATTATGTCAAGATATTATTCGTGTTTTTAGTTAAAAAAATTAAAATTTTATATACACACAAATAGGCTTAACCAGTGTATCATTTATTCTATATCCATAAATAATTTTATTATCGGAAGCAAGTTTCAAAATTTCATCATCATTAATTAAAAATTTATCTTTATCATATAAAACTTTAACATTTTTTTTATTACTTTTTTTACTATGATAAAATCCTGTACAATTTTTACTATTAAAAATACATTTCTCAATTTTATTTAAATATTTATATAAGAATTTATTTCTTTTTATTATTCTAACTTCGTCTAAATTTATAAAACTATATTCTCTTCTTAATCCACAAAAATCATTATTACTATAATGTGCAGATATACAGCACTTTTCTAATTCTTTACGTGGTTCAATACAATAACGATTATTTTCCTCACATCTATTTTCTCTTGTTACAATAAAAAACTCAATTGGAATTTCTTCATTTAAATTTTGTGCTAAAAAAGAATACATCAAATCTAAATCATAGTATATAAAAAACTTCATACTCTACCTCTCTTATTATTTATATTAAACATAAAAGTTTTATATGAAATTCTTGATATTTAATATTCAATATGATATATTTATAAAAAAAGGAGCGAAAGATATGAAAATAAACTTTAAACCTTTAAATAAATATATAAATCTACTAAAAGAAAATGATTTATTAGTTGAAAGTAATTATACTAACGAAGATTTAACTATAAATTATATTTCATATAATTCAAATGATATAAAAGATAATACATTATTTATTTGTAAAGGTAATAATTTTAAACGAGAATATTTAATTAATTCTATTTCAAAAGGAATTGTAGCATATATTTCTGAAACTAAATTTGAAGATTCAACTTTAGATAAAATTAATTATATTATAGTAAAAGATGTTAGAAAAGCATTAGCATTAATTTCAAATATATATTTTGATTATCCATGGACTAATTTAAAAATGATTGGAATAACAGGTACAAAAGGTAAAACAACAACTACTTATTTTGTAAATGCTATTTTAAATGAATATTTAAAAAATACAAATGAAAACAATGCATTTTTATCTTCACTTGAAATGTGCGATGGTATAAATAAAATACCATCTAAACTTACAACACCAGAATCTTTAGAATTACAAAAAACTATCTTTGAAGCAGTAAATAATAATTCTAAATATCTTACAATGGAAGTTTCAAGTCAAGCTATAAAACTAAATAGAATAGATAACGTACTTTATGATATCGGTGTTTTCTTAAATATTTCAGAAGACCATATAAGTCCTCTAGAGCATAAGACTTTCGAAGAATATTTAAACTATAAATTAGAATTATTTAAAATTTCAAAAAATATAGTTATAAACAAAGATGCTGACTATTTAGATATTATTTTAGATGCTGCTAAAGGAAATAAAAATATATTAACATATAGTATAGAAGATAAAACAGCAGATATATATGTAAATAAATTAGAAAAGGTAAATCATAATTGGGTATTTGAAGTTGTTACACCAAAATATACTACAACATTTAACTTATCTGTACCAGGTAAATTTAATGTTTCTAATGCACTTGCTGCAATTTCTATTGCATATATTTTAGATATACCAACTTCATACATTAAAGAAGCTTTAAAAAAAGTAAAAGTTAATGGTAGAATGGAACTTTATTCAAATCCAAATAATACAATTCATGCAATTGTTGACTACGCACATAATAAATTAAGTTTTGAAAATATTTTCAATTCTATAAAAGCGGAATATCCAAATAGTGACATTATTTCTTTATTTGGATCAACTGGAAATAAAGCATATGTTAGAAGAAAAGATTTAGGAACTATAGCCGGAAAACATAGTAAAATTTGTATTCTTACAGCAGATGATCCTGCATATGAAACAGTGGAAGATATTTGTAAAGATATTGCTACATATGTAGAAGAACAAAATGGTAATTACTTAATTATACCAGATAGAAAAGAAGCTGTAAAAAAAGCTGTAGAACTTGCTAACCCAGGCGATGTTATATTACTAGCTGGTAAAGGAAATGAAACAACACAAAAAGTTAATGGTAAAATTGAACCTTATGAAAGTGATTCAGTTTTAATTCAAGAATATTTAAAAAATAAGTAGTAGATATTATCTACTACTTATTTATTTCTCCTGATTTTAGTTTTTCAGCTCTATCTGCTGTTATTAATGCTTCTAGCATTTCATCTATATTTCCATTCATAAAAGATTCTAATTGATATATACTTAAGTTTATTCTATGATCTGTTACTCTTCCTTGTGGATAGTTATATGTTCTAATTTTTTCACTTCTATCCCCTGTACCTACTTGTAATTTTCTTTCTTGAGCTAATTCTTTATTTTGTTGTTCTTGCATATAATCATATAATTTAGATCTTAACATTTTCATTGCTGTTTCTTTATTTTGTAATTGTGATCTTTCTGTTTGACAAGATACTACAAATCCAGTTGGTATATGAGTAATTCTAATAGCAGATTCTGTTTTATTAACGTGTTGTCCACCTGCACCAGATGCTCTATATGTATCTATTTTTAAATCACTTTGATTTATTTCTACGTCTACATCTTCTACTTCTGGTAAAACAGCTACTGTAACTGTTGATGTATGAATTCTTCCACTTGCTTCTGTTTCAGGTACTCTTTGTACTCTATGTACACCACTTTCAAATTTTAATCTACTATATGCACCTTTACCTTTTATCATGAAAGATACTTCTTTAATACCACCGATTCCAGTTTCATTCATATCTAGAACTTCTACTTTCCATCTTTTTAAATCTGCATACATATTATACATTCTATATAAATTATATGCGAATAATGCTGCTTCTTCTCCACCAGCACCACCTCTAATTTCAATGATAACGTTTTTATCATCATTAATATCTTTTGGTAATAGTAATACTTTTAATTCTTCTTCTATTTCTGGTAATTTATCTTTTGATTCATAATATTCTGCTTCTGCCATTTCTTTCATTTCTGGATCATGCATTAATTCCTTGGCTTCTTCCATATTATTTTTTATTGCTTTATATTCTCTAAATTTAATAACTACTTCTTCCATAGAAGCGTGTTCTTTCATATATTTTCTCCAATCATTTTGGTTGGAAATAACATCAGGATCACTAATTAATTTAGTTAATTCTTCATATCTTTTTTCAATTTCTTCTAATTTTTCAAACATAAATATCTCCTTTATTATGTATATATTTTATCAAATATTAATTGATTTTTCAACTAGTTTATGTTAATTTACTAAAAATATAAATAAAAACAGGCTTTATACCTGTTTTTATTACATAAAATCTGTTGTTGTACCAAATAATTGATCAAACTTTTGTTCAAGAGCAACTTGTATATCAAAAGTATCTTCTTCTTTAGATAAATCATTTATAAACTGATTATCAGTGTTTTGTACTGGAATGACTGGATTGTCAATTCCTAAATCTACTTCAATGTTAACATCATTTATATTTTGATGTTGAATATTTTCTCTTTCTCTTGCAAGTCTTTTATTCATATTAAAATGTTCTTCAACATCAAATGTAACAATTGGTACTTCTTCCGGTTTTTTCATTTGTGAATTATCTTTTATCATATATTTTTCAATAAAATCTTTAGCAGGATGATATTTAAACCACCATGCTTTTTTAGCTTTAATTGGCTTTAATCCTCTTATTATTAATATAAGTTCATCCATTGGTAATCTTTTAACTTCATCTACTGTCATTAACTCTCTACCTTGAGTTTGCTCACTATATGACACTTCTTTTTTAGATTTTTCTTTTGTTTTTGAAAAAGATTTACTTTCATATTTTATTGTTTGTTGTCCTAAACTTTTAGATATATATTCACAAGTTTTAATAGATTGACTTCCTAAGAAAATATGTGTATCACAGTTTGCAAGAATGTTTTCGTATAAATCTTTATATAGATCTATTAATTGATCTATACTTTGTACTATGATAGACATACTAATTCCTCTACTTCTACTAGTACTTAATTTTTGGTTAAAATCTGGTATCTTACCTATATTAGCAAATTCATCTAATAATAAATAAACTTGTTCATCTAATGAACCACCATTTCTATCCGCTTGCGCATATAATCTTTGTAGTAATTGTCCATAAAATATTGTTAATATATAATTGTATGTTGAATGGCTATCAGGTGATATAACATATAAAGCCATTTTTTTCTTACCTAATTCTTCAAACGAAATATTATTTGTTGTTGTAAGTCTTTGCATATTAGGTGAATCAAAATGAGAAAGTTTTGATACAAGTGATATTGCTATACTTTGTTTAGTTTTATCATTACCAACTCTTATACTCTCATATTCTTTTCTGCCTGGATGTGTTGGATCTAATTCATCAATAAATAATTTATCAAATATTGTATCATCTGCTCCACCAGCTCTAACTATATTTAAACAACTAGATAAATTTCTTTCTTCTTCTGGCAAACAAGATATAACATAATAAATACAAGCTTTTAATAACATTATAGCTGTATTATCCCAAAATGGATCTGATGAATTTCCACTTTCTCCACCACTTACTATAGTATGTGCTATTATATCTACATCTGCATAATCTGAAATATGAGATAATGGATTATATCTATCACTATACTCTGGATCTACTAAATTTAAAACTTTTACATCATAACCATTTGCTTTTAAATATTCTGATGTTTCTCTGTATAATTCTCCTTTTGGGTCTGTTATAACATATGATCCTAATTTTTGAAGGATATTAGGTTTTACGTAACAAGCTGATTTACCTGTACCTGATCCTCCAAAAACTAATATATTTTTATTTATAGCAACTTTTTTTAAATCTGTTCCTAAATAATGAGATTTACTTAAAATAAATCCTGATGTTTTATTTAGAATTTCTTTTCCATCTGCAGTTTTTTCAAACTCTTCATCATCTTTAGCCCACGCACTTGATCCGTGTTCTTTCCCATCATATTCGCCTTTTTTCTCCTTTTTAAACTCTTTATTATATACAGTCCATCCAAAAGGAATTAAACCAACTATAAAGATTTTAAAAAATGTTATTATCGCATTTGGATTTTTAAATAATTGTACTATTGTCCTAACTGGATTTATAACTAATCCTTTAAAACTATCTACAAAAAAATTAAATTTCTTTACTATATCATCACTTGCAATTGATGCCAATTCTAGTCCTACTGAAATTGGAATAAATAATATACATGCTATAACAATATATGCAATTATATATATCTTTAATTTTTTCTTAACCTCTTTTTTCATTTTTTCCTCCCCAATTATCTTATTGGTCCATCATATTCTTCTAAATCAAGCTCTTTATACTTATCTTTATCTTCTTTAGGATTAATTCTATCTAACATTTTTTGTAATTTTATTTTAACTAATCTTGTACTCTTTTGAGCTCCTCTTGTTTTATCATTAATTTCTAAATTTTTATTTAATAATTCTTCTGGTACAATAGACGCAGCTTTTACCGTCATTTTTACTTTCTTTTCTTCTTTCATACTTTCTCCTTAATAACTAACAGATAATTCTAACACAATATATGGTCTGTATGGTAATAATTTATATCTACCTTTTAATTGTTTAGTAATATCATCTACATATAATATTGGTTTTACTTCTTCACAAGTTTGTATATCTATAATTGAAAAATTTCTTTTTAAACTTGGTGTATATGTGTATTCTTTGTATTCTACTGAATCTTGGTTATACAAAGTTCCATACATTATTGGTAATGCTTGTTCTGTTTTTTGGAATCCATTTTGATCTAATATTCCTGTATTTAAATAAGCTTTGTTATTAGCAAGAGTTAATAATACTATAAATCTCTCCTCATCTTCTGCATTTACAACATTAAAAACTTTCTTGTCTATGCCATTTTCACTACGTACTGTGTGTTCAATTTTTTCTAAACTAAATGTTGGTGAATTATTACTAACATTTTCAGATTTTTCAGCTACAAATGCTATAGTTTTCATACCAGGCAAATCTACAACTTCAAATCTATTTACTTGCATATTATCCTCCATATATACCTCTCCTTTTAATTTATATATATCATAATTAAATTATATATCATAATTTTTTAGTTTTCAACTATACATAAACTAAATCTTTTATTTTTTCAAATTTTGCTTCTCCTATTCCTCCAACATTCATTATATCCTCTATACTTTCAAAATTCTTTTTTTCCCTATATTTTATTATTTTTTCAGCAGTAGATTCACCTACTCCTGGTATTTCCATTAATTCTTCTTTAGAAGCTTCATTTAAATTAACTTTTTTTTCATCTTTTTTGTAAATATCTTCTTCATCTTCCTTTACTTTGTACGGAACTACTATTTTATCTCCATCTAAAACTTTCTTAGCTAAATTAATTTTATCTAAATCTGCTTCTTTTTTTACACCACCTGCTTCTGAAATTATATCATTTACTCTAGCAGATTTATCACAATAAAAAACGCCTTCTTTATTTACCGCTCCAGTAACATATACAGCAATTTTTTCTGATTTTTGTTCTCTTTTTATTTCTTTATCATTTACAACTATTCTTTGATTCTTCTCATATGCATAAAAAATTAATGAAATTAATATTATTATAACTAAAAGTATATATTTATAATTCTTTTTTATAAAATCCATATTTTCTCCTTTCTATTGAAAATTGTTAATTAATATGATAGACTAATTTTATCATGGAGGTGCTATTTTGAAAAAAGTAAAATACATAATAACACTATTATTTATATTTCTAACAACTAGTACTAATGTACTAGGTAATACTATAAACAAACCGGAAGTTTTTTCTACATACGCTATATTAGAAGACTTAGAAACTGGTAGTATACTATATGATAAAAATATAGACCAAAAATTATATCCTGCAAGTACAACAAAAATATTGACTGCTATACTTGCTATAGAAAATTCAGATTTAAATAAAGTAGTAACTGCAAAAGCTTCTACTTTAAATAAACTACCTTTATATAGTTCTAATGCACATATACTTCCAGAAGAAAAATTAACTATGAAAGAACTTTTACAATGTTTACTTGTAGTATCAGGAAATGATAGTGCTCTTGTAATTGCAGAAGAAATTAGTGGTAGTGTTCCAGCTTTTGTTGATTTAATGAATAAAAAGCTAAAGGAAATTGGATGTGAAAATACACATTTTGCTAATCCACATGGTTATCACGATGATAATCATTATACAACAGCTAGAGATATGATGAAAATTTTAAGATATGGAATGAAATATAAAGAATTTAGGAAATTATTAGAAACTAAACAGGTTACTATACCTGCTACTAATAAAAATAATGAAAGAATATATAACAATACAAATAGAATGTTTTTCAAACGAGAAGAAATAGGTAGATTAGCACATTATTACAAATTTAATAAAGGTGGTAAAACAGGATTTACTAATGAAGCTCAACGTACATTTGTTGGATACGCTGAAAAAGATGGTAGGACGTTATTATTAGGTGTATTCCATATAAAAGATGTAAATGGTGTAGATGCTAGATTTGTAGATGCAGAAAATTTATATAATCATGGATTTAATGATTTTTCTAAACATACTATAGCAAAAAAAGATACTAAAATATTTTCAACTATAAAAAATCATGAAAAGAAAGATTATTATATAAAAGAAGACATTATGACTTTAATGCCAAAACAAGAAGTAAACAATTTAAAATTAAAGTTTAATTACAACGAATCAAATAATAACACTTTTATAAGTATTAATCAAGATGATTCTACAAATTCTTCTGTTATAACAGTAAACTTGACAAATATAGATAACAATCCTTATTTATATCATTTAACTTATGAAACAAAAAAAGATTTTTTTAAAGAGTTGTTAGACAGAATAAAAATAAATATTTATAATTTATCTTTAAAATTTAATTAAAAAAAGTGAACTCAATGAGTTCACTTTTATTTCATAAATTTTATCCAAATTCCAAGTAAAATATTATTATCATATAAGAATTTAATTAAATTTGTTTGATTTATAACTTTTATTACCCCTCCCATAAAACTAAGTGGTGATAATAAATTAATTATTACTAAAATAACTTCTATTTTTAATAATGTTACTATACCATTTAAAGCCATTCCACCAAAATTATTAACTAAATCTAATAATGGTAAAGAGAATATTCCATTTAACATTATTGATAATATTGAAACTATTAATGTTACTAAAAGATATATAATCATAAATGATACTGTTTTCATAATCATATTTGTTATTTTTATTGAATTAGTTTTAATCAATTCATCTTTTAACTCAGGATTTGCTTTTTTAATTTCATTTACAAATTTTAATAAATCATTTTCTTCTTTTTGTGTATCTTTATTATTAGATACTAAATTTGTTATAGTTTCTTGTATACTATTATTTACATTAGAATATATTGGAGTGTTATTTTTTAAATATTCCATTAATACTCCATTTAAAGTAAATGATAAAATAAGAGCTACTAAAAAACCTATTGCTCCTGCTGCAGTATTTACAAGACCTTTTTTGTATCCAAATAAAAGACTAGATACAATTATAATTAATACTATTAAATCTAAAACTAACATAGTCTTCCCCCTTATAATGATTCAACATATAACTTATTAGCTATCTTAAATAATAAAGATTTACCATTATTAAATAAAATAGTTTGTGTTATATTAGCTTTACTATTGTATTCTTTTATAATTTTACCAAAATAATTGTATAAAATTATTTTTTTATCTGATGAAACACAGACAACTCCTTGGTACATACTATAATTTTTAGGTGATACTTGTAAATTAACTTTTGCCACCATTTTATTAGATAAATTATAAATTTCAAGATTATCTTTTGTTGACTTTGAATTATCTTTATATACATACGAATAATAATTTTTATCATTATCTACAAATGATACTTGCTTCTTATCCCAATCTAAACTTGTTGTACTTTTATTTTTATTTGTTGAAAGTGTTTTTATAGAATTAGTTAACTGTATATATAATATATTATTATTCAAACTCATTTTATAAATAATATTATTTT
>RCNI01001257.1_pt1 | contig 14038 bp, 12 predicted proteins | sample 2041151 | NCBI WGS metagenome assembly RCNI01 (sample SAMN09708214, study PRJNA481090) | feces metagenome | isolation source: feces | place: Antarctica: Albino Rookery | reverse complement strand
CCCTATATTTTCTTATAAAAAAGGCGGAGCCTTATGTTTACTGGTGGGCCCTCAGGGATTCGAACCCGGGACTATCCGGTTATGAGCCGGAGGCTCTGACCAACTGAGCTAAGGGCCCATAAAATCTCAGATGCCTGAGCACCATTGCAGGCTCCATTTTACCATTATAATCCGGTCCTGTCAAGTTCTTTTTCAAAAACATTAGAAGATACAGCTAATTTTTATCTTCCGGGACAGCGGCCAGCAGAAGACGGAGTCTGCGCTCCTGCCCGGGGCGGATTTGCTGCCACAATTGTCCGCCCTGTTTCAGATAATTGTCCTCAGTCTGAGTCCATGTGATCCGGCTTCCATCCTGATAGTGAAGGACGATGTGATAGGCACCGGTACCGGATGCTGCTTCACGGTTTCCGGTTGGGCGGTCTGCAAAGCTGCGAAAGTAGGAAAGAAATTTTTGAAGCTTTTTCGGGGAAGTATATTCTCTTTCGGAAAGATTGGGACCGCTGATGGTGATTTTTGTGATAACTTTCGGTTTTACCGTCGGCTGACGGGAGCAGCCGCAAAGCAATGTAACCGAGAGAATCAGCAGAAAAATCTTCTTTTTCATAAATCCATCTCCTTTTTTCTTAGGATGTGCGGATCTATTTGTAATATTGCCGGGAAAAAGCGACAGAAAAGCAAAAAACTGCGCCGCAAAAAATGCGGCGCAGCAGGAAAATTTTTACAGATCGCAGTTACCAACGGTTCTGGGGAAGGGAAGAACATCCCGGATGTTGCCCATGCCGGTGAGGTACATGACGCAGCGCTCAAAGCCAAGACCGAAGCCTGCATGGCGGGCGGAGCCGTACTTACGCAGATCCATGTAGAATCCGTAGTCATCGGGGTTCATACCCAGTTCCTCAATCCGGTTCTTCAGCAGCTCGTAGTTGTCCTCACGCTGGCTGCCGCCGATGATTTCGCCGATGCCGGGAACCAGACAGTCCATAGCGGCAACGGTCTTTCCGTCGGGATTCAGCTTCATGTAGAAAGCCTTGATCTCCTTGGGATAGTCGGTGACGAAAACAGGACGCTTGAAGATCTCCTCAGTGAGGTAACGCTCGTGCTCAGTCTGCAGGTCGCTGCCCCAGTGTACAGGATAATCGAACTTGTCATTGTGCTTTTCCAGAATCTCGACAGCTTCTGTGTAGGTGATGCGGCCAAAGTCGGAGTTCAGCACATTGTTGAGCCGATCCAGCAGCCCCTTATCCACGAAGGAGTTGAAGAAGTTCATTTCCTCGGGAGCGTGCTCCAGCACATAGGAGATGATGTACTTGATCATATCCTCTGCCAGCTCCATGTCATCGGCAAGATCGGCAAAAGCGATTTCCGGCTCGATCATCCAGAACTCGGCAGCATGGCGGGTGGTGTTGGAGTTTTCAGCCCGGAAGGTGGGACCAAAGGTGTAGACATTTTTGAATGCCATGGCAAAGGTCTCAGCATTCAGCTGACCGGAAACAGTCAGGTTGGTGGGCTTGCCATAGAAGTCCTTGGAGTAGTCCACCTTGCCATCCTCAGTCATGGGGACATTCTGCAGATCCAGAGTGGTGACCTGGAACATTTCGCCGGCACCCTCACAGTCGGAACCGGTAATCAGAGGAGTGTGGACATAGACGAAGTCCCGCTCCTGGAAGAACTGGTGAATGGCATAGGCAATCAGGCTGCGGACACGGAACACGGCCTGGAAGGTGTTGGTCCGGGGACGCAGGTGATTCATAGTACGCAGGAATTCCAGGCTGTGGCGCTTCTTCTGCAGAGGATAGTCGCTGGAGGAGGCACCTTCTACCGTGACGGTGTCTGCCTGAATTTCAAAGGGCTGCTTTGCATCCGGGGTCAGCACCAGAGTGCCGGTGACGACCAGGGCAGCGCCTACATTGGTCTTGGAGATTTCCATGAAATTATCCATGGTGTCGTGGTACACGACCTGAACGGGATTAAAATAAGTACCGTCATTGAGAACGATAAAGCCAAACTGCTTGCTGGCCCGAATAGAACGGACCCAACCGCCGACAGTTACCTTCTGTCCGGCGAACTTTTCTGTCTGCTTAAACAGATCACGAACGGAAATCAAATCCATTTTACATACCTCGCTTGCATATTGGGTTAACATAGGAAAAGTATACGCCAAAATGGCAGATATTACAAGGGGAAACGCAATTTTTTTGCGAAAGTGTCCATAAAAAACTGCTGCCTGTGTGTCAGCAAGCGATCATTTCTGCAAAATCCTGCTTACCCAGCGCCAAACAGGCACTGATGGCAAGGCAGAAACGGATTTCCGGAAGGAAAAACGGCTGCGAGCAGGGAAAGCAACAAGGCATGGAGCAGGAAGGTCTTGGCTGTGTACGGCGAAATTTTTACAAATATGTTTTCTGCAAACAAGAGAAGAAAAAACTGACCGCCGGGTATCCGGCGGTCAGTGATTGCAATTTAATCTTTGGCCCAGTTGTAGGCGTATTTGACGGCTTTATTCCAGCCCTTGATTCGCTTTGCCCGATTTTCGGGAGTAATGGCAGGGGTGAAGGTGCGGTCAATGGCCCAGTTTTTCAGCACATCCTCTTTGCTCTGCCAGTAGCCTACAGCAAGTCCTGCCAGATAGGCGGCACCCATAGCGGTGGTTTCCACGCACCGGGGACGCTGCACGGGACTGTTGCTGATGTCGGCCTGCACCTGCATCAGGAAATTGTTGGCGGAAGCGCCGCCGTCCACTTTAAGGTCGGTGAGAGCAATGCCGGAATCGGCAATCATAGCCTGCAGGACATCATTGGACTGGTAGCAGATACTTTCCAGCGTGGCACGGATGATATGGTACTTATTGCAGCCCCGGGTGAGACCGACAATGGTGCCCCGGGCGTACTGATCCCAGTGGGGGGCACCCAAACCTGTGAAGGCAGGAACCACATAGCAGTCGTTGGTATCTTTCACCTTCTGTGCCATGTACTCGGAGTCGGCTGCGGATTCGATGAACCGCAGTTCGTCCCGGAGCCATTGAATGGCAGCACCGGCCACAAAGATGGAACCTTCCAGCGCATAGGTGATTTCTCCATCCAGTCCCCAGGCAATGGTGGTCAGCAGACCGTTTTTGCTGAATACCGGCTTGTTTCCGGTGTTCATCAGCATGAAGCAGCCGGTTCCGTATGTATTTTTTGCCTGACCGGCGGCAAAACAGGTCTGCCCGAAGAGGGCGGCATGCTGGTCACCGGCAGCACCGGAAATGGGGATGGGGGCGCCGAAGAATTGCGCCAGGGCTTCTCCATATACACAGCTGCTGGGCTTGACTTCCGGCAGCATACAGGCAGGAATATCCAATTCCTTCAGAATCTCCGTATCCCAGCAGAGGGTGTTGATATTAAAGAGCATGGTACGGGAGGCGTTGGAATAGTCGGTGACATGAACTTTGCCGCCGGTAAGCTTCCAGATCAGCCAGGTTTCCACTGTACCGAAGAGCAGCTCGCCCCGCTCCGCCCGCTCCCGGGCACCGGGGATATTTTCCAGAATCCAATGGAGTTTTGTGCCGGAAAAATAGGCATCGATCACAAGACCGGTCTTTTTCTGAATGGTGTCCTCCAGACCCTTTGCTTTCAGAGTATCGCAGTATTCACTGGTACGGCGGCACTGCCAGACAATGGCTTTGCAGATGGGTTCGCCGGTATTTTTATCCCAGACGATGGTGGTTTCCCGCTGGTTGGTGATACCGATGGCGGCGATATTTACGGCTGTGGCGCCAATATTGGCCATAGCCTGCCGGGCTACCTCTAATTGAGTAATCCAGATTTCGTTTGCATCGTGCTCTACCCAGCCGGGGTGGGGGAAATACTGGGTAAATTCCTTCTGGGCAACGCTGCATATTTCACCCTGCTCATTAAAGAGAATACAGCGGTTGGATGTGGTGCCGGCGTCCAGAGCCATAATGTACTTTTCCATAGAAGTGCCTCCGTGTTTCATTGCGTTTATGCTGAAATCACTCCACCAGAACCGTGCCATCGTTTTGCACGGTGATGGTCATGCCGTCTTTGACATAGTTCAGAAAATTCTCTCCCAGATTGTCGATTACCGGCATATTGACCCCATCCAGCCAGACGGAAGCCAGAATGGAACCGGCGGCAGCCAGCGAATCAATGGGATTGGAAAACAGCAGGCAGGCGGGCTGCCGCTGCATGGAACAGGCACAGTAAAGTACCAGTCCGCCGGTGGTGGAGCCGATGGTTTGGGGGAGGCACAGGGCTTTTCCTGCCATCTGCTTGCCGTAAAGATCGGGGTTATTCTGATCGCCGCAGGTTGCCTTTTTATCGCCAAACTGCAGGGCTTTCTGGAACGAAGCCAGAGTGTTGAGACCGCCATGGGAAACCAGCGCAGAAGCGGTGACAGTGCCGGGGGCAACAACCCGTCCTTTAAATTCTCTCATGCCCAGGCACCTCCTTTCGTGATTTCAGCAAGAATTTCGTCTTCCGTATAGTAGCGGGCGGTGGTATAGGTACGCAGCTTATTGGAGCAGGTGATCACCGGCATGGATGCGCACATGGGATTATTCATGTACATCAGGGGGCAGATATAGGAGAGAATTACGCCGGTGGCTTTCAGCCGCTCAGCATACTGCGTCTGCTCGAATTTTTCCTTCACTGCCGGGGCAGTGGTGAACACGGTAGGTACCAGCACCTTTTCGTGGCCGGAAGCCTTGAGACCGTCTTCTACCCTCTGCGTCCAGTCGATCAGCTGCTGCATGGAAAGGTGGGGGCAGCCGATGAAGCACAGCTTCGGTTTCACCTTGGGATTTTTCCACATGACGGGATAATTTGCTTTGACCCGCTCCAGCTCTGCATCGTCAATCACATAGACCTTGGCACCGGGAGAGACCAGCCCTGCACCCAGCTCCTTGGCTTCGGGTGTGAGATTTTCAATGTGATAGAGTCCCACAGCACCGTTGGAGGCGGTGGCAGCTCCGAAGTCCTTGAGATAGGCTCGGTTATCGTCATTCAGCTCCGTGCCCAGCCATTTGGACATACCGGTGATAAAGGGAACATCCTCCATGACACGCATACCAATGGCAGAGCCGAGAAGCTGAGCTTCCGGCTTTTTGGTGGTGGCAACCTTTACGATCCAGGTAGCCTGCCGTCCCTTGTCTGTCAGCAGTCCGAAATGGGGAACCAATCCTGCAATGGAACCCATGATGTCCATGATGCCGGAGTTCCGGTTGCAGCGGGCACCCAAAACGGAGTTGGCGTAAACAACAGCGGAGGATTCTGCCCAGCTGAGAATATCGCCCTTTTTAGGCTGATTTCCCACTTCGTCCAGGTAGCAGGCGCAGGAGAAGGCATTGTCTTCCATAAGCCCCAGCTTTTTCAGCTGCTCCTCATAAAAATCCTGACGGGTGTACATGAAATTCTTGAAAACAAAGTTTTGCAGGAAGTTTGCCGGGACGTTCTTATCCAAAGGACGGGGATCAACGGAAAACTTCTGCTGGGAGATGGCTCCATCTTCGATGAGCTGATTCATCAGCTCATAAACAGGACCCAGGGCTTTCAGACCGAAAGAGGTGACCAGATGATTATATTGGGAAGTGACAGGCACAAGCTTGTCGGCTCCGAATATTTCACCATACATGACCAGCGTCTTCATGACTTTGGCCATGGTCTGACCCTTGGCTCCGTCTAAGATTCCCTGTTGCTCAGGGGTTAACTGCATCATAAAAATCCCTCCTGTGACGCGATTTGACTGCCAGCGCCGTTCTTCGGGCAGGGAAGTGGCGAGTGGAAGCCTTATTTGTTAAAAATAGATAATGCAGCCAGAAAGTATATGGCGCATTTTATAAGAACAGTATAAGCAGGTTAAGGCGTTTGGTCAAGTGAGCAGAGAGAAAAAAGAACGACCGCCGAATGTTCGGCGGTCGAAAAAGTGATAAACTCAATGCTTCCGGAAATATTCCTTTGTCAGCTTAAAAACAACAGGGGAGAGGAGAAATACACCGATCAGGTTGGGGATGGACATAAGACCGTTGAAGGTATCAGTAATGCCCCATACCAGTCCCAGATCCATAGTGGCACCGGCGATGGATACCAGAGCATACAGCACGGTGAACACAGTCACAGCCCGGGAGCCGAAGAGAAATTCTGCACAGCGGTTACCGTACAGTCCCCAGCCGAGAATAGTGGAGAATGCGAAAGAGCACAGCGCAATGACGGTGAAAATAGAAACCCAGTTTCCATAGACAGCGGTGAGGCTGGAGATGGTAAGCTCTGCACCCACATCCTGTCCGTAGGGGATGGGAACGCCGCTGAGAAGAATCACAAGAGCGGTCATGGTGCAGATCACAAAGGTGTCCATGAACACTTCAAAGATACCGTACATACCCTGAAACACCGGCTCATCGGTATCGGAGCAGGCATGGGCGATGGAACCGGTACCGAGACCGGCTTCATTGGAGAAGATGCCTCTGGATACGCCTTTCTTCATGCTGAGGAAGAAGGAACCAACGATACCGCCGGTGACGGCCATGGGCTGGAAGGCACCCCGGAAGATGCTGGCGAAGACAGCGGGTACGCTGCGGATATTGAGAAGCACCACACCCAAAGCCAGCACGATATACAATAGCGCCATACTGGGAACCAGTTTTTCGGCTACATGACCGATCCGCTTGACACCGCCCAGAAGGATCACCAGAACCACGATGGCGATAATAATGCCGATGACCAGATTGACGATCTTGGTCTGTTCCGGGGAAATCAGCTTGAAATTCAGCAGGGCAGCGTTAACTGACGCAGAAATGGTGTTGACCTGAGTTGCATTGCCGGTACCGAACACGGCACCCAGACCGAAGATACAGAAAAGATAGGCAAGCCAGTGCCACTTTTTTTCAAGACCGTTCTTAATTGCATACATGGGACCGCCCACATATTCTCCGCTGGCGTTTTTCTCACGGAAATGAACAGCAAGTGTGACTTCGGAGAATTTGGTGGCCATGCCCAGCAGGGCGGAAACCCACATCCAGAAAATGGCACCGGGACCGCCGATGGCAATGGCACCTGCTACGCCTGCAATGTTACCGGTGCCGACGGTAGCGGCAAGGGCGGTACAGGCAGCCTGAAAGGGGGTAATGGAACCCTGAGAGGCTTTCGTTTTGGAGAACAGGCGACCGATGGTACTGCGCATGGCGTATCCAAAGCGGCGGATCTGCAGAAAACCGGAACGAATGGTGAGATAAAGTCCCACGCCCAGGATGCAGACCATGGCGGGAACACCCCAGATAAAATCATTGATAGCCGCATTTACGGACTGTATAAATTCCATCATAAGAAAACCTCCAATTTCCAAATCATAGCAAAAAATGCGAAGCCTGTCAAATGGGATTTGAGCAAAGGCTGAATATGGAACTGGTGATTGCCTGAGACACAGGAAAATGTGCCCCTTTTTGGATGAAAACGGTGACTGGACAAGAAAAGAAAAATAGGATAGGATATGACATGAATATAATGAATAGAAAGGGAGAATGTTCTGTGAAAAAGGCCTGCGATTTGCATACACATTCCATTTTTTCTGATGGTTCATGGACACCGGAGCAGTTGATTGAGGAAAGTGTCCGCATCGGTCTTGCTGCCGTTGCTCTGTGCGACCATAATACCGTGGCGGGACTGCCTCGATTTATGGCAGCGGCAGAGGGGAAACCCGTTGAGGCAGTGCCGGGAATCGAGTTTTCAGTCGAGTATCAGGGGACAGAGCTGCATATGCTGGGGCTTATGATCCGCCCGGAGCATTATGATGCCGTGAATGGGCTGCTGGATGATTTTCTGCGCCGGAAAGAAGAAAGCAACCGGGAGCTGATCGATAACCTCAATCGTGCGGGGTATCATCTGAACTTTGAAGAGCTGAAGAACGCCAGACCGGATGGGTATCTCAACCGGGCGCACATTGCGGCGGAACTGACCCGGCAGGGCGTGACGGAGTCCATACAACAGGCATTTAAGGTGCTGCTGAACCCCGCCTGCGGCTATTACAACCCGCCAAAGCGCCCGGATGCCTATGAGACAATTTCCTTTATCCGTGATCTGGGGGCGGTTCCGGTTTGGGCGCATCCGTTCCTGAATCTCAGGGAAGAGGAAATTCGGAAATTCCTTCCCCGGGCAGTTGCGTGCGGCCTTCGGGGAATGGAAACAATCTACCCCCGGTATGACGCGGAAACCACGCAAAAGGCTGCGCAGATTGCAGATTCCTTCGGTTTGCTGCCCAGCGGCGGCAGCGATTTTCACGGCGCAAACAAGCCTGAATTAAAGTTGGGCGTGGGCGACGGAAACTTGTTCGTGCCATACGAACATTATTGCCGTTTGGTAAAAACTTGGTAAAAAAATATTAAAAAAATGGTAAGAAATTTGGGTTTGCTGTAGAATTCTGAAAAGGATTATGCTATACTTGATGATACGGTAGAAGCGAATGGCTTCGTGGCTTTTTACAAAAGCCTTACCGTGTTTTTTACTCTATAGAGCCCCGGAGGGAGTTTACTTAAATGAAGTTTGATATACAGAAAGCCGGTATGTGGAAACGAATCTCGGCTTTTTTGTTTGATATGATTATGTTGGGTGTCCTCATCACAGGAGCAGGTTTCTTCCTCTCCAGCGTTATGGGCTATGACGGATATGTGCAGTCGCTGAATGGTGCATATGACCGCTATGAGCAGGCTTATGGCGTGGAGTTTGAAATTACCCAGCAACAGTATCAGAGCCTGCCCCAGGAGCAGCGTGACCGCTTTGATGAAGCCTATGGAGCGCTGATTCAGGATCAGGATGTGATTTCCACCTACGGTATGGTGGTGAATATGACTCTGGCGATTATCAGCCTGAGTATTCTGATCGGCTATGTGATTTTGGAATTTGCAATTCCGCTGTGGCTGAAAAACGGACAGACTTTGGGAAAGAAGATTTTCGGTATTGGCGTGATGCACACCAGCGGCATCCGGATTACACCGATTCTGCTGTTTATTCGTACCATCCTGGGTAAATATACCCTGGAAACTATGATCCCGGTTTTGATTGTGGTAATGATCTTCTTCAATACCGTGGGTCTGCTGGGAACCATTATTCTTGGACTGATTCTGCTGGTGCAGATTATTTTAGTAATAGCAACACCTACGAATTCTTTTTTGCATGACATTCTGGCAAAGACTGTTGTTGTGGATCTATCCAGTCAAATGATCTTCAAAGACGGCGCAGAACTTCTTGCCTATAAGAAGGAAGTACACGCAGAGCAGGTTTCCCGGCAGTCTTACTGAGCTGTCAGGGAATGAGGTATCAAAATATATAAAAGTATGGAGAAGGGAATATTATGAAAGTTGTATTGCAGAACCTCACAAAAATTTTCCCGGGTCGTAACAAAAAGGTGAACGAAGAAGTTGTTGCTGTCAATGACTTTAACTTCGAGATTCCTGATGGTAAGTTGATCGGCCTTCTGGGACCTTCCGGCTGCGGCAAGAGCACAACGCTGTATATGATCAGCGGACTGCAGAAGCCTACCAGCGGTAAGATTTTCTTCGGCGACGACGATGTTACGGAACTGTCTACGGAAAACAGAGGCGTGGGACTGGTGTTCCAAAACTATGCACTGTATCCCCATATGACGGTTAAGCAGAACATCCTCTTCCCCCTGCAGAACCTGAAGGGCGCAGACAAGCTGAGCAAGGATGAGATGCTCAAGCGTGCCGTATATGTTGCAAAGCTGGTTCAGATCGATAACCTGCTGGAGCGTAAGCCCAGTGAGCTGTCCGGCGGTCAGCAGCAGCGTGTGGCAATTGCCCGTGCACTGGTTAAGATGCCCCGTGTCCTGCTGCTGGATGAGCCTCTGAGTAACCTTGATGCCCGTCTGAGACTGCAGACCCGTGAAGAAATCAGAAGAATTCAGAAGGCAACCGGTATTACCACTGTCTTCGTTACCCATGACCAGGAAGAGGCCATGAGTATTTCCGACATGATCGTCGTGATGAAGCTGGGCGTTGTCCAGCAGATCGGCAAGCCTCAGGAGGTTTACGACAATCCTGTCAATCTGTTTGTTGCCAAGTTCCTGGGCACGCCTCCCATCAATGTGTTTGAAGGCAAGGTGCAGGGCGAGAAGCTGTATCTGGGTAAGGATGCAGTCCTCAATACGCCGGGTGTTGCTGACCAGCCTGTGCTGGTGGGTATCCGTCCCGAAGGCTTTGTCCTGGACGAGAACGGTCCCATGGAATGCAAGCTGAACAATGTGGAAGTTATGGGCAGAGATGTCAGCATTGTTTCCACCAGCGAAGCTTCCCTGAATCCTGTCATCCGGTCCATCATCAATGCGGATAATAAGGTGGATACTTCCAAGGAAACCGTTCACTTCTCCCTGAAGTCCCACAAGGTGTTCCTGTTCAACAAGGAAACCGAAGAGCGCATTAACTTTGAGGTGAAGTAACTATGGTTGACAGCAAACAGCAATGGAAAGCATGGGTGTACCTGTCACCTGCAATTGTACTTTTGCTTGTGTTTACTGTATGGCCGATCATTAACACCGTCAGAATGGCTTTTCTGGAGGGGTACAGCGGATTGCTGGCGGCAAGCGGACAGACGTTCCACTTTGGCTTCGGCAACTTCGTTAAGGTCGTACATTACAATAAGTTTGTAAACTGCATGAAGAATACCATTCTTCTTTGCGTGTTGACAGTGCCTATTTCCACTTTTCTTGCCCTGCTGATCGCAGTGGCTCTGAACTCCATCAAGGCTCTGCAGAAGGGTCTGCAGACCATCTTCTTCCTGCCCTATGTGACAAACTCCATCGCAATCGGCATGGTCTTTGCTGCAATGTTCAACATCGTCGGCAGCTTCTACGGCACCGAGAATGAGATCATTGTGACTGCAGGTATCATCAATAATATCATCGAGTTCTTTGGCGGCAAGCCTGTGAACTGGATCAACTACGGTTCTTCCTATACGGCAAACATCGTTGTTATGACGGTGTACATCGTATGGAATGCACTGCCCTTCAAGATCCTGATTCTGCTGGGCGGTCTGCAGAGCATCAATACCCAGTATTATGATGCTGCCAAGGTTGACGGCACGCCCCGCAGCAGAGTGTTCACCCGGATCACTGTGCCTCTGCTTTCCCCCATGCTTGCCTATGTTATCATCACCGGCTTCATCGGCGGATTCAAAGAGTACAGCAGCATCGTCGGTATCTTCGGCGAAGGCATGGGTCCTGCGGACGATGTGGGTCGACTCAACACCATGGTTGGTTTTATCTACGACTCTCTGAGTACCAACCAGCAGGGCAGAGCCAGTGCGGCTGCACTGATCCTCTTTGCGGTTATTCTGGTGGTCACCATGATCAATACGCAGGTCGGCAAGAAGCGTATACATTACTAATAAGGGAGCGGTTGTATGTCTGAAAAAAATAATGGCGTTATGAAAGAAATGAACATGCAGCAGGTCTCCGCCCGGCAGAAAATTGTTGTGGGCTTCGTTCATGTGGTTGTGTATGCGTTCCTGCTGACAATGGCGCTGATCGTTCTGTTCCCCTTCTACTGGATGATCATTTCTTCTCTGAAATCTCTGGCAGAATATCGGTTGAGCGTGCCTACCTTCTGGCCCAAGACCGTTATGCTTTCCAACTATGCGGAAGCCTTTACGGCTGCCGGTCTGGGTCGCCTGTTCATGAACACCCTGTATGTTGGTGTGGTGTCCACTCTTCTGTCTCTGGTAATCACTGTGCTGTCCGCATTTGCATTTGCACGGCTGGAGTTCAAGGGTCGTGAGCCTCTCTTTGGTGCACTGCTTGCTACCATGATGATTCCCGGCGAACTCTTTACCATCACCAACTATTCTACCATTACCCACTTCGGATGGATGAACACCTTCACGGTATTGATCGTGCCCTTCCTTGTGAGTGTGTTCTACATTTTCCTGCTGCGGCAGAACTTCATGCAGATTCCCAATGAACTGTATCTGGCGGCAAAGGTTGACGGCACCAGCGATCTCAAGTACCTGTGGAAGGTCATGGTTCCGCTGTCTCTGCCTACCCTGATTTCCATCACCATCCTCAAGATGATGGGTGCATGGAACTCCTACATCTGGCCTCGTCTGGTTGCGAACGATAAGGCGCACCAGATGATTACCAATGGCCTGAGAAACGCATTTACCGATACTACCGGTGATGTGAATTATCCTGTGCAGATGGCTGCTGTAGCCATCGTCTCCGCTCCGCTGTTCCTGGTATTTGTGTTCCTGCGCAAGTACATTATGGCAGGTGTCAGCCGCAGCGGTATCAAGGGCTAATAGGCAAGACTGCCTGTTACATAAATTTTTTCCCATCATTTTTAAGGAAGGAAGGAAAAACAACCCTATGAAAAAGAAAATCTTAGCAGTCGTTTTGATGCTCATGCTGGTCGTGAGCATGGTTGCACTGCCCGCTTGCGGCAAGGACGCAACTAAAACTACCGATGCCAGCGGTGAAACTGCCGGCAACAATGACGCTCCCAAGACCGTTGCCAACTTCGAAGTACCCGAGGGTGGCTACGATGGAAGTGAAGTGACCATCACTTTCTACCACACCATGGGCGAAAACCTGTCCACCGTTCTGGAAGCTTACATCGAAGAGTTCAATAAGCTCTACCCCAACATCCATGTTGTCCACGAGAAGGTCGGCGGCTACGACGATGTTCGTGAGCAGATCAGCACTGAGATCACCGTTGGCAATCAGCCCAACATGGCTTACTGCTATCCCGACCACGTTGCTCTTTACAACCTGGCAAAGGCAGTTGTCCAGCTGGATAACCTGATCGACAGCCAGATCACTGTGACCAGAGCTGACGGTTCCACTGAGATCCTGGGCCTGACCGACGAGCAGAAGGCTGACTTCATCGAAGGCTACTACAACGAAGGCAAGCAGTTTGGCGATGGCCTGATGTACACCCTGCCTATGTCCAAGTCCACCGACGTTCTGTACTACAACAAGACCTTCTTCGAGGAGAACAATCTGACTCCTCCCACCACCTGGGAAGAGATGGGCAAGCTCTGCGAGCAGATCAAGGCTATTGACCCCAATTCCTGCCCTCTGGGCTATGACTCCGAAGGCAACTGGTTCATCACCATGTGCGAGCAGTACAAGACCCCTTACACCAGCGCTACCGGCGATCACTACCTCTTCAACACTCCTGAGAACAAGGCATTCGTAAAGATGTTCAACGAGTGGTACCAGAAGGGCTACCTGACCACCCAGAAGATCTACGGTGGTTATACCTCCGGCCTGTTCACCGCTGAGGACGGCATGAGAAGCTATATGTCCATCGGTTCCTCCGCAGGTGCAACTCACCAGCGCCCCAAGGCTGACGCAGAAGGCAATTACCGTTTTGAAGTCGGTGTTACCATGATGCCTCAGGTCACCATGGATAACCAGAAGGTTATCTCTCAGGGCCCCAGCCTCTGCATCTTCAAGGATTCCAATCCTCAGGAAGTCATTGCTTCCTGGCTGTTCACCAAGTTCCTGACCACCAATGTTGACTTCCAGGCTGAGTTCGGCATGGCTTCCGGCTATGTTCCCGTTCTGAAGTCCGTGGGCGAGAACCCTGTTTACGCTGAGTTCCTGAAGAATGCTGACGGCGGCAAGTACATTGCAGCTCTCAGCGCTAAGGTCTGCCTGGAGCAGAGCGATGCTTACTACACCTCTCCTGCATTCAACGGCTCTTCCGCAGCCCGTGATCAGGTTGGTGCTCTGATGGTCAAGGCTCTGACCGCTAAGGGCGACGATGTGGACGCTCAGATCGACAAGGCTTTCCAGGAAGCTATTGATGAGTGCGAGTACGCTGGCTGATTTCCAGTAACTTTATGAAAAAGTTTTCTCGCATCCTTTCTGTTTTACTTTTGGTAAGTTTATCTGCAAACTGCCTCTGGGGTTGTCAGGCAACTGACAATCCCCAGGTGCAGCAGACGGAGACGAGCACACCGGCAACTTCGGAGCCGACGCAGCCGGAGATTCAGGATTACGCAGCGCAGCTGACGCTGAATCTTGACTCTGA
>RCNI01001256.1_pt1 | contig 14053 bp, 17 predicted proteins | sample 2041151 | NCBI WGS metagenome assembly RCNI01 (sample SAMN09708214, study PRJNA481090) | feces metagenome | isolation source: feces | place: Antarctica: Albino Rookery | reverse complement strand
CAGTATTTTCATTTTTTTGCTGCGATGAAGTCTATATTTATTTTCTAATTACAGAATCTTTCCCAGCCTGACACAAACTGTAACATCTCACGAAACTCAAAGCATAAAGACCGATTCTTCATTACGTGCATTCAGCCGTGTTAAACCCTTCAAAGATTTTCTTTAAAATCGGCGGAAATTTTCTTGCGGCAAAACGAATATTTCCTATATTATAAAATAAGCTGATGCTTCAAAATTCCTAATTTCAAGCACCAGCCTTACCTTCAGTTTCTATAACGCATTTATATATTCAATTGCTTCAAGAGCTGCCACAGCTCCATCTGCAGTTGCCGTAGCTATCTGTCTCACTTTTTTGTGTCGGCAGTCCCCTGCTGTGAAAATACCTGCTGTTTTCGTTTTACAGTCTTCTCCTGCCTGAACATATCCCTTATCGTCAAGTTCAGCTACATCTGCAAAATTACCGTTATCCGGCATCTGACCTATTGCTACAAAAATTCCCTGGACATCAATAACCCTTTCTTTTCCTGTTTTTACATCTTTAACTTTGATTCCTGAGATAACACCTTCTCCTAAAAGTTCTTCAGGAACGCTGTTTAAAACAAGTTCAACATTTTCTTTGACCATAAGGCGGTCAACATTCGCCTGTTCTCCCCTGAAAGCATCTCTTCTGTGAATAAGATATACCTTATTAGCAATCCCTGACAGTACTTCTGCATCCTCAAGAGCTGTATTTCCTCCACCGATAACTGCAACATCTCTATTGCGGAAAAAGTTTCCATCACATGTAGCGCAGTATGAAATTCCGGCGCCGATAAACTCCTGTTCCTTATCGATGCCTAGAGGTCTGTACTTTGCTCCTGTTGCGATAATTACCGTCTTTGCTTCATATTCACTTCCGGTTGTCTTTACCTTTTTATGTGCACCCAGGTCTTCAATACCTGTTACTTTCTCATAAATAAGCTCCGCTCCGAGATTTGTTGCCTGTTCATAAAGGTTCGTTGCAAGTTCAAAACCGGAAACAGTTTTAAGTCCCGGATAGTTTTCAACTTCAGGAGTATTTAAAATCTGTCCACCGTACGTTGATTCTTCTAACAGAGCTGTCTTCTTTCCTGCTCTCTGTCCGTAAATTGCAGCGGTAAGTCCTGCAGGTCCTGCTCCGATAATTAAAATATCATACATGTTCATCTCTCCTTTTATTATATTGTAATATATCATAAAATTTCTTTTTCATATATCTATTATATCTTAAATAGATACACATTCTCCATAATTTTAAACAAAAACTTTCTTCTTTTCTCCTGAAATGATAAAATACTTTTATTAATAAACGGAGGTCTTAAATGATTAACTCATCAAAAATAAAAAACAAAATAGATTTGCATCTTCATATTGATGGATCTGTCTATCCAAAAACAGTTTATGAACTATCAAGGAAACATCATATAGAACCTGAATGTCATATGACATTAGAAGAAATCGCTAAATCAATGGCCATACAACCAGGCACTTTTGACCCTGATTTTCTAACCTTTAACCCTCCTTTGAGAGTTATGCAGACAGAAGATGCTTTGCAACGTATTACAAAAGAGCTTGTCCTTCGTCTTGAGGAAGAAGGACTTATTTATGCAGAACTTCGCTTTGCTCCTCAATTCCATACGGAAAAAGGGCTTTCACAGAAAGATATCGTAGAAGCCGTGATTCAGGGGCTTAATGAAGGCCTTTCAGAATGTGCACGACTTAAAGCACAACTAATACTATGCACAATGAATACAGGAAGCCCTGCAGACAATCATAAAGAAAATCTTGAAACTGTATATCTTGCAAAAGAATATCTGGATAAAGGGGTGTGTGCAATCGATATGGCAGGTTACGAAGAAAATATGCCTGACTATCTGGACTTATTCCTCCTTGCAGATAAACTGGGAGTCCCGACTACAGCCCACTCCGAATTTACTGTAACTGACGCACTTTGTTACAATACTTCCCGTATCGGACACGGGTATCAGGCTGCACTTCTTCCTGAACTTACCGAAAAGGTAATAGAAAAAGGAATTACACTTGAAATGTGCCCAAAGAGCAGTCTTATGTATGACTACGGCCTGACCTGTGATGAAACTCACCCACTAAGAAAACTTTTCCTTGCCGGTGCGAGGGTAACGGTTAATACAGATAACCTTACTGTACTTAATACTAGTCTTGAGGAAGAATACATGCTATGCCGTAAAATGGGATTTACAGATGATGAAATCATTCAGATGAACAACTATGCCATTGAAGCTGCATTTCTTTCACCAGAAGAAAAATCGGAACTTCTTAGCTTACAAACGTTTTAAAGAACTAAAAGTATCAGGGGAACAAATAATGCCCTGATATTTTTTATTCCTCCGTTTTGTTATTTTCCGTTTCCAGTTCTTTCCGCTGCTCTTCCTGTATTTCCGCCATTATATCATCTCTGAGACGTTTCTTTTCTATGCCGTAATACATCATTGCAAAAAAGGCAACAAGCATTATGGATTCCCACACTGCAGTGCCTGAGGAAATCATTTCTTTTGCAGTGACATAACCGATAATTCCAAAGATTAAAACACATTCAATAATACAGGCTATGATATCTTTTTCCAGTGAACCGAAAATATAGTAACCTCTTTCATTAAAAGAAAATTTTTTTATGATAAAGTATGCTCCTGCAAAAATAGCTGCAATACCTATAGCCTGAACCATCATAAGGATTACTCCGGTATCAGCTTTCAGATAATCAAACAAAACCCTTATTCCCCCTGCATACACAGTAGCAATAAGAACTACTATGTTCATTGATTTTGCATTGATTTTTTTCATTTTGCTTTCACCTCTTCTTTTAAACTGTTAATGATCATCTCCACTTCTCTTCTGAACTTTTCGACATCAAAAGAGGACTTTACATCTGCACAAGGTCTGTGTTCTATATATCGTCCAAGTTCCGCAACGGTCTGTTCAAGGTCATCATTACAGATTACACAATCATACTTCCCAATGGATTCACTTTCTTTTTTTGCTGTCTCAAGACGCAGAATGATATGCTCTATGGTTTCCGTTCCTCTGCCGAGAAGTCTTTGATACAGTGTCTCCGCTTCGATAACAATAAAAACACAATGACACTGATCCGGTCTGAATTTTTCTGAAGAAAAAACCTGATTTCTTCCATGCACATCAATTTCAAGAAGAACGGATTTTCCCTCATTCAGTATACGTTCAACCTCCCTTACAGGTGTGCCGTATTTCTTTCCATTGTAATTATTTGATTCAAGAAATAAACCTTTCCTTTCCATCTCATCAAATTCTTCTTCTGTAAGGAAAGTATAGAACTCATTTTCAAATCTCGGTTTTCTGGTCGTACAGGATTTTACAACTTCAACATCTTCTCGCGTCTCCAATAATCGTTCTATAAGTGTTCCCTTGCCCGAACCGGAAAATCCGGAAATAACGTAAATTTCACCCATAATATGTTCCTCCTGAATACACAAAAAGCTGCAGACTGATTCTGCAGCTTTGTATTTATTTTTCTTCAATTTTCACTTCCGGCATAAGTTCATCATCAATAACGCCGAGTATCTTTTCCAGTTCTTTAACTTCATCCGGTGAAAATCTCTCTCTTATTCTTTTCATTACCGTTCCGATATAATCATAAGTAACCCCGTACGTTTTCATGTATTTTTCGGTTACTTCAAGATGATACTCTCTCTTATCTGTCTCGCTCTGTACTTTATTTACATAACCCTTCTTAATCAGGTTGCCTATACGATATGCAGCGTTAGGCGCTGAAAGACCTGCAAATGATGCAAATTCGTTAATCGATGGTCTGCCTAAAGCATAGATTACCTCCACACAGAGAACCTCCATAGAAGAAAGCGCATCTTTTGCATCTATATTCTGATTAAACACCTTTGAATAAAGGCTCATCTTAAATTTTGTATAGATATCAGAAAAATTTCGTTCTAACATTCTAACACTTCCTCCATAAAATTCTTTTTTTATTTTAGCAGAAATCCTCTATTTTTGCAAGGAACTAACTTTTATAAATCATGTAGTAAGAACAAAAGAAATTTCACCGGATGCGACAACCCTGTCACCTACTTTAGCTTCTGCTTTGCCGAAACCTACATTTCCTCTTACTGCAGTCAGCTGACAATAAAGTTCCAATACATCTCCGGGAACAGTTATCCCTTTAAACCGGAAATTTTTTATTCCTCCAAAAACCGCAAGTTTTCCTTTATTTTCTTCCTGTGACATAAGTGCTACTGCACCGGTCTGTGCAAGAGCTTCCACAATAAGGACACCCGGCATAATCTGTCTTCCCGGGAAATGCCCCTGAAAATATGTTTCCCCGGAGATAACACATTTTATACCTTTCGCCCACTTTCCTTCTTCCATATCTGTAATTTTATCTATCATCAGAAATGGCGGTCTGTGCGGGATAATTTTCTGAATTTCATCTGAATTTAATTCCATTTTATAACCTCCTGAAAACTAATGATGCATTATGTCCTCCGAATCCCAGAGAATTAGACATTGCATATTCTGTATTCATTTCTTTTCCTTTATTTGCAACAATATCAAGATCACAATTCTCATCGCTTTCTTTATATCCGATTGTCGGTGGTGCAAACTGATTTCTTAAGGCAAAGACAGTAAGCACTGCTTCAACTCCACCGGAGGCCCCTAAAAGATGACCTGTCATTGATTTTGTCGATGACATCATAAGTTCATAAGCATGTTTTCCGAAAGCTGTCTTTACTGCTTTCGTCTCGCACATATCGTTCATCTTTGTTGACGTTCCATGAGCATTGATGTATCCGATCTGCTCAGGTGTAATTTCTGCATCTTCCATTGCCATCTTCATACATTCTGCAGCTCCTGAACCGTCTTCAAGAGGTGCAGTCATATGATTTGCATCACAATCAGCCCCATATCCTGCAATCTCAGCAATAATTTTTGCACCTCGTTTAACTGCATGCTCATACTCTTCCATGAGCAGAACGCCTGCTCCTTCACCCATTACAAATCCTGATCTTTCTTTATCAAAAGGAATAGATGCTCTTTCAGGATTTTCTGAAGTGGAAAGTGCTTTCATTGACGTAAATCCACCTATACCGAATTCACTGATACAGCTCTCAGCACCACCGGTCAGAAAGACATCGGCATATCCGTCTTTTATCTGGCGGTAAGCTTCTCCTATAGCATTCGTACCTGATGCACAGGCTGTAACAATACATGTACAGCTTCCTTTAAACCCCTGTTCTATAGCAATAAGACCTGATGCCATATTTACAATGGACATAGGTACAAATAGTGGTGATACTTTATCAAATCCCATCTTTATACCTTTATAATGTTCCGATTCAATAGTAGGAAGTCCGCCTATTCCACTTGAAACATTAACACCACAGCGATATGGATTTTCATTTCCTATGTTCAGTCCGCTCATTTTTACCGCTTCCTCTGCTGCAATTAGTGCAAACTGTGCAAATTTAGCCGTTCTTCTTGCCTTCATTCTTTCCATATAGTCAAGAGGGTTATAATCTTTTACTTCTCCTGCGACTTTTACCAGATGATTTTCTGTATCAAACCCCTTGATAAAATCAATCCCGCATACTCCATCAGCTGCATTCTTCCACATTTCTTCTGCGGTTTTTCCTATCGGAGAAATTGCCCCCATACCTGTAACTACAACTCTGCGTTTCATTTTAACTCACCTCTTTTAACACATACACATTCCGCCGTCTACACAAAGAACCTGACCCGTAATATATTCTGAAGCTTCATCTGCAAAGAATTTTACTGCATTTGCAATATCTTCCGGTTTTCCGATCCTCTTAACAGGAATAGCTTTTTTCATTTCATCAAGAACTCCTTCTCCCATTGAAGCAGTCATATCCGTTGCAATAAATCCCGGAGCCACTGCATTGACTGTAACTCCCTTTGTAGCGATTTCTCTTGCAAAAGTTTTTGTCATGGAAATCACTCCACCTTTACTTGCCGAATAATTGATCTGTCCAATATTTCCCATAATGCCGGAAACACTTGCCATATTTATAATGCGTCCATAACGCTGTTTCATCATAATGCGGCTTACTGCTTTCATCATCAGATAGGTACCTTTAAGGTTGATTTCGATAACCTTATCGAAGTCTTCATCATTCATTCTCATTAAAAGATTGTCTTTGATAATTCCGGCATTATTCACAAGAATGTCTATCCTGCCGAACTTATCCATTGTTTCTTTAACAACTCTTTCACAGTCATCTGCATCTGCAACATTTCCTTTGGCAAGAAGTACTTCCACACCAAATTCTCTGCATATCTCCGCAGTTTCTTCGGCAGCTTTGTCATTACCTGCATAATTAATTACGATATCTGTGCCTGCTTCAGCAAGAGATCTTGCTATGGCTCTTCCGATTCCTCTTGAAGCACCGGTTACAATTGCTACTCTATTTTCCATCTTTTTCTCCTTCCAGTAAAATGACCGCTTTTTCTAAATCTTCTACTGTTTCTATATTTAATACACGAATACCTTTTGACGTCTTTCTTATAAAGGAACTCAGTGTTTTTCCCGGTCCGATTTCAATAATGGTATCAATACCCTGACTTTCCATATATCTTATGGAGTCCTCAAAATGTACACTGCTTGAAACCTGTTTTACAAGAAGTTCCTGAACCGATTCTTCTTCATGTTTTGCTCTTCCTATAGCATTAAAGACAACAGGGAATTTCATTTCTTTAAATTCCGTTTCCTTAAATTTATCTTCTAAAGCTTTTCCTGCAGGCTTCATAAACTCTGTGTGAAAAGGTCCACTTACAGGCAGATTCATACATCTTTTTGCACCTTTTTCAAGAGCAAGTTCTGCACACTTTTCTACTGCGTTCTTCTCTCCTGATACGACAATCTGTCCCGGGCAGTTAAAATTAACCATGCTTACGACACCAAGTGAAGATGCTTCATCACAGCACTGTTTGAGAACATCTTTTGGAAGTCCCAAAACTGCACACATACCACAGTCTATATTTTCTGCAGCCTTATGCATTTCTTCTGCTCTTAATGTAACCAGTTCGATTACCGTTTTCTCATCAAATACACCAGCACTATATAAAGCGGAATATTCTCCAAGACTTAAACCTGCAGCCATCTCCGGTCTGATTCCTCTTTTGGTTAATTCATTCATTACACCTGTTGCAAAAGCCACCATGACCGGCTGTGTAACTCTCGTATCAGAAAGGACTTCCTGCGGTCCTTCAAATGCTGCAATTTTCTGTTCTTCCGGAAGCAGGTCAAAAACCTGTCTGAAGTCTTCTGATGCTTCATAAAAGTCTTTACCCATTCCGGCCTTCTGGCTTCCCTGTCCTGCAAATACAATTCCTAATTTCATCTTTTACTCCATCCTGAAGATAACTCTTCAATTAACTTTTTTACTGTAGTCATCTCTTTTACTCTTCCTGCGTTACTTCCGCAAAAGAAAAGTCCTTCTTTACGATTTCCGTAATAAGCCTCAATCAGTGCGTTACTGATACAATAAGGCGTTTCTGCCGGATTGCATGTTACGATACAGTTACGACACCTTTCCGGCTTCTTTTTTCCCTTCTCAGCAATCTCCTTCATCAGATGAGTCTTAAGACCTCTTCCCGGCATCCCCACAGGACTTTTCAGTACAAAGATATCTTCCTGCTTTGACTCAAGAATGACATCCTTAAATCCCTGAGTAGCATCACATTCCTCACATGCAATGAATCTTGTTCCAATCTGCACGCCCTTTGCTCCAAGTTTTAATCTTCTTCGGATATCCTCTGCATCAAAGACTCCCCCTGCAGAAAATACAGGAATATCCCCTGCTTCTTTAATAACCTGTGAAAGCTGGGTTAAACTGTCATCGTCCGTACAGAATAACGCATCCTCTTCAGAAAATCCAAGGTGTCCTCCCGCCTGACTGCTTTCGCAGACAAGAAAATCCGGCTCTCTGTCATAGTGTTTCTTCCATACACGCTTTATCATAGAAACAGCTTTTGCTCCTGATACGATTGGTGCAATAAGTACTTTGTATCCAGCTGTAATCTTAGGTAAAGTTAAAGGAAGACCTGCCCCTGAAATTACAGCGTCAATATCACATTCGCAAGCGGTTTTTACCATGGTTTCAAAGTCAGAAGTCGCTACCATCGCATTAATTGCAATAAGACCTCGTCCCTTTGCGATTTTCCTTGCTTTCTCAATCTCTTTTTTTAATGCTCTTTTCCCTGCTTCTACAGGATTTTTGCTAAAGTCGGATTCTCTGAAGCCGATGCATGCTGTGGAAATAACACCCATGCCTCCCTGCGCCGCAACAGCTCCTGCAAGGCCTCCCATAGAAATACCTACTCCCATTCCCCCCTGTATAAGAGGATTTTCAAGTTTATTTAAATTCTTCATACTCTTTTACCATTGTTTCGATAATCTCTTTTACAGGACGTATTTCTTTTACCATTCCTGAAACCTGACCTGCCATAAGAGATCCGTTTTTTACATCTCCCTCTTTTACAGCTTTGCTTAATGCTCCTAAAGTGTAAACTTCAAGTTCCTCAAGGGTTGCACCTTCTTTTTCCTTCATAATGTATTCTCTTGCCATAGGATTCTTCAGAATTCTTACAGGTGTTCCACCGATTCTTCCGGTTACTACTGTAGAGCTGTCTTTTGCATTAACAACTGCATTTTTATAGTTCTGATGAATTGGACATTCTTCACTTGCAAGAAGACATGTTCCTATCTGAACACCTGAAGCCCCAAGGACAAAAGCAGCTTTCATCTGTCTTCCTGATCCTATTCCGCCTGCTGCAATAACAGGGATACTTACTGCATCTGCAACCTGAGGTACGATAACCATTGTTGTAAGTTCTCCAATATGTCCTCCGCTTTCACAGCCTTCAGCAATAAGTCCGTCTGCACCGAGGCCTTCAAGTCTCTTTGCAAGAGCTACAGAAGAAACTACAGGAAATACTTTAATTCCGGCTTCTTTCCATAAACTCATATATTTACCCGGATTTCCTGCACCCGTAGTAACAAGCGCAACCTTTTCATCTGCGACAATTTCTGCCATTTTATCCGCATCGGGATTCATCAGCATAATATTTACTCCAAAAGGTTTATCCGTTTTTTCTTTGCATATATGTATTTCCTCTCTCAGTCTTTCTGCAGTCATTCCACCTGCACCGATAATTCCCATAGCGCCTGCTTCAGAAACTACAGCTGCAAATTCTCCTGTTGCAATATTAGCCATTCCTCCCTGAAATACAGGATATTTAATATTAAACATTTCATTAATTTTCATCGTTTTTCCCTCTATATTCAATCAGCATTCCTCCATAAGTAAGTCCGGCACCAAAACCGGTACAAAGAAGTTTTGAACCGTATTGTAACAGTCCCTCTTCTTTCATATCTCTAAGTGCAATCGGAATACTTGCTGCTGAAGTATTTCCATAGTTGTATAAATTCTTATAGAATTTTTCTTTTTCTGCTTTTGTTCTTCTTGCCACATGGTCAATAATTCTTTCATTGGCCTGATGGCATACAAAGTAATCAATCTGGTCATATGTAAGGCCTGCCTTATCTGCTACCGCTTTAATACATACGGGAACAGCTTCCACTGCAAAACGGTAAACTTCCTGACCTGCCATTTTAATCTTTCCATTTTCCTCACAGTATAGTGTATCTCTCTCATGTCTTCCTCCACCGGAAAAAGTGAATTCTGCATCCTGATCAAGTCCGACTACTGCTGCTCCTGCTCCATCTCCAAAGAGTACGCAGGTTGTTCTGTCATTCATATCCATATTAGGTGATATTTTCTCACTACCTATGATTAAGGCGTATTTATCTTCATCCGTTTGCAAATATCCTTCTGCTGTCATGCAGGCAAAGATAAATCCTGCACAGGCACCATTTAAATCAAAAGCTGTTACATTCTCCTGAAGTCCCAGTCGTTCTGAAACTCTGCAGGCAGTTGCCGGTGTTTTATCATCTCTTGTAAATGTTGCCACAATCACAAGGGAAATATCATTTTTGTCTATGCCACTATCTGAAATAGCCTGAACTGCTGCTTCATAAGCCATATCTGAATTTGTTTTATCTTCAGCGAAGAATCTTGATCTTATCCCCGTTTTCTCCCTTATCCAGTTATCGTTTGTGTCCACTATTTCAGCAAGCATATCATTACTTACCGCATGATTGCCTGTTGATTTTCCTGTACCTTTTATTACAATTCCGGCCATAAGCTGACCCCTTTCCTATTTTTTTCTGTTACCGATATTACGCAGTTTTCTATATCTTTCTTTTACAAGAACATCTCCCGATTTTTTTTCAAGAGATTTTAATGCGGTTGCTATTCCTTTATCTACTGCATTGTAAATGTATGCATCGTCTACGCGAGCACCTTCTGAACCTTCAGAAATTACATAATCGCAGATTCCATATTCTTTAAGGTCTCCTGCTGTAAGTTTCATAACTTCACAGGCTTCCTCCCATCTGCTGCTGTCTTTCCATAAAATACTTGCAAACCCTTCCGGTGATAAAATGGAAAAAATACTGTTTTCCAGCATGATGATCCTGTCACTTACTCCAAGTGCAAGTGCACCTCCACTACCACCTTCTCCTGTAAAAACCGCAACAGTAGGGACCTTAAGTCCTGACATAACTGCAAGTGATTCTGCAATTGCCTGTCCCTGTCCTCCTGCTTCGGCTTCAATTCCGGGATAAGCTCCGGGAGTATCAATAAAAGTGATAACCGGTCTTCCGAATTTATCAGCCTGCTTCATAAGGCGTTGTGCCTTTCTGTATCCTTCAGGATTCGGCATTCCAAATCGATACTTCATATTTTCTTCAAGGCTTCTGCCTTTTCTGATTCCGATTACAGTAACAGGAATTCCTCTGTATATAGCAATTCCTCCAAGAATACTCTGGTCCTCCCCATTTCTTCTGTCACCTGCAAAGGGAATAAAATCTGTAAAAATTTCTTTAATATAATCTGCCACTCCTGGACGTTCAGGGTTTCTCGCAATGGAAACACGGTCCGAAGCTTTTAAGTTATTTAATCTCATGTTTCCCCCTTTTATGCATCTCAAGAATCTTGCCTAAGATATCTCTCATATCTTTTCTTTCTATTACACTGTCAACAAATCCATGTTCAAGAAGATATTCTGATTTCTGAAATCCTTCCGGAAGCTCGGTTCCAATGGTCTGTTTAATAACTCTCGGACCTGCAAATCCTATTAATGCGTCAGGTTCTGCCAGAATAATATCGCCAAGACTTGCAAAACTCGCAGTAACTCCTCCTGTTGTAGGATTAGTCATTACAGAGATAAAAAGTCCGCCGGCCTGATTATGCTTTTCAATTGCTGCTGTAGTCTTTGCCATCTGGAAAAGGGAAAAAATTCCTTCCTGCATTCTTGCACCGCCTGACACAGAAAATATAATCAGAGGAAGCTTTTTCTTTGTAGCATATTCTACTGCTCTTGTAATTTTCTCTCCAACAGCACTGCCCATGCTTCCCATCATAAATCTTCCATCCATAGCGCAGACAACGGCCTTATTTCCGTGAATCTTACCGGTTCCTGTAATTACACCTTCCCTAAGACCCGTTTTTTCTTTTTCCTTCTCAAGCTTTTCATCATATCCCGGGAAGTCTAACGGATTCATCCCTTCAAGGCTTCCACAGAATTCTTTGAAACTTCCTTTATCAAGAGTTATTTTAAGTCTGTACGATGCAGACAACCTGAAATGTCTGTTACAATCAGGGCAGACATAAAGATTATCTCTTAATTCACTTTGATGAAATTCACCATGACAGCCCCTGCAGGTAATCGTTTTATCCTTATCATTAACCTTTTTTAAGTTGTAAAGAAGTGTTCGCTTCTGGTTAAACGGATTCATTTTTACCACCTGCCTCTTCATAAACTTTTAAAATTCCTTTAAGATTTTTTTCTACAAATCCTGTATCATATTCACCTCTTAAAAAGTCCATATTGTATGTAATAAGGTACTGAACAGGAAGTGTAGTTTTAACTCCTGTTATTACAGTTTCTTCAAGAGCTCTTCTCATCTTTCTTATAGCGTCTAATCGGTTCTCGCCCTTTACAATAATCTTTGCGATCATCGAGTCGTAAAACGGACTTACCTGGCAACTGTTATAAAGACAGGAATCTGTACGTACCCCGAAACCTCCAGGGAAATGAATGAAATCCACTTTTCCAGGACATGGAGCAAAACCTCTGAATACATCTTCAGCCATGATTCTGCATTCAATCGCATGTCCCTGCTTTTTAATATTTTCCTGTTTGAATCCAAGAGGCAGACCTGATGCAATTCTAAGCTGTTCTCTTACAAGATTTATCCCTGTTACCATTTCCGTTACAGGATGTTCGACCTGAATTCTTGTGTTCATTTCTATAAAATAATAGTTATTATTTTTATCAACGATAAATTCAATGGTGCCTGCACTTTCATAATCTGCAGCTTTTGCAGCGTTTACTGCAGTGCGTCCCATTTCTTCACGAAGATCATCCGGAAGGCCCCATGCCGGGCTTTCTTCAAGGAACTTCTGATTCCTTCTCTGCATTGAGCAGTCTCTTTCATAAAGATGTACGATATTTCCAAAGCTGTCAGCTAAAATCTGAAATTCTATATGTCTCGGATTAACTATACATTTTTCAATGTATAACTCTCCATTTCCAAAGCAGCTTTCAGCTTCCGCTTTTGCTTCTTTAAAATATTTAAGAACTTCATCACGATTTTCAGCTCTTCTCATTCCTTTTCCGCCTCCCCCCTGGGATGCTTTAATAAGGACCGGATATCCCATCTCATCTGAAATTTTAATTGCTTCAGATTCATCTTTAACAGGACCATCAGATCCGGGAACTACCGGCACACCTGCAGCTTCAACCGTTTTTCTTGCAGATGCCTTGTTCCCCATCTTTTCCATAGTTTCAGGAGAAGGTCCTATAAACTTAATATTGTTTTCCCTGCAGCGTCTGGCAAATTCACTATCTTCTGATAAAAATCCGAATCCGGGATGAATACTATCACATTCAGTCTTCTTCGCAGCTTCAATAATGTTTCCTATATTAAGATAACTTTCTGTAGCTGTTGCTCCACCAATGCAAACAGCTTCATCTGCTATAACAGTATGAAGTGCCCCTTTATCAGCTGTGGAATAAACTGCAACTGTTTTAATACCTGCATCTCTCGCTTCTCTTATGATTCTTACGGCAATTTCGCCTCTGTTTGCTACAAGTACTTTTTTTAACATTCTTTCACCTCGAAAAGAACCTGATCAAATTCAACAGCTTTTCCGTTTTCGCCTTTTACTGAAACGATTTCTCCTGACACAGGTGATTTAAGTTCGTTCATCATTTTCATTGCTTCTATTAAACAAAGCACCTGATCTTTTTCAACTCTGTCCCCTTCTTTTACATAAGGTTCTGTATCAGGAGCAGGTCTCGAATAAAAGACTCCTACAAGAGGAGCTTTTACTTCTGTATACGGACTTTTTTCTTTTACGGATTCTGCAACATTACTACATGGTGTTGCAATTTGCTGACTTGTTGTTACAGGTTCTGTTATTATTGCAGGAGTCTTCTTTTCTTTTTCAAAATAAATTCTTGTACCATCCTGCTCTAATTCCATTACACCTAATGAGGATTTTTCAAATCTCTCTATTAGGTCAAATAAATCCCTGTTCTCCATTTTTCTCTCCAAACTATGCCTGGTATTTTGTAACACAGTCTGCAATATCTTTAACTGTTTTCATTTTTCCTAATTCTTCGTCCGGAATTTTTACGCCAAGTTCTTCTTCAATTGCCATTACTAATTCAACTGCATCAAGAGAATCAATGCCAAGATCATCTGCAATGCTCGCTTCCATTGTGATTTTATCTGCATCACATCCAAGAGTGTTAACCATTATTTCTTTTACCTTTTCAAAAAACATTTTATTTTCTCCTTTTTGCTTTAATATTTAAAATTATTTACATAAAATTTTTACTTAAAATATTTTAAGTAAAA
>RCNI01001254.1_pt1 | contig 14063 bp, 11 predicted proteins | sample 2041151 | NCBI WGS metagenome assembly RCNI01 (sample SAMN09708214, study PRJNA481090) | feces metagenome | isolation source: feces | place: Antarctica: Albino Rookery | reverse complement strand
GGGAGAGAGCACGGCAATATGGGCCACTGCACTGTTGTTTGGACTTTTGCACGGCAGTCTGGCAGGATGCATCAATGCTTTTTTGTGCGGCCTGGTTTTGAGCAGCTGTGCACAGGCTACGGGCAGCTTGGTGCCGGGAATGGTTCTGCACTTTACCAATAACGTCCTGGCTTTTTTGGGACTGTACCTGACCCAGTATGGCAGCGCACAGTTTTATCAGCTGATGCTGCTTGTTTTGCCGCTGGGCGCAGCCGTGATTTCACTGCTGCGGCATCCGCTGGATATTCACCGCCCGAAGCACACCGAAAATTATCTGAATCAAAGCCAGGGGTACAGACTGGCGGTTTTGGCATTGACTGCATTTTGCTTGCTGCGCAGCTTTGTGCTGCTGTAACATAAAAGGAGAACAACATGACGGATGAAGAACTAATGCGCCTGGCTCTGCGGGAAGCGGAGATTGCGGCATCACTGGGTGAAGTGCCGGTAGGGGCCGTGGTGGCAAAGGACGGCGTACCGGTGGCAATGGCCCACAACACAAGAGAAACCGGAAAAAATGCGACCCATCACGCCGAATTGCTGGCGATTGATGCAGCCTGCAAAGCGTTGGGCGGCTGGCGGCTGTGGCAGTGTGAGCTGTTTGTAACGTTGGAGCCTTGCCCCATGTGCACCGGGGCGATTATCAACAGTCGGATCAAACGGGTCGTGTACGGAGCCAGCGATGCAAAGGCGGGCTGCTGCGGTTCGGTGATTGATCTGTTTCAGCTGCCTTTCAATCATCGCCCGGTGGTGGAAAGCGGTCTGCTGGCAGATGAAGCGTCTGCTCAGTTGAAGGGCTTTTTTGCCGGTCTGCGGGAAAAGCGCAAGGCGCAAAAGCTGAAAGCAAAACAGGAGGATCAGATTCATGGAGAATAAAGTGGTACTGGTAACCGGCGGCAGCCGCGGAATCGGCGCAGCGGCCGTGCGGGCTTTTGCAAAGGCAGGATGCAGAGTTGCGCTGAATTACCGCAGCAGCAGGGCAGAAGCAGAGGCGTTGGCGCAGGAATTTCCGGGACAGATTTTGCCTTTACAGGCGGATGTGGCAGATCGCGAAGCGGTTTTTGCCATGTTCGATCAGGTAGAACGCACCTGGGGGCCGGTGGAAGTGCTGGTGAGCAATGCAGGAATTGCACAGCAAAAGCTGTTTACCGACATCACGCCGCAGGAATGGCAGCGAATGATGGATGTGCATCTGAATGGCGCTTTTCATTGCTGTCAGCGGGCACTGCCCAATATGATCCGCAAAAAATGGGGCCGCATTTTGCTGGTGAGCAGTATGTGGGGTCAGGTGGGCGGAAGCTGCGAAGTGCATTACTCTGCGGCCAAGGCAGGGCTGATCGGCCTGACCAAGGCGCTGGCTCAGGAAGAAGGCCCCAGCGGAATTACGGTGAACTGCATTGCTCCGGGTGTGGTGGATACCGATATGATGGCCGGATTTACCCAGGAAGATCGTCAGGCTTTGGCGGATGAAACTCCGGTAGGTCGGCTGGGCACTCCGGATGAAGTAGCACGTGCCCTTCTGTTCCTGGCGGGAGCGGATGCCGGATTTATCACCGGTCAGGTATTGGGCGTCAATGGCGGCCTTGTTGTATAAAACCTTTCGTTTTTTAAAAGAGAACACAATCCCCCTTCCCACTTCATACACTGAAGTCAGGGAAGGGGGATTTTTATATGACCATCTATGAGGTTGGAGTGGATGCGTCGCGCTATCAGAAAAACATAAACTGGAAAACAGTGGCGCAGTCCGGCAAGCAATTTGCCATATTGCGCATTGGCTCCAGCAGCTCCAAGGGCATATATGTTGACCCGGATTTTTTAAAAAATGTAACAGGAGCCCATGCTGCCGGCCTAAAAGTGGGCGCATATTACTATACTTATGCCAGGAGCAAAGCACAGGTTGCAATGGAACTGGACACATTTTTGAGTGTATTGGAAAGTTTAAGGCTGGAATATCCGGTGTTTGTGGATGTGGAAGACGATACACTCAAGACGCTGGGCAGACAGCAGCTGACAGAGCTTGTTTTATATGCCATGGATATTCTGGATCAGCGCGGATGGTATCCGGGGTACTATACCTATACCAATTTTGCGGATCAGTATCTTGATAAAGCACAGCTGAAAAGCTACCCGTTATGGATTGCAGACTATCGGGGATATGTGGGGTATCAGGGAAATTATGACCTGTGGCAGTATTCGGCTTCGGGCAAGGTGTCCGGAGTGGATAGCCTGATTGATCTGGACTACAGCTATAAGAACTTTTTGCCGATTTTGAAAGCAGGTGGTTATAACGGATATGGCGAAGATGAGCCGCAGATGAAGCCGATTTCAGGAAAGAATCTGGAGGTATATGCAGCGCGCTGTGAGTATTTTTATGCTCCGGATGTCAACGATATTGTGGGGTATCTGCCGCTGGGACAGTATTCCGCAACGGCAATTTCTGCGCAGCCCTATAAAGGTTATACCTGGGTTACCTTTTTAAAAGAAGGGGAAACCTACTGGACGGTATTGCTGGATGATCGCTGTCGATTGGTGGATGCAGAGGGAAACTGTGAGCAGTGCCGCAAAGAACTGGCGCTTGCGGACGAAAAAATCGGGAATACGCAAAAGCTGCTGGAGCAGGCACAAAAAGAGCTTGCCCGGCAGATTTAGGAGGGGAAGAGGGCAGTGACCGGAAAAAAGCAGCAATGGAATATCCCGGTGGTGGTAGCAGCTCTATTAATCGGCTGGTGGATTCTGCGGGACCCGGCGGCATTTTTTCGTCTGCTGCGCTGGCTTGTGCAAATGGTTTCGCCGTTTTTGTGGGGAGGAGCACTGGCGTTTGTGCTGCACGTTCCGCTGCGTGCCATCGAAAGACGCTTGCCTGCCTGCTGGAAAAAAAGACGCCGGGCAGCGGCGCTGATCCTCACACTGCTGTCGGTTGCGGCTTTGATGCTGTGGGTTGTGGGGCTTGTACTGCCGCAGCTGGCCAATACCGCAGCTTCTCTGGGTGAAAATCTGCCTTGCGCATGGGAGAAGCTATGCCTTTGGCTGGAAGAGCTGCGCCGGCACTGGCCGTTGCTGAATGGAATCCTGGGAACCTGGCAGCCGCCCGCCTGGCAGCAGTTTCTGCCCTGGCTTGCGGATAGTCTGAAGCGGCCCGACATTGTGCACAGTACCGTCAATGCTGCGCAGGGATTTGTGAACGGAGCAGTGGATTTCTTCATCGGGCTTGCCTTTGCAGTTTATTTGCTGGCGCAAAAAGAACGCCTGGCGGAGCAGTGCCGTATGTTCCTTTATGCGTTTCTGCCTTCGCGCCGGGTGGATGGACTGCTGGAAGTAATGTCCCTTACAGAACGGGTGTTTTCGGCGTTTCTGTCGGGTCAATGTCTGGAAGCTTGTATTCTTGGGTGCATGTTCGCGGTGGGAATGCTGCTGTGTCATATGCCTTACGTTACACTGATCAGTGTGCTGATTTCCGTTACCGCACTGGTTCCTGTCTTTGGTACGCTGGTGGGATGTGCAGCGGGTACTCTGCTGATTGCAGTGCAGCGCCCCATGCAGGCGGTATGGTTTGTGGTGCTGTTTCTATGCCTGCAGCAAATTGAGGGCACCTTTGTGTATCCGCGTGTGGTGGGGAATTCTGTAGGTCTGCCGCCGATTTGGGTGCTTGCATCCGTTACGCTGGGCGGAAATCTTTTTGGTGTGGCGGGAATCCTTTTGATGATCCCGCTGTGCTCGGTTGGTTATGCTCTGCTGCGCAGGGAAGTGCTTCACCGGTTAAAACTGAAAAATATTGCAAAAACCAGATATCAAAAGCAGAACAGGGATTGACAAAGCTGTTTTAAAAAGTTATAATAATAAGGCTAAGCAGGTGTCGTACAACGGCTAGTACATCAGCCTTCCAAGCTGAGGATGTGGGTTCGACTCCCATCACCTGCTCCAGAAAATCCCCGCAGACAATGTCTGTGGGGATTTTTTTATCGAATTGAAAGAAAAAAGCAGCAGCGTCCTTTGGCAATACGCCGGGCGCTGCTGCTTTTTCAAAATCAATTACTTGTTATTTTCTTTCTCCAGATCAATCACTTCGCCTTTTGCGATGCGCCGTACCATGCCGGACAGAGCTAGCACAGCAATCAGGTTGGGAATAACCATCAGGCCGTTGAACAGATCGGAGAGGTTCCATACCAGATCTACCTTCAGAACAGAGCCAACCAGTACAAACAGGATGACGATAGCACTGTAAACCTTTACGGCCTTCTGACCGAACAGAGCCTTTACATTTACCTGGCCGAAGTAATACCAGCCAATGATGGTAGAGAAGGCGAAGAACAGCATGCAGATTGCAATGAACACATTGCCGAACGAGCCCAGAGTGTGATTAAATGCAGCCTGTGCCAGAGCAGTGCCTTCTGCACCGCTGCCCAGAGCACCGCTGGTGATAATGACCAGAGCAGTCAGAGTCAGAATTACGAATGTATCGAAGAATACGCCCATCATGGCAACAACACCCTGATCCTGGGGCTTTTCAACCTTAGCGAGGGCGTGTGCGTGAGGAGTGGAGCCCATACCGGCTTCGTTGCTGAACAGACCGCGGGCAACACCGAAACGCATGGCATCACGCACGGTAATACCGATAACACCGCCGGCGATTGCCTGAGGCTTGAAGGCCATGACGAAAATCTGCTTGAATGCCATGGGAATGGCTGCATAGTTGATGCCCAGAATAATCAGGCAGCTGACAACGTAGAAGATAGCCATGATGGGAACAACCTTTTCGGTAAAGCTGGCAATGCGCTTTACGCCGCCAAGGAAGATGAATCCGGCAATGACGGAAACGATCAGACCCATGATGATGCGGGGAACGCCGAATGCGTTGTAGAATGCATCGCCGATGGAGTTGGACTGTACCATGTTGCCCATGAAGCCCAGGGCCAGGATGATGGCGATGGAAAAGAAACCTGCCATAAATTTGCCGAACTTACCCTTGAAAACACCCTTAATGTAGTAGATGGGGCCGCCGGTGATTTGTCCGGATTCATCGCGGGTCTTAAAGGTCTGTGCCAGCACGGCTTCACCGTAGATGGTGCTCATGCCAAAAAAGGCGGAGCACCACATCCAGAAAATGGCGCCGGGGCCGCCGCTGGCCAGTGCGGTTGCGCAGCCGGTGATGTTGCCGGTGCCAACCTGAGCAGCAATGGCAGTGGTCAGGGCCTGGAAGGAGCTCATGCCGTCTTTGCCGGCTTTTTTGCCGTTCAGTCGGAAGTTGCCGAACAGGCGGCGCATACCTTCACCGAACTTGCGCACCTGGATAAAGCCTAGGCTGAAAGTGAACCAGATGCCGGTGCCGTACAGCAAAAACAGCAGAATGTTGTTCCAGAAAAACGTGCTGACTGAACTGATGAATTGATTGAATTGATCCATGATGAACTTCCTCCGTCCTGCAAAATGCCCACGGCAGGCGGAGCGGAAATGAGAAAGGCAAGAATTTTATCCCACAGGAAAAACAAAAGCCAAACCGGAATACACTTCCGATTTGGCTCTGGAACACAAACCGAAACGAGGGCGCACTCAAAAATACACCCCTGTACGGTTTGTTTGTATACTCTGTCCTTTTGCCTGAGAGATTAGCGCATTGCTGCACCTTGCACCTTCGGCATCCACTAGGGACTTCTCCAGAGCCACATCCGTTTATAGTCCTCGCCCGGAAACGGGCACCTGAGAGTTTTACTCCTTCGGTAAGCATAAAATGCTTTTTCCTAAAAACTTCGCTTGTCGTGATTCAGTTGTTCGTTGTTGCCTGTTTATCTTACGCTGACTTTACAACAAAGTCAAGTGTCTTTGTGAAAAAAGTCAGTTTGAAAGATCAGTCATCCCGGCGCAGGTTGGTCAGATAGCGATAAACACTGGCGGGGGAGCAGTTGAGGGCTTCGGCAACGTCCTTAACTGCGCCCTTGAGCAAAAAGATTCCCTTGCTGTCCAGCTGCTGAATGACATCCATACGTTCATCCAGTGTCAAACGCTGTGCAGAAAGCCCTTTGCTGTTCAGCACGTTGGCAACAGCTTCTGCAGCGGTGCCTTCGGCGGTGCGGGGATAAGTTTCCACTTCGTCATCCATGGGGCTGAGCAGGTTCTCATCGTACGAAAAGTTGGTTTCCACAAAAATATCCGGATGGCATAAGCCGCGAATCTTTTCGCTCAGTTCCGTATAACGATGATCGTCAAAGTTGATGCACAGCAGACCCACCAATTCACCCTGTTCATCCTTGATAAAGAGGGTGGAGGAGCGCAGCGGCTTTCCATGGCAGGTCTTGCCATGATAATGCACGCGATAATCAGAATGCTGATAGCTGTGGTCAGCCAGGATTTTCAGTGCCACATTGGTCAGGGGAGCACCTACGTCCCGGTCGCTGATGCTGTTGTTGGCAATTGCCACAAGCGAGCGCTCTTTGTTGGTTAAATCGTGAAAGGCGATTTCATAGTCAGGTCCCAATACACGGCCCAGAAATTCTGTAAGTTGTGTATATTGACGAAGCATATGAGGATTCATGGGTCAGGCCTCCTTATACTTATATATATAGTAATATGAGGAAGAAAGAATAAGTGCAGGGCTGTACGTTGTGAATAGAAAAAACGCAAGAATGAAAAAAATATTGTGCGTATTCTCTCCTCGATATCTGTATTATAAAGGTGAAGTGATAAAATGTAAAGAATTTTAACGAAAGGGAGAAGAATTTACAAGAAAAACAGCCGAAAAAACACAGATGCCCTGTTGAAAATGAGAAAATCACAATTTAAGCAGTGAAAAAATCTTGCGCTGCGAAAAAAGCCGAGAAAAAACTCGTACCATGTAATAAAAAGTTATTACTGCGGCAAAGTGTTCAAGAAAAGAAGAATCAAATTGTACTATTTGCACAGATACCGCATAAAACATCAATGAAAAAATAGAAAAAACATCAACAAAGGTGTTGACAATGAGACACAGTACTGATAAAATAATATCGACGAAGGAGGTTACAAACCCAATGAAAAAAGTAATTGCAACTAACAACGCTCCCGCGGCTATCGGGCCGTATTCTCAGGCCATCCAGGCAGGCAACCTGGTTATTTCTTCCGGCCAGCTCCCCCTCGATCCGGCCACCGGTGCTTTCCCGGAAGGTATCGAGGCACAGTCTCGTCAGTCTCTGAAGAACGTTCAGGCTGTTCTTGCTGAAGCAGGTGCAGGCATGGACAAGGTCATCAAGACCACCGTCTTCCTGAGCGACATGAACAACTTTGGTGCAATGAATGAGGTCTACAAGGAGTTCTTCACCAGCGACTTCCCCGCACGCTCTGCAGTGCAGGTTGCACGTCTGCCGAAGGACGCTCTGGTAGAAATCGAAGCCATCGCGGTGCTGTAATTAAGTTACAGCAGGGTACATATGTCTGAAGGTACTGCCCGCCAGTTACGTTGCGGAACAGGGAACCGGAACGTGATGACCGGGGTATCCTCACATAATTAGGCGCAACGCGCTATAATAATGGAGGTAACCAAAATGAGCTACGAAAAATGTGAACACTATCCCATGCATGTTGCAACCCCCCGTTCTTACTCCTACGTCAAGAAGGACATTCCCCGCGTTACTGTTGAGCAGCGTGAACGCGCTCTGAATGCTACTCACTGGAATGAGTTCGCATTCCCCGCTGGCATGCTGACCATCGACCTGCTGTCTGACTCCGGTACGACTGCTATGACTGATCTGCAGTGGTCCGCTATGATGCTGGGCGATGAGGCTTACGGCCGTAACAAGGGCTATTACGTCCTGCTGGATACCTTCCGCGACATCTTCGAGCGCGGCGGCGAGCAGAACTGGAAACGCAGCATGGACCTGATTCGTACTGACTGCCGTGACATCGATAAGATGATGGACGAGCTGTATCTGTGTGAGTACGAGGGTGGCCTGTTCAATGGTGGCTCTAAGCAGATGGAGCGTCCTAACAGCTTCATCATTCAGCAGGGCCGTGCCGCTGAGTCCGTTCTGATGGAGATCGTTAAGAAGATCCTGACTGCCCGTCATCCCGGCAAGAAGTTCACCATTCCTTCCAATGGTCACTTCGATACCACTGAGGGCAACATCAAGCAGATGGGCTCTATCCCCCGTAACCTGTACAACAAGGAGTTGCTGTGGGAAGTTCCCGAAGGCGGTAAGTACGAGAAGAACCCGTTCAAGGGCAACATGGACCTGGAGAAGCTGGATCAGCTGATTCAGAGCGTTGGTCCCGAGAATGTACCTCTGGTATTCACCTGCATCACCAACAACCCCATCTGCGGCCAGCCTGTTTCCATGGCTAACCTGAAGGGCATCAACGAAGTTGCACACAAGTACAACATTCCTTTGGTGTTCGATACCGCTCGTTGGGCTGAGAACGCATACTTCATCAAGATGAACGAAGAAGGCTACGCCGACAAGTCCATCGCTGAAATCGCTACCGAGATGTTCTCTTACTGCGACGTGTTCACCATGTCCGCTAAGAAGGACGGCCACTCCAACATGGGTGGTATGCTGGCATTCCGCGATAAGGGCCTGTTCTGGAAGAACTTCTCCGACTTCGATGCTGACGGCAACGTTACCACCGACGTGGGTGTTCTGCTGAAGGTTAAGCAGATCAGCTGTTACGGCAACGACTCTTACGGCGGCATGTCCGGCCATGATATGATGGCTCTGGCTGTTGGCCTGGTTGAGAGTTGCAACTTCGACTACCTGGATGAGCGCGTAAAGCAGTGCGAGTACTTGGCTCAGGGCCTGTACAAGGCTGGCGTTCCTGTGGTTCTGCCTGCTGGTGGCCACGGTGTGTACATCAACGTTGATAAGTTCTTCGATTACAAGCGCGATCATACTACCTTCGCAGGCACCGGCCTGTCCCTGGAACTGATCCGCCGTTACGGTATCCGTGTATCTGAGCTGGGCGACTTCTCCATGGAGTACGACCTGAAGACTCCCGAGCAGCAGGCTGAGCTGGCCAACGTTGTACGTCTGGCCATCAACCGCAGCCAGCTGAGCCAGGAGCACCTGGATTACATCATCGATGCTGTTAGCGAGATCTACAAGGATCGTGCTACCATTCCTAACATGCGCATCACTTGGGGCCATAAGCTGCCCATGCGCCACTTCCACGCTTTCTTGGAGCCCTACGCTCCTACTGCTGACCAGATCTAAGGATCTCTCGGCAGAACGCCATGGTGTAACTGCATAATTTGCAGTAACAACAATGCGTAACTTGCGCCGCGTGGAAAGTGCGCAAGCATAGTTCCACGCCATTGAGTAAGGCGGCGGGGCTCACGAGAAACTGAACGGCTTTTTGTGAGCCCCGCCTTTTTTTAGTGTGATGTTGGAATTATCTGAAGAGAGGTGCACCCCTGTTATGAACAATGAAAAAACTGTGCAGACTGAGCAGCGCGACGGTTTTAAGTCTAAATGGGGCTTTATTCTGGCATGCATTGGTTCTGCAGTTGGTATGGGTAACATTTGGCGTTTCCCAATCATGGTCTCCAAGTTCGGCGGCATGACCTTCTTGATTCCGTATTTCATTTTCGTTGTCCTCATCGGCTGTTCCGGTGTGGTTGGCGAGTTTGCTCTGGGCCGCAGTGCGGCTGCAGGCCCTATTGGCGCTTTCGGTAAATGCACCGAGGCTCGCGGCAATAAGAAGGTCGGCACTATCTTAGGCTGGATTCCCACCCTGGGCGCTCTGGCCTTGGCTATTGGCTACACTGTAGTAGTCGGCTGGATTTTCAAGTACACCTTTATGAGTATCAGCGGCGGTTTGTTCAAACTGGGCACTGATATGAACAACATTGGCGGCGCATTCGGCTCCATCGCTCCCGAGTGCAGTTCCCTGGGCGAAAGCCTGAGCAGCGTCTTTGGCGGCGGTGCTCAGAACAATATGTGGCTGGTAATTGGTCTGGTTGCTTCCTTCATCATCATGATGATGGGCGTTGCTGACGGCATTGAGAAAGCCAACAAGGTCATGATGCCTACTCTGTTTGTCCTGTTCGTGGCTCTGGGCATCTATATTGCATTCCTGCCCGGTGCAAGCGAAGGCTACAAGTACATCTTTACTTTTGATCTGGCTGGTATGTTCAATCCTCAGCTGCTGATCTTTGCTTTCGGTCAGGCATTCTTCTCCCTGTCTGTTGCCGGTAACGGCTCTGTTATTTATGGTTCTTACCTGTCCAAGGAAGAGGACCTGATGTCCTCTGCCCGCAACGTTGCCATTTTCGATACCATTGCTGCCCTGCTGGCTGCATTTGTTATCATCCCTGCTATGGCAGCTGGCGGTGCTGAGCTGAGCAGCGGTGGCCCTGGCCTGATGTTCGTCTGGCTGGTCAACGTGTTCAACGGCATGCCTGGCGGCCGGATCGTTGGTATGATCTTCTTCATCTGCGTTCTGTTCGCTGGCATTAGCTCCATCGTTAACCTGTACGAAGCTCCTGTTGCTACCCTGCAGGACGAGTTCCACATGAAGCGCATCCCTGCTTGCCTGACTATTGGCGTGCTGGGCGTGATTGTGGCTCTGTGCATCCAGGGTATCACCAGTCAGTGGATGGACGCTGTGTCCATCTACATCTGCCCCCTGGGCGCAGGTCTGGCTGGCATCATGTTCTTCTGGGTTTACGGTAAGGATAACGTTATGGCAGCTATCAACGCTGGCGCTAAGAAGCCCGTTGGTAACTGGGTCATTGGCTTGGGCAAGTTCGTGTACGTACCTATGGCTCTGATCGCCCTGGTTGCGGGCGCTATGCTTGGCGGTATCGGCTAAACTGAAAAAACAAACACCATTATCCCAACATACCCCGGTGTGGTATAGGCCTTGTATGTCCCTTACTCAACATTATAGGCCGTCCCAATGAATCGTTTCAGTGGGAAAAGGATCTGTGGTGTAAGCTGTAGATCCTTGACTTGCAGGGAAGATGGGTTCTTGGGCATGTGGCCCTGCCTTAAATCCCCTCTTTTACGCGGCACGTTATAAAAACAACCGGTCATGCGAAAGCGTGACCGGTTGTTTTTTGTTTTCAGACTTAAAAAGAAAAGAATCCCGGTTTAAGTGTAAACAAAAGGCACTTATCGTGAGTGCGCGACTATATAAATTATTATTGGCTCAGGGCGGGCTTTGTTTGCGTTTACACTCCACTGTAAAACTAATGAGAGGGAAGAGGAGATAAAACAGAGTATATGGCGTGTGAAAACTTAAAGCGGATAGTTCACAAGCGGCTGAAAGTTGCTTTGCAAAGGAAGTTTTCAACAGCAAACCTGTCATTGGCGAAAAAACGGCTGCGGATTTGCTGTACAGCGTGGGCGCAGCTGTGTCTGAGGTCAGCCTTTGCGATGTAAATTTTAGCTATGCCGGCTGATTGGGATCAAAGAAATGAAAGCAGCGGTGCAAGATCATTTTCTGCTCGAATTTAAAATAAACGAATTGTAAAATTTAACGGAAATATTATAATTTGTACACCAAATGACAAATTTCAGAGTATTGAGAATTCAATTCTATGAGTTGATAGTCAAAAGCTTTGTCTTATCGGCGTATAAATAAATGCTATATATACTGTTTGTATTGAAACTGCTTGCGTAAGCGTTGTTTGGCAGGATTTTTATTTTTTGCTATACTAAAGAAAAGAAATATCCTTGGCAGGATCTTTACACCGCTGTCCATTATAATGTAAAGCGTATCCTAGAGGTTTTTAGATAAAAAGGAGGAAGCAGTGTGCTGGCAAAATTAAAAAAATTGCGTCTGCGAGAGCGATTTTGCGCCTGGTGCCCGTTATCCTGGAAGGATACATTTCGCATGACCGTAATCATGCTGCTGGCCGGCGGTATCTGTGTGGTGCTGCGCAGTGTGGATTCCAGTGAGACATGGGTGAGCATGATCTTTATTGTAGGTGTGCTGATTACTGCACGCTGCACAAACGGGTACTTATACGGGCTGCTTGCCTCGATCATAGGCGTGGTTGGCACCAACTATGCCTTTACCTATCCATATATGAAGTTGGATTTTACACAGCCGGGTTATGCAGTTACGTTTTTCTGCATGACGGCTGCATCCATTATGACCAGCGTACTGACAACGCGCATTAAGATGAGTGAGCGGATTCGGGCTGAAGCTGAGACGGAAAAAATGCGCAGCAATCTGCTGCGGGCAGTAAGTCATGATCTGCGTACACCGCTGACCAGTATTGTAGGGGCCAGCGCCGTGCTGCTGGAGGATGAAGGCCAGCTAAGTCGTGAACAGGTGAAGGCATTGGCCGAGGGGGTCAATTCAGATGCAAAATGGCTGATCCGGGTGATGGAGAACCTGTTGTCGATCACGCGAATCGGCGGTCCGGAAAGTGCCCGGGTGGATAAGGAAGAGCAGCCTGCTGAGGAAGTGCTGGCAGAAGCAGTGCAGAAATTCCGCAAAATTTTCCCTCGGATGCGAGTATCGGTTAAGGTGCCGGAAGAGCTGCTGATGGTTCCCATGGACGCAGTGCTGATTGAGCAGGTTCTGCTGAACCTGATGGAAAATGTAGTAGATCACGGTCAGAACGCAGATCAGATTGTGATCAGTGCAGTACAGGAAAAGGATTTGGCGGTATTCCGCGTACAGGACAATGGCGCGGGAATTCCCAAAGAGGTTCTGCCGCATTTGTTCCAGCCGGGATACCATCCCCCGCAAAGCGCCACGGCAGATGGACGGCGCAATATGGGCATTGGTCTGTCAGTGTGCATGGCTGTGGTGAAAGCACATGGCGGCGAAATGTGTGCCCGCAATCTTGAAAATGGCGGAGCGGAATTCCGCTTTAATTTGCCCATGGAAGAACAGGAGGACACGGATGGAACTGCGAGATAAAATCCTGGTAGTTGAGGACGATCAGAATATTGCGAATGTGATCAGCATGGTGCTGAGTAATAACAATTACGAAGTTTTGCAGGCAAAAACCGGCGGACAGGCCCTTACGCTGGTCAGTTCACACTGCCCGGATCTGATTCTTTTGGATCTGGGACTTCCGGATATGGATGGCCTTGAAATTGTACGTTCGGTGCGCAAGTGGTCCCACATGCCGATTGTGATTGTCAGTGCGCGAACCCATGAGCAGGAAAAGGTGCAGGCTTTGGATCTGGGAGCAGATGATTACATTACCAAGCCTTTCGGAGCATCGGAGCTGCTGGCACGTATCCGCACGGCACTGCGCCACACCCGCACCAGCAATGTGGACCCGGAGATTGCGCAAACCGGCAAATTCCAGGTGGGAAAGCTGGAAATTGATTTTGATAAGCGTCAAATTACAGTGGCGGGCGAACCGGTTCACCTGACACCCAACGAATACAAAATTATGGCGCTGCTGGCCAAAAACGCCGGCCGTGTGCTGACGTATGACACAATTATCCGGGAACTCTGGGGACCAAGCACCAAAAGCGACAACCAGATTCTGCGTGTAAATATGGCCAATATTCGCCGCAAAATAGAAGAAAACCCCGGCGAACCGGTGTATGTGTTCACCGAGGCCGGGGTTGGATACCGCATGGCAGAAAAAATTTGAGTGGGATTAAAGTGTTTTCTGAAAGGCAAGACGCGGAGTGCCGTCCTGTACGTGGATGACGCCGCAGGGAATAAAGCCCAGCTTTTGCAGCAGATTGCGCATGGGTCGATTGTCACGATGAGTGTCGATGCGCAGGTTGCTGTATTGATCCAGCGCCCAGTTCAGACAAAAGGTGGCGGCACCCAGAACTTTTCCGGTGGAGATGATGCGGTGCACCACGCCATAGGGGCGCTCGTTGAGCCAGGAGCCGTTTTCAATGCAGGCATAGGTTTCATCCGGACCGGGGCGCAGGCAAAATACAGCGGCAATCTGCTGGGCATCCATGCACAGAAACAGACAGCCATCGGCAATGTCACGGCGCAGCTGATCAATTCCGGGGCGTGTGCTGCCCCATTGGGTCGGGTTTCCGTGTGTGGCCATGAACTGCCGCGCATTTTCGTACAACGGCAGCAGTTGATCAAGCTGTTCAGGCAAAGCTTTTTGAATCTTCATGTTG
>RCNI01001253.1_pt1 | contig 14083 bp, 11 predicted proteins | sample 2041151 | NCBI WGS metagenome assembly RCNI01 (sample SAMN09708214, study PRJNA481090) | feces metagenome | isolation source: feces | place: Antarctica: Albino Rookery | reverse complement strand
GAATTCTTAATATTAAAAACGGAGCAATTTATAAAAAAAGTTGGTAGTATATGCCGTTTTATTGATTTTTAGATATACCTTGCGCATTTAAAATTTTTTATATTATGAGCGGTACATTAAAAAAGATTTGTTGGTTGCTCCCGATTTTGTTGGTGGTTATGGGAGGAACTGTTTTTGCCCAAACGGGGAGCGGAATATCCTCGGCTACGGATATCGAGAGTAACATCTCTTTTATGTCGGTTTTAAGGGGAATATTAGGAATTATTGTATTGGTAGCAATTGCCTGGTTGTTCAGTAAAGACCGTAAGGCCATCTCCTGGAAAGTGGTAGGTATCGGATTGGGGATTCAGCTGATATTGGCATTGGGTATTTTATATGTGCCGTTTGTTCAGGCAATTTTTGAATTTTTCGGAAAGATATTTATCCGAATCCTTGACTTTACACGGGATGGAAGTGTCTTCCTCTTGGGAGATTTGATGGATACGACTAAAGTGGGGTATATATTTGCTTTTCAGGTGTTGCCGACCATTATATTCTTTTCGTCTCTTACTTCTTTGCTGTTTTATCTGGGAATTATCCAGAAGGTGGTGTATGCAATGGCATGGGTGATGACCAAACTGATGAATATTTCAGGAATGGAGTCATTGTCCGTCACCGGTAATATCTTTTTGGGGCAGACAGAAGCGCCTTTGATGATCAAGGAGTATCTGGATGATATGAATCCGTCGGAAATATTTCTGGTGATGACCGGTGGTATGGCAACCATCGCCGGTGGTGTGTTGGCGGCTTATATCAGTTTCTTGGGAGGAGAGGATCCTGTACAGCGTTTGATGTTTGCGAAACACTTGCTGGCAGCTTCTGTTATGGCGGCTCCGGGAGCTGTGGTATTTGCCAAGATTCTGGTGCCGCAGACACAGAAAATCAATAATAACATTCAGGTGTCAAAGAATAAAGTTGGAAAGAACGTGTTGGATGCCATTTCAAACGGTGCTGCCGAGGGTGTGAAACTGGCAGTGAACGTTGCCGGAATGTTGCTGGTGTTTGTGGCATTTATCGCTTTCGCCAATTATCTGTTTACAAAATTCGGTAGCCTTACCGGTATCAATGAATGGATTGCAGAGGTGACTGACGGTCGGAACAAGGAGTTGAGTCTGCAATTTATGCTAGGGTATGCAATTTCTCCTTTGATGTGGTTGATAGGCATCACTCCGCAGGATATCGTATATGCCGGTAGTCTATTGGGTCAGAAGGTGATTATGACTGAGTTTATCGGTTATGTGGATTTGGCTGCATTGAAGAGTGCAGGTGCTTTTGCTGAAACCAAGTCTATCATCATGTGTACTTATTTCCTTTGTGGTTTTGCAAATTTTGCTTCTATCGGTATTCAGATTGGCGGGATTGGCGGTTTGACTCCCAAGAACAAGCCTTTGCTGGCACAGTTCGGTATGCGCGCTCTTTTGGCCGGTACACTGGCTTCATTGCTTTCTGCTACTGTGGTGGGAATGATTATCGGATAGAATTGAATTTATACGATACCAAAAGAGGGCCTGTAATCATGGCCCTCTTTTTTTGTATCGTCAATACTTATTTGTGATGCAATGTGTTTTAGTCATTGTTGGAGGATTTGTTGAGATATTTGTTTTTACTGATGGCGTATGTCGCGATGAAGCTCGGAATTGTAGCAATCATAATCCATATGAAGAAGGTCTGATAGCTTGTCATTTCCTGTATCCAACCGGATATCATACCTGGAAGCATCATGCCGAGTGCCATGAAACCGGTGCAGATGGCATAGTGTGCCGTCTGTTGCTTGCCGCTACTGAATAGCATCATAAAGTAGGTGAGAGAGGTAAACCCGAAGCCATATCCTAATTGTTCAATGGTTACGCAAGTCGATATCCAGTAGGGGTTTTCCGGGCGGGCAAAGGCGAGATATAGATATACCAGATTGGGGAGGTTCATGGCGCAGGTCATGTTCCAAAGACTTTGAGCAAAGCCTTTCCGGGCAATGTAAATTCCTCCGATGATCCCACCGATGGTCAGAGCAACCACCCCTACGGTGCCGTAGATGAAACCGACGGTAGAGGTAGAGAGTTCCAGACCGCCTTGTTCTGCCGGATCAAGCAGGAAAGGAGAGGTGATTTTTACCAGTTGTGATTCGGCAAACCGGTAGAAAAGGATGAAGAAAAGAGCAGGAACAATTCCCTCTTTTTTGAAAAATGAGATAAAGGTTTTGAAAAATTCGTTGAATACCTGACCGATATTTTGAGGACGGGAAGATGCTTGTACCATGTCCTGAGCCGGATGAGGAAGCAGAAAATGGTGGAATATGAATAACAAAGTAAAGAGTGCTGTCAGCAGCGTGAAGGCTATGGACCAGGCTTGCGGTATCGCTTCTGTCATCGGTCGGGAGACAGAGTAATGTTTCTCCAGCAGACCGGCAAGCATGACTATTCCTCCTTGACCGGCGATGACGGCCAAGCGGTAGAAGGTATTGCGAATGCCGACAAAATAGGCCTGCTCTTTTTTATTTAATGCCAGCATATAGAATCCGTCAGCCGCAATGTCGTGCGTGGCAGAACTGAAGGACAAAATCCAAAGGAAGGCCATGCTGCATCGAATGGGGTCGGGACCGTCGAGTGTCAACGCTACACCTCCGAGGCTTGCACCGATAAGAATCTGCATGGTAACAATCCACCAGCGTTTGGTCTTTAACAGGTCAATGAGCGGGCTCCACAAGGGTTTGATGACCCACGGAAGGTAGAGACCGCTGGTGTAAAGCGCGATGTCGGTATTGGAGATGCCCATTCGTTTGAACATGATGACTGCAACGGTCATCACAATGACATATGGTAATCCTTCGGCAAAATAGAGGGAAGGAATCCAGCGCCAGGTACCGGAGTGTCGTATTGCCATTATTCGTAGATTTTAGTGATTTTACTTCCTTTAAAATAGTGTTGTAGTATTTCCTGATAATTATAGCCTTGGGCTCCCATGACTGCAGCTCCTATCTGGCATAATCCGACACCGTGTCCCCATCCTGCTCCGTGGAGTGTGAAACTGTTCCCTTGTTTGTCAATGACAAAGGCGGAACTGTACAAGTGGGTGAGGGATAATGCTTTGCGGATGACCAACTCTTTGCCGATAGTCAGCGTGCGTTTGCTGCCTACGATTTTCAGGCGTATCAGACGTCCGGAGGTTCCCCGTTCAACGGGAATAAGGTCTGTTACGGTTCCAAAGTCTATACCTGTTTTTTCGCATATAAGCCGGGAAATTTCTTCTTGGGTGAATGTTTCTTGCCAACGGAAAAAATGGGTTGTTTCCAAATCATAGTCATTCAATACTTCTGAGAGAATCCCTGTATCGTGGGTGTTGCAAAAAGACGGAGGCGTGGAGAGAATCCATTGACGAGCTGTCTCTTCATCAGTGAGATCCGGAAGTCCGCTGGTTTTGTCTGTATCCTGAATTGTACAGAGATAGGGATGAACGACCGGTTCCCAGGTATTTTCAAATTGTTCGGTGATGCCTCCGCAGCATTTGGAAAAGCGGGCATCACAGATTTCACCATTGTAGATGAGTACTTCTCCACGAGTGGCGGCTATCGCCTCACGTACGGTGGGGGTGTATGCTTTGCTGATGCCTTGATAGCGCTGGCAATGGTCATCGGCGCAGACATCGAAATTACGATGGTCTTCGCGGTCGTACCAGCGGATGTATTCTGTGTCTGTCTGATAGCAGGAACGGTAATTGTTTTTTGTTTTGCCAGCTTTCGCTTTTTGTGCCAGTAGCCAGCTACGGGAAATAACAGCATGGGCTTTCAACAGTTCTGAACTGGAGGTGGCTTTCATTTCAGAAGAGATAACACTGAGCAGGTATTCCTCCAGCGGTAGACGGTTGATGGCAGTCAGGTGTGTATCTTCATCTATGATGTGAAGGGATCCTTTAAATTTCTGGTCTTCCTGACGTTCCCAATGGAAATGAATTCCGATAGTGACATCCAATAAGTCAAAATCATTGTCGGTATAGTTTTCGGGTTGGAATTGCAGAGGAAGAGAGACCGGTTCTTCGCATCCCTGATGCTGCAGTAAATATTGACTGTCTTGGCGGCGTATTTGGTATTCACCCTGATAGTTTTTCCCTGCATGGGTATAGTTACCGTTCAGACGGAAGCGAATGGTGGGGGCGAATAATATGCCGACTTCTATATAAGGGATTTCCATGATTTGTATGTTTTATATATTGGGAGTCTGTTTAATCAGATTGACGATGTCATTGAGTTCGGTAGTGTTGATGCTGACCTGACTGAACAGATCGGTCAGCAGTTCCGGAGTATAGCGTTCAAAATCTTCTTTACGGGGAGCAATAATGAGCCCTGCCATATCTACGCTTCCCGGACTGAACATGATATGTGCTTCGCCTTCGAGAAAAAATTGTCGTGGACGCCAGCATTTTCTGGGGAAAATACAGACTGTCCATTGGTTGTCAGCATACCAGGATAATAAGTTGAAACGCGGTTCCTGCTCGTAGGCTATGACTTTGCCGATGGCGGTCTGTAGTTCTTCGAACAGATGAAGCAATTGCTTGCTGTCGGAGGATTTTAGAATAAAAACTTCACGTATATAGTTTTTCAGCCGATAGAGTGTAAAGAAGTCGTCCCGGATGAGGCTATCTTGTAAAATGTTGTTTTCAACATCCTGTTCCAGCGGCATGATGTGGCGTGGAACAATCTGGAAATGGAAATGGTCCGGGGCGGAAGCTCCGCTCGCCGGTCCATTGTAGAACACTGTGTATGCAGGAAATGTCTTGGCCAGATCAAGCAAGTCTGTGAACCGTCCTGCTATACGTTGCGGGGTATGTTCATTGGATGGAGCGGTGAAATGTTCGTGAAAAATAGGATATGGATTGATGAATATATGGTATTTTTCGCCGAATGGGATTCCTTTCTGTTCTTGTGGCATATGCTCCGGACAGAGAAAACAGGCTCGTTTGCGGAGTGTGTCTTTGTCTATTTTTGCATTGGTAGAGATAATGCGTGCCGGATTGTATTGCAGGCGTATCAGGAAATTCGTAAAAGGAACCTCCCGACAGACTACTTGCTTCAAGGCTTTGAAATTATCGCGGGCCAGAGGAAATTCTTGAACCTGCCGATTGCATAGAGCTGTCAAATCTTTATTTTCCATGTTGTTGTATTTCTTTTATACGAGCGGACAATTCCAGACTGCGAAGAGTGTCTTTGTAGGTGTTGTAAGTATTCAGTTTGTTAATTTCCAGTGCAGCATCGGAGTTGCCATCCCAGCGCCGGCATAGGTAGAGCGGTTCGTAAATGCGTCCGATCCGGTAATGGCGGGAGATAGCCAATCCGACGGCATAGTCCTCTCCATAGCTGACATTGGGGAATTTGATGGTTCGTATAAGCGGTGTATAAAAGGCTCTCGGAGCACCCAAACCGTTAATGCGGAGCGCATTGTTACGGCCGTTGTCAGGTGTCCATTCACGGTGGTCGATAATGCCGGGAGGAATTTCTTCAAGGGCAAAGTTGACCATCTGATAACTTCCGACAAGCATGGCACAACGTTGTTGATAGAAATTGTCAACGATGGTTTGCAGTGTATGGGGTGTGTTGTATAAATCATCACTGTCTAACTGAATGGCAAAACGTCCGCAATAAGGGGAGTGGATAGCTTCGTTCCAGCAACCGCCTATTCCGAGAACTGTGGAAGCCGGTTGCAGATGAACTACCAGTGGATGTTGTTGGGCCAGCCCTTGTATTATTTCTGTCGTCCCGTCATTGGAATGGTTGTCGACAACTATGATGTTATAATGGAAACTTGCCTGTTGTTGCAGTGCAGAGTGAATGGCATCGGAAATGGTTTTGGCGCGGTTACGTACCGGAATGATGACCGAGGCTTCAACGGGGAATGTGCCTTCATGAAGGTCAATTTCACGGAAGGTCGGTTGTAGCCATCCGTTTATCTCTTTCAGGTGTTCTGTACATACCGCTTCCATTTCAATTTGTACTTCCCGGTTTTTGGGATTGACATAGTCGAATTGCTTCTCTCCGGATTTGCGGAGGTCATCTTCTTGAACTGTATATAGAAATTCCGGAAGGTGGACAATTTTTCCAAGTCTGGACAACAGCAGACGCAGAGCATAAAGGGCTGCATACCGGTAATCGGAGGTCATCTTTTCAAGTGCCTGTAAAAAGACGGTCGTATGAATCATCCATAGAGGACCGAAATCAAAGTCATCCCGCAGACTACCTTGCTGGTAGTTTATGGTAGGGTGTATGTGGCTTTCTCCTTGCTGTATGGTGTAATAATCACAATAAAGCATGGAGGCCTGACTGTCTGTCGCTACTTGTTGCATGCGTTCGAGTGCATATGGGGAAAGTTGCAGCGGTGTGCTTCCGGAGTAGAGACAAAAATATTCTGATTTGATTTGTTCCCTAAGATTGCGGAGTTCTGCAGTCCGGCAATAGGGACGGATATGAAGTATGGGAATTAAATCCATGGTTTCTGTTTTTGGGTTTAAAACTATAAAAAATAAGGCAGTAAAACTAATTTGAGCCTTTATATATACCGGTTGTCTATTCGTCTGCCCATATCCGGTCAAGACATCGGTTGATAGTGTCGAAATCAAAGCCTCTGCCTAAGGCGAAACGTGTGAGTTTAGCCTTTAGTTTGTAAGGGTCGCTTTCGGAGAGGGTGCGGCATTTCTGTCGTAAGAGTTCAAGGCAATGGTCGGTGTAGTTGTCTGTGGGTATGGAGTCCAGCGCTTCGTCGATGTATTCCTGCCGGATGCCTTTTTGCCGCAGCATCATGATTATTTTCTGTTTGCCCCAGTGGTTGAAGCGGAATTTATCTTCGGTATATATCCGGGCAAACCGGTTGTCATCAATGAATTTGTGTTCAATCAGGAAGGTGATGATTTTTTGAATCTCTTTTTCCTCTATTTCCCATTTTTCCAGTTTTTGCCGTACCTCTTTACTGCACATTTCCTTTTTGCTGCATTGGCCGGCAATGATGTTTAGTGCTTGTTCCGGTGTCTTCATGTCGTTGCTTTGGTTGCCTTGATCATTCTCTCTTTTCCGTAGAAATCTTTCTTTAATTCAATGTCTTGATACCCTTGCTTGTCCAGCAGGTCAACCGTTTCCTTCCCGAACGCTTCGTTGATTTCAAAAAAGAGAAGTCCGCCGGGTTGCAGATGAAGTTGTCCGAATGCTGCAATGGTGCGATAGAATAGCAATGGGTCGTCGTCTTTAACAAACAGAGCCCTTGCGGGTTCATAGTCGAGCACATTGCGGTGCATCTCTTTCTTTTCACATTCTCTGATGTAGGGAGGGTTGCTGACAATGATGTCGAAATCCTCCCAGGTATAGTCGTCGTAATGCAGAATATCCCTTTGCATAAATGATATGTCCGTCCCATTTGTCCGTGCATTTTCACGTGCGGTATCCAAAGTGTCACCGGCAATGTCGATAGCGTATACCTGTGCTTGGGGACAATTGTGTGACAGAGCGATGGCGATGCAGCCGGTACCGGTGCCGATATCCAATGCTCGCATTCCCGGATGGAGGTTGTCCGTTACCCATCTGATCAGTTCTTCGGTTTCGGGACGTGGAATGAGTGTGGAGCGGTTGACCTTGAACGTGAGACCTGCAAATAAGGTGGAGCCTAATATGTATTGAAGGGGTTCGCCCAATTGTAATCTTTGAATAATAGAATGAAATTTATTTATAAAGCTTTCGTCTAAAATTTCGTTTTTTTTAATATGGATGTCTATATTTGTAAAATGTAAAATATCCATATAGATGATACGGCAGATACTTTGGATTTCATGTTCCGGATATGAATCTTTCAGAGCCTGACGAGCGTATTGTGATAGATGAAAAATAGTATTCATAACACAAAGGTAGAATTAAAAAACTGATTTCATGTCATGATGTGGTTACAAATCATCATATATGTTTGTGTCGCATTTTATCTTCTGACGCTGGTAAGTGTGATTTTCAATGTAATTCTTGAAAACCGTAATCCTGTACGGACTTTGGCGTGGATAGTAGTGATGGTGGCAATCCCATTGGTCGGTTTTATCTTCTATCTTTATTTTGGTGTCAATTATCGGAAAATCAAGATGTTCTCTCGGAAAGGGTTGGGGGATATGAAGTGGTTGCAATACATGAGCGAGGACCAGAAACAATTAATCAAGAAATCGGAATTTCTACAACGGCGGGATACAGTAGCTGTGCGTAAGCTGATGACGTTGCTGCTGAATAACAGCAAAGCATTGTTGACACGCTATAATCAGGTGGAGGTGCTGGATAATGGGGTGGAGACGTTCCCTGCTCTGTTCAAGGCATTGAGTGGGGCTCGTAAGTTTATCCATCTGGAATATTATATTATGGCTGAAGGGCGTCTTTTGACAGAGTTGAAGACGATTTTGTTGGCCAAAGCGGCGGAGGGAGTAGAAATTAGGATCATTTATGATGACGTAGGTTCATGGAATTTGTCAAAGGGTTTTGTCCGTGAATTGCGTGATGCCGGTATTCAGATATATCCTTTCTTGCCAGTGCGTTTCCGTCAGTTTGCCCGTAAGGCCAATTACCGGAATCACCGTAAAATAGCAGTGATAGACGGTGTTGTCGGTTTTGTGGGAGGGCTGAATATCGCGGACAGGTATGTGGATGGGGTACCGGGTATAGGAATTTGGAGGGATACCCACTTGAAAGTAATCGGCGAGGCTGTCACTTCGTTACAGGTGATTTTTTTGATAGACTGGTATTTTGTACGGCAGGAACTGTTGTTGAATAAGGATGAATATCTGCCGTATGTACAGGCTGACAGTAATGTAGTGGTGCAGACGGTGACTTCCGGTCCGGATAGCGATTGGGCTTCCATTCAGCAGTCTTATTTTACGCTGATTAATATGGCCAAACGGTATGTTTTTATCTCTACGCCGTATTTCATGCCAGGAGAGACGACCCTTAATTCATTGAAGACTGCAGCGATGAGCGGTGTGGATGTCAGAATCCTGCTGCCTCATAAATCGGATTCGAAGCTGACGTATTGGTGTACACGTTCGTATATAGAGGAACTGTTGGAGGCGGGCGTGAAAATATATTGGTATAAAAAAGGAATCAATCACTGCAAGGTGATCATTACGGATGGCATTGTGGCGAGTGTGGGAACTGCCAATATGGATATCCGCAGTTTTGAGCAGAATTTCGAGGTGAATATGATTATATATGACCGGGATGTCGTGAAAAAATTGGCGGTTGATTTTGAGAATGACTTGAAGGACAGTGCCGAGAGTCTGATACAGTATTGGAAATTCCGTCATAAGCGCGAACGGGTATATGAATCTATGGCGCGTTTGTTCGCACCTTTATTGTAGATGTATAAAATATTTTGAAAATGTTTAGCAAGGAAGTTGCAATAGTGTTGACCGGAGAAGCCTGTGGAATAAAGGACTTTGAAATTACAGAAGTCAGTGTGGACAGCCGTTCTTTGGTGAATCCGGAGACGGCACTGTTTTTTGCTTTGAAAGGCATCAATCATGACGGGCACGATTATGTGGTGGCTTTGTATGGTCATGGGGTGAGAAATTTTGTAGTAAGCGAATATCGCCCTGAGTTTGCAGAGCTTGCGGAGGCTAATTTCTTTGTAGTTCCGGAGGTGAAGGAAGCTTTACAGACATTGGCCGGCTGGTATCGTGGCCGGTTGCAGGCAGATGTTGTTGGTGTTGCCGGCAGTAATGGTAAGACAATTGTAAAAGAGTGGATTTATCAGATGTTGTCTGATGAACCTGATATTTATAGAAGCCCCCGTAGCTATAATTCTCAAATCGGAGTACCTCTCTCCTTGTTGGGAATGAGCGAAACCACTCGTTTGGCAATTATAGAGGCAGGCATTTCCCTGCCGGGGGAAATGGGGCGGCTGCAACGGATGATACAGCCCCATGTCGGAATCTTTACTCATTTAGGGGATGCCCATGGGGAGAATTTTGAATCAAAGGAAGCGAAACTGGCAGAAAAGGCAAAACTTTTTGTTGATTGTGAGGTAATTATAGGGCGGATAGGAAAACCCTTGGATTATATTATGAGTGTGGCGAAATCCGGAGCGAAGCGCTTGGCTTGGGGAGAAGGTGACGATGCGGAGGTGAAGGTGTTGGAAAATGTGCCGGGTGTATGTGGACTCAGTGTCGCTCTGTTATGGCAGGGAGAGCGTTATTCTTTGCACATTCCTTTTGCCGATGAGGCATCGTATGAAAATTGTATGAATGCGGTTTGCTTGTTGTTGTGGCAGGGGAAAACACCGGAATATATTACACAGCGTGTGGAACGGTTGCAACCGATAGCCATGCGGATGGAGATTAAGGATGGAATCAATCATTGTGTGTTGATTAATGACTATTATAATTCGGATGCAGCCTCATTCCAATTGGCATTGAAAACATTGACAATGCAGGATGCCGGACGTGAAAAGGTGGTGATATTGTCTGATTTTGTGGATGTGGGGGCCGATGAATGCAGCTTGTACCGAGAAGTTGCCGGATTATTGGAGAAGGCAGATGTATCTGTTTTTATCGGAGTCGGTGAAACTGTCAGCCGGTATAAGGGCTTTTTCCGGTTGCCCGATTGTCGTTTTTATAGAGATACCGATAGTTTCCTGCATCAGGAAAAGAGAGAGTCGTTCAAGAATCAGGTGATTCTGATAAAAGGTGCCCGTAAATTCCGTTTTGAGTATATCGCCGGTTTTCTGCAGAAGCAGTCCCATTCTACAGTCTTGGAGGTGGATATGGATGCGATGGTGTATAATTTGAATCATTTCCGTTCGCTGTTGCTGCCGCAGACCATGATTGCAGTGATGGTGAAGGCTTTTTCGTATGGTAGCGGTTCTGTGGAGATTGCCAATCTGTTGCAATATCAAGGGGTGAATTATCTGATGGTTGCATTTGCAGATGAGGGGGTGGAGTTGCGTGCTGCAGGCATTACGATACCTATCGGTGTGATGAATCCGGAACCGGAGGCATTTGATAATATGATAGAGTTCGGACTGGAACCTGAAATCTATTCGCTGGATTTGCTGAAGTCTTTTGACAATGCCTTGATCAAGCATGGTATTGAGAAATATCCGGTACATTTGAAACTGAATACAGGAATGAACCGTTCAGGGCTGGATGCCGGAGATATTGCCGCATTGCTGGATTTCTTTAAGGTGAAGCGGAATGTGATGATACGATCGATGTTTTCGCACCTGGCAGGCAGTGATGAAGAAAAACATGATGATTATACAATGTGGCAGATTGATAATTTCGTGCGGATGACGGAGGAGGTGCAGTCACATTTTGATTATCATATTTTACGGCATATTTTAAATTCTGCCGGAATAGAACGTTTTAGCCGTTTTGCATTTGATATGGTGCGTTTGGGCATCGGTTTGCATGGAATCAGTGCAAATGGAGTCTCCTTGCGTCCGGTGAGTTCTTTTAAGACCTATATCGCTTCGGTGCGGGAGGTGAAGGCCGACCAGACGGTGGGATATGGACGGAAAGGGGTCTTGAATCGTGATTCACGAATTGCAGTGATTCCAGTGGGGTATGCAGATGGATTGAACCGGCATTTGAGTTGTGGAGTAGGTGAGGTTATGGTGTGTGGAAAGCGTGTTCCGATAGTCGGCAATATTTGTATGGATGCCTGCATGATTGATATAACGGATACTCCAGCACAAGTGGGAGATGAGGTGGAGATTTTCGGGAAGCAGATTCCTGTGACCGAATTGTCGGATAAGTTGGATACGATACCTTATGAAGTGTTGACTTCTGTCTCGCATCGGGTGAAGCGAGTCTATTTTAAAGAATAAGAAGAAAGCGCTATGACAAAACATAGCGCTTCCTTTTTTATTGTACTTTGTTTTGAGGGTTGCCTTTTAACCACATTTCAATATTGTGTACGACGATTCCGAATCGGGTGACAAATGCTTCTCGGGTGGCATATCCCAGATGGGGGAGCATCAATAAATTAGGAGCGTTGAACAACTCCAAATCGGCCGGTAGCGGTGGCTCCTGGTCATATACATCGAGTGCTGCTCCGGCAATTTGTTCTTTTTTCAGGGCTTCGTACAGTGCATGCTGGTTGACAATCGGACCGCGTGCTGTGTTGATTAAGATAGCGTGCGGTTGCATCAGGGCAAATTCCTCTGTGTTGATGAAATTGCGGGTTTCTGCATTAGAGGGGATGTGTATGGTGATGATATCCGATTGGCTCAAAAGAGTCTGTTTGTCAACTTGGGTGACATTGGATATTTGTTTCGGACTACGGTTGTAAGCCAATACTTTGCAGCCAAAGGCATTGGCCAATTGTGCCACCCGTTGCCCGATAGCTCCCAATCCTATGATGCCGATGGTTTTGCCGTTGAGTTCGCAGCCCAAGAAACCTTCTCTGCTTCCTGAAATACGTGTGACGGCATCTCCTCCGACAATTTTCCGGTAAAGAGAAATCATCATGCCGATTGCTAATTCTGCAACGGCTTGAGTGGAATAGCCGGCAGCGTTACAGACAGTAATATTTCGCTTGCGACACTCTTCCAAATCAATATGGTCAACACCCGTGAAGGCGATAGATAACATTTTCAGTTTCGGACAATGTTCAAAGAAACGTTTTTTTAACGGTATGTTGCTGATGACAACTATTTCAGCATCTTTTGCCCGTTCAATTAAAATGTCTTCATTTTCCTGACGGTCAGGATAGAGAGTCACTTGGTGACCTTGTGTTTTTAAGGCGGAAATACCTGCGTTGAATTCGCTTTCACATACCCCAAGAGACTCGATAAATATGATGTTCATATCTTAAAGTTATTAGTTTTGAAATAATAATAATGCTGTCTGTCGCATTATACCGCCTCTAAGTTAGAGAATGTTTTCTTTATATGAAAAATAACTTTTCTCTTTTTTATGTATCTTTGTACTCCCCTTTTATAAATAAGTGAGTTAAATTACATTTCTAATTTTAATAGTTATGACATTATCTGAGAGACATCATAAGATATTGGAATTATTGAAAATCAATGGTACTGTTGCTGTAAATGAATTGTCGAAACTGCTGAACGTTTCGTCTGTGACTATTCGTAAGGATTTGGGAATGTTAGAGGAGAAAAAATTACTTTTCCGCTCACATGGAGGGGCTATCCAGATTGATCCATATATTGGAAACCGGCATGTGTTGGAGAAAGCAAAGCATTTTCCGGAGGAAAAAAAACGCATCGGCATGAAAGCCGTTGAATTGCTCCAGCCCAATGATGCTATAATTATAGCTTCGGGAACAACTGTGCTGGCTTTTGCCCAATGTATTGGTCCTGAATCTCGCCTGACAGTAATTACGTCCGCAATGAATGTGGCGATGGAGCTGAGCAATCATCATCAGGTGGAGGTGATTCAGCTCGGTGGGGTTGTCCGGCATACATCCACTTCTGTAATAGGAGATTATGCCGAGAAGATGTTGGCTAATTTTTCTTGTAGCAAGTTGTTCCTCGGTGTAGATGGCATTGATTTGAAATATGGTCTGACAACGACCAACTCTATGGAGGCAAGTATCAATAGAGCTATGATAGAGGCAGCACAGAAGACAATAGTTCTGACCGACTCGTCTAAATTCGGTCGTCGTGGTTTCGGTAAGATTTGTAATTTGGATCTTGTTGATCAGATTATTACAGATTCAGAGGTGTCGCCTAAGGTGGTGAAGGAACTGGAGGATGTGGGGATAAAGGTTTCCGTCGTGTAAATAAATTTCGATTTTTTTTCTTGTAAATGTTTGTACAAAGGAAAATTTACTCTATCTTTGCAAGCGCAAAAACAAAAGGAGTTCTTCTTTATTTTTTTGTAAATGCGAAAATAGCTCAGTTGGTAGAGCACGACCTTGCCAAGGTCGGGGTCGCGGGTTCGAGTCCCGTTTTTCGCTCTTTCTCTACAGAGGATGCTCGAATGGTGGAATCGGTAGACACGCGGGACTTAAAATCCCGTGGCCATTGCGGCTGTGCGGGTTCAAGTCCCGCTTCGAGTACAAGGAAAAGTATAGCGCTAATTACTG
>RCNI01001252.1_pt1 | contig 14084 bp, 12 predicted proteins | sample 2041151 | NCBI WGS metagenome assembly RCNI01 (sample SAMN09708214, study PRJNA481090) | feces metagenome | isolation source: feces | place: Antarctica: Albino Rookery | reverse complement strand
GAAAAAGCAACTAATCTCTGCTCTTTATACCGATTAGATTCATACGCAATAATGCTGTCACCCACTTCACAGAGCATTGCTTCAAATGGCGACGCATCTTCGGTGGTATACATATACTCTCCGTGATATTGGTTTCGCTGAGGGTATTTGTGATTAGTATACTCCACCGTGACATCTTCCCACTCCACGCCAAGAATGTAGCCAATAACCCAAGGCGATACATCTTTTCGATAGTGGCCAGAGCCTAAACCGCGTCCAAGGGATAAATCCTTCTGACCGTGCAGAATATCCACCACAGTCTTGCAGTCATCAATAAATGTTTGCTGAAAATCATCAGCATACGCATCACGGTGAGAATTCTGTATGTAGTCATTTACCCACACGCCGTGAATCAGGTACAGTGGTTCTTCGCGATCTTGATTATATTCATAAAGTGCATTATAAAAATCGTCTTGCAGAATGGTATAGACGCGAATCGTGTTTGCGCCCATTTCCTGAATCTGTGCAAACCAGCGTAAATAAGTTTCCTCATCTACGGCATAGTCAGTTGCCCATTTCCCCGGTATACCTACACCCATATTCACTCCGCGAATCTCAAACGGAACATTCTTCCCATCTTTTTCCATATAAATTGTATCAGAATCAGTGGTCATAAATGTCGATACCGGCTCATCAGGGTTCAAATCAACATAGAAACCAAATTTGTAGTACGCAAATTTGCCCGCAAATACCAGTAATATCACTATGGAAGTCGCAACAATAAACTTTTTCATAGTACATTCTCTCTAATCGAATTAGTGATTAAACTTCTTATTCTTTGAGTCATGGCTATACTGATTGATGATTTCAATGTGTTCATCTAGCCAAGTTCCTCGATCATGGATAAATTCCTTTATCTGCGCAATTGCTTCATCATAGCTTCGCACATTTCGCTCAGATGGTTTAAGAAAATCTTTTGTAAGGGTATCGCCCCATACTTCAAAATTTCGTTCCACAGCATCGCCTAAATATGCTACCGTATCGTCAATATAATCATTCAGGTATTCTTCGCTAAGATAGCTTTCTCGCAAATCACGATATCTACGAATAATACGATCGGTGAAGTACTCATCTTTCATCAGCATATAGTACCAAGTCGCATTGTGCATTTCAAAATGCTGCGGTTCAATGGTTGGATGAACATAGTTGTCACAGGCCGAGTTGAAGTCCCAGACAACCATATGGTACTTGCCACCAATATCACGATAAACATATGTGGAAAGTGAACCGGCATCGTAATTTGCAGTAAATTCATTGATGATGAAATAATCCACAAAGGATTGCACATTTATCGTATTGTAGTAGCCATAATCATCCGTATCATAGTCATAGGAATACAGACTCTTTTCGAAGTTTGAAAAATCTTGTGCAATTGCGTTTGCCAATTCCGGTGTCAAGTCGCCAGAACGCGGATACTGTATATCTACATTTTGGAGATTACGATAAACATAATTGGTAAAGGTTTCAATATTTTTTATGGGCGTGTTACTTCCTCGGTCTAATCGAAGGATATAGCCAGTCTGATTCATTTTCTCAATCGGTTCTGAAATGTCCACACGGCAATCATCGCCATTCGTTATTGTTTCCGTCATCAGGTAAAGCCCTTTGTACTCACCATTTAATATAACTTCGCAAAAACGAACATTGGGCGCATAACCCATAATTTCTCCTGCAATGTTATACCACATGTAATTGCGAATTAGGGACTTGTCCAAATATGGTCCGTGTAACGCCCATTCGTAGTGTGGCTCCATTCCCATAACTTCTTGGTTTTTATATTTCCCATCAGCCTGCGTAAATCGAATGAGATACCCTTTTTTGTCAAAGTATCTGGAAGAGTTTCCTCGAATGCGAATTTGCATAGTACTGTCCACATCGGGCTTATCCGATGGGTGATGGTTATGCCGGTCATCGCTCATAATAGAAATATGGCCATCTATCAGTTTTTCGCCTGTTTCCGTCGTTGTATAGCCAATTTCTTCTCTATTCGCATCCACAATTGGTTCGCCAGGTATTGACTGTCCATTTGTATCTAGGATAACAAGCGGCAAATGCGTACACAGCTCTGTCCCATCACAAGTGCAGCCTGCATCCGGCTGTCGTGCTATTTGATGCTGATGTATTCGATGATTAGGACTCTTAGCATCTAAACTAGTAGCTGCAACTGCCACAAAAAGCATAAGCACTGCCGCCAAAATTCCTGCTAATCTATATTTCATCTTATCTACTTCTTTTCCTTACACAGAATCAGCTACTAATTTCATCATTCTGCATTACAAGATTGCAATATTCAATATTACCAAGTTCATAAACCGCATCTGTAATGCTCTTTCCGATATTATTTCCACGCTGATTTTTCTCCGCATGGTCGAGCATTCGTTTACTAATTTCATAAATGAATTCCGCAGTATTTTCCGTAGTATTTTTTACTCTAAGTCTAGCTTTCTGAGCGAAATACTGAAACATCAGAGCTTGAATTGCTCCTTCATTTGCTCTGGTTGTACGAATAATGAGCAGCATGCGACTATCATTTTTAATTCTGCCAAAGATCAGCAAAACCAAGAACGTAAATGCGCTACCCACAGCAGCTACTAAAAAGTCTCCTGCGCCGCAGCAGATACCCGCTACAATTGTCCAGAATATGTATATGGTGTCGCGGGAATCTTTAATTGCTGTACGGAAACGCACAATAGACAATGCGCCAACCATACCAAGAGAAAGCGCAATGTTATTGCCAATAACAATCATTACCGTTGTTGTGATAATGGTAAGTGCCATCAGCGACACATTAAATTTCTTACTGTATATGCCTCCTTCATGAGACAGCTTATATGACAGATAAATAAAGCAAGCAATAATTGTTGCAACGAAAAGTCGCAGTACGATACTTTCTAAGTCAAGCTGGCCTGTACTTTCGGCCAACTCCAATAACATTTTTTTCATAATAAATCTCCCTCTCAAAACCCAAATTTCATCGTTGCGCTTCTCGCTAAACAATATTTGCTGACAGATAGCTGTGAACGGTTTGCTGCGTCAACTAGCTCTTTAATATAACTAAGTAAAAACCCATTGTACTTGACCTCAAGTATACCATTAAACGAGTCGAAAACAGGATACATATTGAGTTCAGGATTAAACAGTTCAAAACTTGTTTCAGTAGCACGAATATGATGGTCAAAAGTAATTCGTATCTGGTTTTCTTTGGCCACATATGCTTTTCGCTTATATTCAACGATGGTTTTAGGACGATAACACGCAGTTTGCATCAAAGCATAGCACTCACAAGCGAATGGATCTGCGTAGTGTAACAGGCTCTCATATCGTCCTTGCGCAATCTGCTGCGCATCGTCTCTCGATACACGCAAAGAGCGTTTCTTTTGATAATTTCCCTCTTTTTGTTTCATTTCAAGCATAGCAAACGAATCGGATGGATGATAACTCCGCAAACGGATTTTTCGGCGCAACTCGATTCCATCAACTTTATCCTGATAGTCTTTTTCGTAGAGTGTATCAAAGTACAATGAGCGAATGCTGTACCCTTCCGCACCATTATGCGGATCTTGGTGCATCACCGCATCCAACTTTGCGGATAGTTTCTGCATATCGACCATATTCATCAGATATTTTTCTTCTCGTCGATATACTTCATTCATAAACTTACCTCCGTAAAAAAGCCGCAAAGCACCTTAGCAAAAAGTTCTAAAGTTCTTTGCGGCTTGACAATCTTAGCAGTTTCCTACCTTAGACTCATAGCTTTGCGTCACCACTTTTCAGTGGTTTTACTCTATGCAGTTGTTTAATAGTAAACGTCTTTTCTCATCAAGTCAAGTTATTTTACAATTTTACCGTTTTCACACTAATTGTAACACTTATACCCGTTTTTCCCATTATTCTTTACTTGATACAGCGCAATATCAGATTTTTTGTAAAGCTCTTGGAACGTCCTTCCATCCTTTGGAGCCATTGCAATACCAATCGACGCTGAAAGTGTGACCTGCTTACCATCTCTTGAATAGGTCATATTCAGTGACTGTCGCAATTCTTCTATCAGTCTATCCATGCATTCACATGCGTTCATATTACGCAGCAGTATGGCAAATTCGTCTCCACCTAGGCGACCGATAATATCGCTCGAGCGGAACCGACAACTGAGTATATTAGCCACATCAATTAGCACCTGGTCACCACAGGTATGTCCAAATGTATCATTAATTTGCTTGTAATTATCCAAGTCAAACAGAATAAATGTTAGAATTTCCTCTGGATTGTGCTTTTCTGCTAAAACTTCGTTTATTTTTGTGCGCATAGTGGCAGTGTTATATAGTCCAGTTAAGCCATCCCGCTCTGCCCTCTCTTTTAAGGCGATTTCTTCACGCTTTTTGTCATCAATATCCGTAATAACAATTACCGCTTTGGGACAATCATTCATATGGATACGACGAACCGCACAAGAAACCCACTTAGTGGCATCGTCAAAACGCATTGCAAATTCCAACACCACTGCATCTTTACCTTCAGCGCACGCAGTATTGAGTGCCATCAGCGATAGCTCCGAAGCAATATGTGCACGGTCTTCATCGTTTACATATTCAATAATATACTTTTCTAGGAATTCACTATAGGGCTGACTAAGCTCTTCACCATTGATTTCTAGCAACTGTCCTGTAGATAGGTCAACTTTTGCATAGAGTAGCGCATTGGAAATTAAGGTATCCTGAATTTCCAGTTTACTCATTACTGATCTTTCCTCGTATTTTTCCTCAGTGATATCTGCTACAACACCTACGGTATCAAAAATATCCTTATGCTCATCATAGATATTGTACATAGAAACACGATACCAGACTTCTTCCCGTTCGCTGTTTATCTGAATGTCTGCCTCGCTGCTTTCACGTGTCTTAATTTCTTCAAATAACCGTAAAAGTTCTCGGACACTATCAGCGCAAATTAAATTGGTCGACAAAAAGCTTTCTGGCACAGATGTAATTACCGGCTGATTAAACAGCAAATTGTAGATATTTGATTTTAAGTTAATCACACAATTTTGTTGGTCATATTCAAAAATAATATGCTGTGAATGTTCAGAAGCAATTCGCATTAACTCAACATTTTTATTTGCTTCATTATGAGCCTCTACCAGTTCACGGTTTGCAGAACGATAACCCAAAGCAACACATAGCAGCATAAGAAGATTACATATGCCTGCAAAAATCGTATTTTTTGTATCGACATGATAGAGTGCTTGCAGAGCTGCATTAGAGACTGTATCCTCAACGATATAAACAAGCTGCCAGTTTTTGACGCCAATTGGCATATAACATGCATATCGTTTCGCACCGCCATCAATGTATGAGAAATCGCCTTTTTTTTGCGCGTCAAAATTCGCCTTAAGTGTCGGTAAATCTATATCTAAAAAGGTACTATCCCCAATATCATCCCAAAAATTTGATTCAGAAATAATTGCTTCGTGGTCTTCAAATCGACTAATATAATCTCCATCTTCATCAACAATATAGGTATAACCTTTTTTATAGGTTCCATTACCAATATTATCGCTTTTCTGGACATTTATCTTCTCTAATTTTTCTAGATTCAATACGCCAAAAACAACACCTTTAATCTCTTGGTTTTTTGCGCGAATTGGGCACGCATACACTTGTATGCTTCTGCCCTCATGAAATTTTGAAAGCATAACATTCGAAAACGCTATATTTCCTTCCATAGCGGTCTTAAAGTACTCTCGGTCAGCAACATTTACTCTAAGCCCAGTATAGTCAAAGCTATTACCTTCTGTATCTGCCACACAAGTATAGTCAAACCAATTCATCTTATTGGAAATCTTTAATATATCTTTAACCTTTTGATCGTGTAAATCTTCTACTTCAGATAGTATTTTCGCAGTATCAGTTAAATCATCAACCATCTCATTGATTAGATTTCGTGTAGTGATTAGCTTATGTTGCGTGTGAATCATAAGCGTTTCCTTAAAACTGTCAATTTCAACCTGTCTGATTGACCCGCGGAAGCTCAGAATAGAAGCAAGAATTCCTATGGCAGATAGTAATAGTACTATTGCAAGAATTCTCTTTTCTGCAATCAATTTCTTCAACTTCATTCTATCTCCTAAAAGTTTTCATATTAAAAATATTGCGTTGATCATAACATATAGCGCAAACTATTGTGTTAGAGTTATAAATTAGTACTGATTATTTCAAATTATACCCTATCAAGACAATTTTGTTTAGTTTACCACTTTGTTATTGAATTGTCACGAGTAAAACTGAATATTTTTCACTATTTTATTATATTTTATCGCATTATGTAATAGCATAAAAGGAAACAGATGCTTACAACTATTTCTAACTGTATAACAAGTTCTGACCCGTTGCTATTCCACTGATTTACACTGAAAGAAAGTGCAAAATTGTACATAAAGATATTGTTATACAAACAAAAGCATTCTCGTCTCGGTTATTCCTTTACCTATAGCAAACACTACTTGTTTTCATGTGCACAGCCTTGTTCTATTTTGTTCTCACTTGCTAATTATACATTAAAATGCTAGAATGCATCGATGTGTACAATTCATTTGGAGGTAGCGCCATGAACCTAATTGTTTGTTTGGACGATAAAAACGGCCTCGCATTTAATCACCGACGTCAAAGCCGCGACCGTGTCTTAAATACCACAGTATTAGAACTGACAAAAAACAGTCAGCTTTGGATGAACAGCTACACGGCTTCTATGTTCTCTGAGCTAGGCGGATCGCACATAATGGTTACCGATGATGGCTTCGACTCCATTCCAGATGGAGATTATTGCTTCTTAGAAAATTCTTCAGCTCAAGCTCTTGAACCAGATATTGAAAAAATATTTGTTTTCCGTTGGAATAGGACATATCCCTATGATATTCAGTTTGACATTGATCTTACGCAGTGGCATCTAGCTGAAACATCCGAATTTGCCGGAAGTTCACACGAAAAAATTACTTTGGAGGTATATGAACATTGAAAAAGATAAATAGCATCGTCCTTAGCATTGTCCTTGCGCTATCATTATTACTTAGTGGTTGCTCTACATCCCAAACAAATCTCGAAACAGGTGATACTACACCTCACATTTCCACTGAAAATACGCCTAGTCCCAATCTGGAAACTACACCTGAACCGAACACAGATGCTAAACCGGTTTTAACTCTAAACGATATCCCTGCATTTTCAGATAAGGCCTACGTCGCAATCAATGGCAATGTTCCATTCTTTACCGAAGCAGAGTATACCACCACTTCCTTTGAATCATATGCAGACCTAGATTCTCTCGGTCGCTGCGGTGTTGCATATGCAAATATTGGTTTAGACTTGATGCCTACTGAAGGCAGAGGCAGTATCGGACAAGTAAAGCCAACTGGCTGGCATACAGTTAAGTATGATAATGTAGATGGCAAATACCTGTATAACCGTTGTCATCTTATCGGATTCCAGCTAACTGCCGAAAATGCAAATGTAAAAAATCTCATCACAGGCACGCGTTATTTGAATATCGAAGGTATGTTACCATTTGAAAACATGACTGCGGACTATATAAAGGAAACCAAAAATCATGTTTTATACCGTGTTACCCCTATTTATGAAGGCGATAACTTAGTAGCAGCCGGCGTACTCATGGAAGGCTTTTCCGTTGAAGATCGAGGTGAAGGCGTTTGCTTTAATGTATTTTGCTACAATGCACAACCAGGAATTTCTATCGACTATACAACCGGTGACAGTTCCTTAATTTCTACCACAGATTCTAGCGCTCCACCTGCAAGTTCTGAAGTTTCAGGCAATCAAGAAACTGCGCAGCATGAGTATGTTCTCAATACAAAAACACATAAATTTCATTATCCCACCTGTTCCAGTGTCAGCAGTATGAAGGAAGCAAACAATGCTTACTTCACTGGGAGCAGAGAAGATGTCATCGCCCAGGGATACGAACCCTGCGGTCGTTGTAAACCCTAAATACTTTGTTTACTTAGTACCTTTTAGGAAAAGATACGGCAATTTTTATAAAACAGCAATCGACAGCATCTAAGTTTCGGGTGCTGTCGATTTTCTGTTTAATTTAAAGATATGTTTTACTTTGATTAACTATATATCAGTCCTCCACAGCGCACAACAAACACGAAATCTAAAACAGTATCCTGCTTGTTTCCAATATAATTGAACGCAATATATGCTAATAGTGTCCACTCTTGAAAATACTTTTGCATTGTGCTAAACTTTTTGTTAGATGAAGCTAACGTAAACTTAGCTCGAAGTGTACCTAATTTGCTTTCAGCTAAACTATATGCTAAGAAAGGACAAATCTTATGTGGAAATATGTAATTGAAGTAAATGGCATGATGTGCGGAATGTGTGAGGCTCATGTAAATGACGCTATTCGTCGCGCTTTTCCCGTCAAAAAGGTAAGTTCTTCACATAGCAAAAAACAGACAATAGTCATTTGTGAAGATGAACTAGATGAACAGGCTCTGCGAGAAGTCATTTCTTCCTTAGGGTATGAAATGGGCACAGTACAAAAGGAACCTTGGAAAAAGAAAGGCCTATTTGGTCGGTAAACATTTTTCTATATTACTAAACCGTACTGTAAAATTCAGGGAAGCATTGTCTAAAGGCAATGCTTCCCTTTTCCCTGCTTACATAGCTTTATTTACGACTCAATCATAAACTTTGGAATTTAAATCGATTTTATGGTAAACTGAACACAGTACAATACGTACAACAGATCACGCGCCGCTGAAAGGATCATTAACATGACAATTAGTCAAGCATTGTCAAACTTACAAAAGTCAAAATTTCGCTCTCAATTTCATCTAACCGAAAAAGATAAAGCCTACATCGCAGCAAAAGGTCTCCCAGTAATCCGTCAGCATGCAGCAGATTTCGTTCGCCAGCGATTGGCTCCCGCTGAAATTCCAAACGACGGCAAGCAAACACCCATGAGAGGACATCCTGTGTTTGTAGCGCAGCATGCCTGTGCTTGCTGTTGCAGAGGTTGCCTGGAGAAATGGTATAAAATTCCAAAAGGCATTGAATTGACTGAGGTACAGCAAGAGGGAGTCGTTAACCTCTTGATGGCTTGGATTAAACGAGAACTCAAATAACGAATATATGGCACCAAAAAGGGCAGGCTAAAAAGCCTGCCCTTTTTTCACTTCAACACATCTTACACAGTCTATATCTCCAAAATGCCATACTTTTTCTTTATACGATTCAGTTTCTGCTCCATTGGTCGTGAAAGGAATAGCAGAAATACAACAGTAGATAACGCATGGATAAAATTAAAGGGTATTCCGCTAATCACCTTTGCCAGCAACGCAGGCCATGTGATTCCGTCCGCCACCATGGTGAGAACCCCAGACAAATCCATAAGAAGACCGTAGATAAAAAAGGTAGCAATGCCACCATACAGGCACTCCAGCCCCAGCTTCAGATGCGTATTTATCCGCTTCATCCACTCTTTTCCATGAAAAAGAAGTCCAGCGAGAAAACCAATAATGCCAAAGGCGAACATCTGCCAAGGCGTCCATGGACCCTGTCCAAAAAAGAAGTTGGACACAAACCCACTAACAGCACCTGTAAGAAACCCTGCCTCGGCTCCCAATCCAATTCCAGCAATAATAATCACCGCTGTCATCGGTTTAAATTGCGGAATCATGAAAAATGCCATTCGTCCTACCACTGCAATTCCCGCCATAACCGCAATGATGAGTAATTCTCTCGCTTGAGGTGCTCGATTCTCAAACACCATAGCAAACGGAACCATAGCAAGACACACAATGCAAAGACCGATAAACACATAGCTTCTTCCATTTAAGAAATACACGCCAAAAAAGATTACTAAAGGAATTGCAAGCAAAATAATGAATACAGCTATCCATGTGCGGTAACTGCCTCGCCGATCTTCCTGTACACTTCGTTTTACGCATATATTTGAATTCCCAGTTTCTTGCAAGCTCAACAGTTTCTCTGCAGCAAGTATGATGAATAAAGATAACACAGCTTGTGCATAGACCCATGAGGTTATCTGCACTTGGCTATGAATCGAGAGGTTAAAAAACGTATTCGGTCTCCCCATTTTTCCATTTACCAAAAGATTCAGTAATACACCAAAGATACATGCGCCTAGACAATAAACTAGATTCACAGAAAAGCCAATACGCACGACCATTTTACTTTTCGTTTTCTTGGTTAAAACCGATACGATTGCAAAAAACATCGCAGCAATTACAAGCAGTGAAGCAATTCTAAAGCACTGACTCGCAGTTATTAGTCCAGACAGCTCATTTTGTGTTAAGGGCTCCATTTGCAGACGGTCGCACTCAAGCGTAGCCGTCTGCAAATTGTCTATTAAATCTCCGGTGCAAAATACCGAATAATTTTCCGGAAAGCGGCAACGTTTCAGTGCAAGCATAGATATCCATGGTGCAAAGCATTGGCACAATATGGTAAAAACTCCAGCATACACCGGAAACATCATTCTAGTATCTATTCCTGTCGCTTGTTTTGTCTGCATGCTTCAATCACATCCTTTACCGTTACCGCACCCGGAAAGATGTTCCTTGCCATGCGGTTAGCCACAGTAGTATAGAAACAATTTCCAGTAAAAAATTCTCTAGTCCCACAAGCAGTAATGATGCCACCATCAAAGAACATTGCACAAGTATCGCCGTACGAAGCGCAAAACTCAATGTCGTGGGACACCATGAGAATAGTAATTCCACGATCAGTAAGCGTTTTAAATATCTTCGCCAACTTACTTTTATAAAATCCATCCATTCCCTTTGTTGGCTCATCCAATAGAAGAATCTGAGGTTCCAATAGCAAAACCTTAGCCAGAGCAACGCGTTGCTGTTCACCGCCGCTGAGGTCATACGGGTGCATACGGAGCAAATGCCGAATCTCCGTGTCATCAATAACTGTATCCATTACTGCTTTTCGACGGCTTCTTTCTTCCGGTGAACAATCCGTCAGCATCTCCTCTAAATCTTCTTTGACCGTATTACCAACAAACAAGGTCTGAGGATTCTGAGGTAACACGCCAAGAAAGCGATTAAAAAGTTCTTTATCTCGAATTTTACGAATATCACGACCATTTAGGAAAATCTTACCGCGATACGGTTTTAGAATACCACACAGCAAGGAAATAGTTGTACTCTTACCTGTACCGTTACCCCCTAAAATACAGTAGAGCTCGCCTTTATGCACCTGCATAGACAGCCCCTTTACAATATCCTTTCCGTCTCTTTCGTAGCGGAACCAAAGTTCTTTTGCCTCTACTACCACTTCAGGTTTTTTGCATTTTTCAGCTTTAGAAACTTGAATATTCGCAGGAACATAGTGTTCTTCCAGCCAGTTTCGTCCTTCGCATACAGTAAGAGGACAAATGCCCACCTGCCCTGTTGCATTGTAAATCTGCACCGAACTTGGCATTGCTAAAAAGAGGTCATTGTCCGCTAATGCTTTACCTACCATACGCGGCTCATCATAAAAGATCTTCTTTCCATCCTCCAGCACCAGAACTCTATCCGCCATAGGGAATACCTCTTCTAAGCGATGTTCGATGATAATTACCGTAACACCAAGATCGAGATTAATTTTTCGAATTGTAGAAAGAAAATCACTGGCAGCAATAGGATCTAGCTGCGCAGTAGGTTCGTCCAATACAAGAACCTTTGGCTGCATAGCCATAACTGAAGCAAGATTCAGCAGTTGTTTCTGTCCACCTGATAGGGTTTCAACATCTCTATGAAACCAATTCTGGATACCAAAGAAGCTCGCCATTTCTGCTACGCGCAGACGAATCGTCTGCTGGTCAAGTCCTAGATTCTCCACGCCAAATGCCAGTTCGTGCCAAACTTTATCGGTAACAATTTGGTTGTCTGGATTTTGAAGTACATAGCCAATCTGTCCAGCCTGAGTTCGCATTGAGACAGTATCTAAAGGTTCTCCTTCAAATAGAATTTCCCCATCTCGTTTTCCGTACGGAGTGAGAACTGTCTTAAGATGCCGCAAAAGAGTCGACTTTCCGCATCCTGATTTTCCGCAAATTACAACGAATTCACCCCGCTCAACAGAAAAGCTGAGATCTTCCAGTGCAGGTTTTTCTGCCTCTGGGTAAGTGAATGTCAGATTTTTGATTTCAAATAATGCCATTTTATGTCCTCTATCACATTGATAACCACAGGGAGTAAACACAAAACCCCATAGCATAGATAAACCAACGCAGACGAAATCGTCACTTCATTGATAACAATCATAGGATAATACAGAAAATAAACTGTTTTTGATACAATTCCTGCCACGACCACTAACCCCATAGCGCTCATAAGAATAGCCATCACCTTATCACGCGTATCGAATCGGTAAATGGAAAAATTATTTCGCCCTCGCAGGCCATAGCCTCTAGACCGCATTGAATCCGCAGTTTCCACTGAGTTCTCCAGTGCCCATGTCGTCATCACAGAGAGAATCTTCATTCCGTGATGCGTTCGATTGAATATACTCCCATTTGTTATATCTCGTCCAATGCACTTTTGCGCATTGGATACTTTTTCAATCTGTTTCTGGAACTTTGGAACAAACCGGAACACCATGGACAGGATTAGTGACATTGACGGAATGATCTTACCAAAGAGATAAATAAACTTATCCGAGGTCATCACAACGTTGTAGCAAGAAAACCAATTAAGAACAGTGACCAACATTATACCCGAGCCCATACCGTAGAGAATCGATTCCAGTGTCAGTGCGTTTCCATTTTTAAAATAAGCCAGAATCGTTACGCCTTTATGAGTAAACAAGGGATTTACAATCGTCGATACAAGGAACACCGGAAGCATTAGCCACAATGCTGTTTTTAGTGCTTTCCATTTTTTGAGATACAAATAGTAGGCCATTCCGCCGATACAGGAAAATGCAAGAAAGATCGGATGCATCACAAACATGGAGCATCCGATCACCAATACAAAATACAGAAAGTTTACAGCGGGATGATAGCCTGCAAATACATCATCCTTCATAGCAACAGTTCCTTATCCACAAGTGTAGTAGAATTCCACTACATCCTGATCTTCGAGTACATATTTACTAACACCATAGTTAGGGCGAACCCCATTAACATAATAAAACCAACCAGAAGCGGCACCGCAATCCTTCTCATAGAGATTTCCGATACCCTCTATATACATACTCTCGTATAGTGGGAAATAGCTAAACTCCATACTGATTCCGCACTGTCGAGTTACTCGTTTTAACACATCAAATACCGTTTCACCCTTTTCAAACGGGACCTCTGATTTTGCTAAAATCAAACCATTTGCAGGAACAAAAGCCTCTCTTCCCGGTGCTAGCATATCCATATTGTCTAGAATTTCTGTACAGGAAATGGTGAAATAGCAAACGCCTCTTGTATTATCTGCGTTGTTGCCAGACATTTCTTCCGTGGCTGCCTGGTTGCTACCATTTTCATTTATATCTCCGGCACTCTGCGTCACGTTCTTGGCAGTATCTTCATATTTTGAGAAATCGATAGTAGTATCGGTCTCATTGGCAACATCAAAATCGCCAGACTCACTATTCTTATTCTGAGCATCAGCGGAAGCAAGGCCTCCGCCCTGCTCCGCTGAAATATCTTCATGGGAATGTTCCTGTTTTGAGGTCTGAGTACCACAACCTACGAGTCCTAAAATCAAGGTCAGACTCAGTATCCAGGAAACTATCTTCTTAGTCAATTTTATTCTCCTTCCGCTTCTTGTACATAAACCAAACGCAAGCAGCAAGGCCAGCCACACCAATCGCAAGCGCAACCACCAAGATTGCATTCATGGAGTCTGTCTCCTTCTCCACTTCCGCTACTGGCTTAGTCTCCAACTCCGGTACAGACTTGCCACTAACACGCTTTGCCAAGAAATACTCGCCGCCTTCATCAGCAAGGAACTTGAACATGCCGTCCTTTACCTCTACTTTGCTGATTTTTTCAGCTCGTCTTTCGGTATCATTGTAACG